>Ga0105350_10001668_pt1 | contig 13828 bp, 10 predicted proteins | sample EN1Hudsemesocosm_FD_83506 | JGI IMG/M metagenome (GOLD analysis project Ga0105350, IMG submission 83506) | Methane-oxidizing microbial communities from mesocosms in the Hudson Canyon - EN1E Hudson Canyon | ecosystem: Environmental > Aquatic > Marine > Cold seeps | place: Hudson Canyon... | reverse complement strand
GCAAAAATCCCTAGTGATTTTTCTGGCCATAATAAAAGCAAATAACGTAAACGTTCTATTTTAGCGACAGGTTCACTTCGCACTAATGCGAACGCATTAGCGTCGTTATGTACCACTGTTGTTACACGCGCAACAGGATATCCTTCAGGATATTTATCGCCAAGACCCGACGTTACCAATAAATCACCACTACGAATATCGTAACTATGGGGTACGAAATTATGAGTAAGCCTATCTATTTGGCCAGTACCTGATGCTACCAAACGTACGCCATTACGACTGACTCTCACAGGTACGGCATGCGTAACATCTGTAATTAATATAACTCGACTGCTATTAATACCAACATGTAAGACTTGACCAACAATACCTTCGTCGTCTAATACGGGTTGGCCTTCAAAAACACCATCATCACTGCCACGATTAATGACGACTTGATGGCTATATGGGTCAGAATTTACGGATAAGATTTCAGCAACCATCTTTTTGACTTCTCCACGTAGCGGCGAAGCAAGTAATAAACGTAAACGTTCATTTTCTTTTTTGATAATCTCTAATTCTAACAATTGTTGATGAAAGCTCAATTCGGCTATTTTATATTGTTGGTTTTCATTGATGAGTTGTCTGCGGGTAACAATATTTTCTGCTGCCCAATTCATCATCTGTTTTGGCGTGGTCGCTAAATACTGCAAAGGGCTCACCATAGACTGTAAAAAACCACGAACATTGTCGAAGCTATTCATTTTATGGTCGAAAAAAATTAAAGATACAGAACAAAACAGCACCAACAAAAGTCGGTGCTGTGGGGAAGGGCCATGTTTAAATATTGGATTCATAAATTAAACTTGTTTAAATGCTAAATATTCGCAGCCATTTTGTTTAAATATAAGAAGAATGCGCGTAATTGATGTTAGTCAAGGGGTGCTTTCAACGCTGTAGTTAGGCAACGTGGCAATGAATAATCAGTATTTTATTCGTAAGATAACTTACTCATAAGAAAAAAGATCGCCACCATGCATATCAATCATCTCAAGCGCTTTACCGCCACCGAGAGCTACACACGTTAACGGATCGTCAGCAACCACTACAGGAATACCCGTTTCTTCCATTAATAATCTGTCTAAATCTCTTAACAACGCACCGCCGCCAGTAAGTACCATGCCGCGTTCTGAAATATCAGATGCTAGTTCTGGTGGAGCTTGTTCTAAAGCAACCATAATGGCACTAACAATACCCGTTAACGGTTCTTGTAAGGCTTCTAGTATTTCATTACTGTTTAAGGTAAAGCTACGTGGAACTCCTTCGGCTAAATTACGACCACGTACTTCAATTTCTAATACTTCTTCACCTGGATATGCAGAACCGATTTCATGTTTGATACGTTCAGCGGTTGCTTCACCAATTAAACTACCAAAATTACGACGTACGTAGTTGATAATGGCATCATCAAACTTATCGCCACCGATTCGAACAGAAGAAGAATAAACAACACCGTTTAGTGAAATAATACCGACTTCAGTTGTACCACCACCAATATCTACAACCATTGAACCTGTTGCTTCTGAAACTGGCATACCTGCGCCAATAGCCGCAGCCATCGGCTCATCAATAAGGTAAACTTCACGTGCGCCGGCACCAAGCGCTGATTCACGAATAGCACGACGTTCAACTTGCGTAGAACCACATGGAACACAAACAAGTACACGAGGACTTGGACGTAAGAAGTTATTACTATGAACTTGCTTAATAAAGTATTGAAGCATTTTTTCAGTCACGAAAAAGTTGGCAATAACACCATCTTTCATTGGACGAATAGCTTCAATATTACCCGGCGTTCTTCCAAGCATTTGCTTAGCTGCAGAACCTACAGCCGCAACACTTTTTGAACCACCTGAGCGATCTTGACGAATGGCTACTACTGAAGGTTCATTTAATACAATACCTTGGTCTTTTACATAAATCAGGGTATTTGCGGTTCCTAAATCGATTGATAAATCATTAGAAAACATGCCGCGTAATTTTTTAAACATAAGATCAAAATATCCTAAAATGTTATGAAGGAGAGATAATCCCCTTTGCTCTCAACAAAGCATTGAATTAATCAAATAGCGTTTGGTTGAGTTTATTAATAATATATGGGCTAATCATACCTGAGTGTTTCAATTTTGTGTTATTTGAATCATAAAAAATGCCAAAAAATAGTGCTTTTTTTCAATTTTTTATTAAGCAGGTCATAATTAAGAGGCATGTTCAGTAAAAAAGAACTAATTGCCCACTTCTCGCCATGAAATAATTCGATCATTGCCCCGATAAACACCAAAGGTAGCTGTTGCATTTGCATCTTCGTCATGCAAATTACTCACTTTACCAGACCAGTTATATTGCAACCATGTTGGAGTAGTGTACTCAATATCAATAGCACCTTGATTACCACCACTACTCAGTTCAATGTTTTTAAGTTGGCCGCCAGAGAAACTAGCATCATCCCCACTAAGTAAAAGATCACCAATGACGATGTCATCTGTGGAATTAGAAAATGACCAGCTAGCATCATCGCTGATGATTACTGAAAAGTAATCATCAGAATTACGTTGATAATCACCAGAAGTATTAAGAAATTCAACTTCAAAAGATTGCGCTAATGATGAAGTTTCAGAACCAAAACTGTTATCAAGTACTAACCGACCAAAGCGCTGAACCCCTCCGGTTGATTGAACTGTTAGAGGAGTAGTAGTATCAACATTTATACCTACGCCATCAGAATCAGTTATACTATTAATGAATATATCGTAGCTGACGGTAAACTCAGAAACTTCTGAATTACTATCTTTAGTATAAGTGAAGGTATCCGTGCTAGAGAAAGTATAATCCATTACCCCATTTGACAGTTTACTTATTTCTCCGTCTGAAAATGTAGGTTCTACAACCATTTTAGTGGCATTATCAACGCCATTAACCGTAGTATCTTCTAATGGATATGTCCTGATGATGTTAGCTTCAGTTAATTTCTGAAATGATGTTTCTGTATAATTTTGGGTTGTTTCCCCGGCAGAATTTTTTGCAGTAATGGTTAATTTTGGCTCATTTAAATAACCAAAAGACTGACCAATATAAGTAAAATCTGTAGTTCCTTTAGTGCCGGCGTTTTCAAATGAGTTATGTGTAATCGATACATCAAAGTAACTGGGATAAAAACGACCGACATCTATAAAGTCCAAAGTATTAATCTCATTACCTAAGTAATCCGTATCTTTTATACTAATACTTACTCCCCCTACTTCGCTGTAACTGGCGACGAGTTCTTTCTCTGTAGTATTTATCGTTGTCCAATTTTCATCCTCGGAATTTGAAGAACTGATTACAGTATCGTCAACAGTTAGATTACCTAAAACAGCAGAGCTTGATGAAGGTAAAACATGCCTAACCGCTAACTCTATCGATGACTGAGGCTGATAGTTAGGTGTTTCAGTGTCATCATTGCATTGACCACTAAAATTCAAATCAAAATTGTCCCCTGCAATCTGTTTTGGATCACCATTAGCAGTTGCATTATTTAACAGTGTGTTGTCATCTAATTTTTTTGCCGTTAGAACAATTTTTGATGGGATGAAGTCTTTATTGATTGTAGAACTGGATACTCCCGATGAAACATTTTCACTGAGCGTAAAACTAAGGGTGCCAGCATCATCGTACTCAATGGGCAGAGTGGCTTCGCCGTTTGCATCAAAAACAATAGTACGAGTTTCACTTACTCCTGAAATAGCCATATTGGTACCGTTAAGAACGGGGACTATTGCTCCTGAAATAGGAATAGAATAACTGAAACTAAAATCTAAATCTTGGCTGCCTGTAAAAGCAGGAGCACAGCTAACCCCTGAATCACTCAACTTAACGGCTTTGATTTCGAAGTTTACACTTTCACAAGAAGAAACATCAGCTCCTGTATTCACGTCAAGTAAAAAACCTGCATTAGCAAAGACGATATCGCAACTGGTATCACTACCATTATTACAGGTATAAGTTTGATCTGAACTTAGCGTAATAGTTTCTTCAACTAAATGGTTGAAGTCGGTTGCTGTTTCACCTGTCACGGTAACTGTTGTTTTCAAAACGCCGTTTGCGAATATTTGTACATCTGTTGATGTCGCAATGGTGACAGTACACGCCTCATCACTACAGGCTTTTATGGTTAATGGCTCAGCTACACAGGTTAAACCTTGAGCATCATGATTTATTTCGAAATGATGAATTACTTCACAAGGGTGAGTTTCAGCAAAAACAGCCATAATTTCACTCTCAGACAAAGCACCTTCATAAACCCGTACTTCATCTATGCTGCCAGTAAAACGGTTACCCGATTCCCCCGCATCAGTTTCACCGCCAATGGTTGCGACTCCGGTATCCGTGCCCCAAGTCCCAGAGTAAGTATTACTCGTTCCTCCACCGGTGACTATTTGTGGTTCGCCATTAATATAAATTTGACGTGTTTTATTAGCGCTATCATGAACAGCGGTAACAAAAGTCCACTCATTAGCTATGATAGATGTCGTAGTATCAACACTAACGGGGCTTACACCACGAGAATAAAAACGCAATTCGCCATTTCCTGCGTCACCTAAACTAAAGGCATAACCCGTCTGATTCAACTCATCGTCAGCAAATATTCGAGACCCGGAATTAAGGTTAGAAGGATTAATCCAAGCGGTAATGGTGAAGCTACCTTGAAGGTTTTCAAACGAATCAGGTAGCGCAACATAATTATCATTAAAGGAGCCATAACGACAAGTACCGGGATTAGTTGATAATGCCGGTAAAGCGCCATCAGTGGTTGCTCCATTAACAGCTATTGCATTAAAGTTACCCGTTTCGTCAATAACTTCATCCGCTACTCCACTGTAACTCGTTTCTTCAAAACGGTATTCTGCAATCGGCTCAAAATCACAAATAACGGTATCACGGCTTGTTCCATCATAATTATTTTTAGCGAATTCATTGGTATATAAACTCGTTATTTCTGTAGTGGAAAGTACTTGGTCATATATCTTAAATTCATCAATCAATCCTTCAAAATCTTGCCCTGAATCAAACGAACCTCCAAAACTATCTTGTTCCTGTCCTATGACTATACCGGATGCGTCTGGTACAGATAATTGCCCGCTGCCAACTCCTGTATCACAATCTTGAAATTGATCATCTACATATAAACAGACTTGGTCATTAGCACGTGTTACCAATATATGATGCCACGTACCGTCAGTAATGGTTATATTTCCTTCTAGTGTTGTCCCCACATCTTGCACCTTTACATAAACATTACTGTCATTGTTTAGGTATACCTCTAACTCATCATCACCGGTACTACTTCCTAATGCATGCAGTAACTCTTGTTGGCTATAGCTATTATCAACGTTTACCCAAACAGATAACGTTAAATCATTAAGTCCATCAATAACGCCACTAGGAACAGTTAACCAGTCATCAGTACTTGTAGCAGAAAGATCGAGGGAATTATTTACTTGGGACTCAGCTGCTGATGCATTAACGCCATTGATACCTGCATTATAATTTCCGATTTGATCTATAACTTCAAATCCTGACCCTGTATAGCTACATTCATCAAAACGATAATCAACAATCGGTTCAACGTCACAAATAACGGCATCACGGCTGGTACCATCATAATTATTCTTTGCTAATTCATTCGTATATAACTCAGTTATTTCTGCACTTGAAAGCTCTTGATCATAAACCTTAAATTCGTCAAGTGCGGCACGAAATCCTTGTGGAGAGCTTGTATCAATGTCGTCATTTGATGTACCAATGTATTTTATTGTTCCTGAAGGGCGAGCAGCTACACTGTCCTTATTGTCTCCATCAATATACAAGGTTGTACTATTAGTACCATAGACTAAAACCATATGATGCCAACCACTTGTTAAGTCACCAAATTCAAAACTACCTACTGATGAAGTATTTTCAACATAAGCACTCCATCGATAGTTTTCATCTCTATCTAAATAAAGTAAATCACCAGCATCATTGTCCATTGCACCTAACGCAAAATAACGACTACCTGAAGTCACAGTGGGTTTTTTAAACCATGTAGATACACTAAATTCACCATCGATAGGAATTGATGTTTCGATATAATGCGATGCATCAGACAGATTTGCGGCACGTTCAATTTGAGCGTCATCTGAAGTATCAAGATTAGAAAAGCTTTGAGCTGAATAGTTGCCTGTTTGATCTACAACTTCAAATACTGACCCCGTATAGCTACATTCATCAAAACGATAATCCGCAATAAGTGTTGCAGGAACAACCACATTATCACCGGTAACCGAAAGACTAAAATAATCTGTTCCAATCCAACTAGTTTCATTATTAAATGTTTTCTTTTGTGAAACGATATAGACGGAAACTTGATTATTACTATCAATATAATCAGTAATATTTGAAGTTACGCTTTGCTCTAATTCTTCCACCCAGTCTCTTGTTGATTGGGTAAGCAAGTCGTAAGAATTACTATTACTGTTCCAAATATAAATAAGTACGCCATCTGTTTTATTTGCTTTGCTATTTGACCCAAAACCATTCCAAAAAACATTCAGTTCTGTCACATCATCAGCTGCTTCATCTAGTTCTATAACGAAAAGCAGAGCAGGGTACAGATTTTTGGTATAATTTATAAGGTCATGGTAGGTATTATTATTTATTTCAATAAAATCATAATCGGAAGAAGATAGTTGCGAAGATGGAGTGTCGTTACTTGTAGGTAATTGAGTACTAGGAGTCCCTTCATAAGCAAAAATATCTACCCCCTGACTTCTTACAGAAAAATCATAGGTTGTCGTTGTGGCTGCGCCAACAAAAAATGAAATAGACAGAAGTAAGAATAATACGATGCGCTTCATAAATAGATAGAACCTGCTTTGACATAAATATCGAAATACCATTAAACTAAAATGGTCTCATTAATCGTCAATATGTTAAAAATATTAGCAATAATTATAGAACAAATGTAACGCTAAGTATCTAAACAAGCAATAAAAAGCCCCGCATTGGCGAGGCTTTTTGGGGTTTTATTTGGTACACATCAGAATTATTGGATTATGCGCTTTCTTAAAGATAACGCGATTAGTGCAATAGCAAAAATCAATATAGTAGATGGTTCTGGTACATCAGATGGCGTATCGCGTACATAGAATGTTTCATATGCCCAACTACTGCCGTTATCATCACCGACTAAATATGTTTCAATTAGTCCTGCATTAAAAGCGTCAACATCTACACTTGTTACGTCTGTAAGGGAAGTGTTCCAAAAGATAAATGAGTTTTTATATACAGTTTCATTTGCAGCGTTTAAGTAACTAAAATTCGTAATATCTCTATTATTTATAAATGCCAATAGCTCAAAAACTTCTGCATGCCTCCATCCTTCACGATCCCAGCCAGCAAGACCGATAATTGAGTCAGGTGTATAAATAGTATTGCCGGTCCATGATGAATTTTCTGAAGATGCCCAGGTCCAATCTAAATCGCCAATGGTGACATAATTATCTTCTGTAAGATCAGATTTTATTAGTCCTGCATGAGCAACACTAGATATAAATAAAACGAAGAATGCTGCTAATTTGAAAGAAAAGTTAATCATTATAAACCTCAATTAATGAAAAATTCATTGTATAACCAGATATTGCACAACCTATGCCAAAAAACAAAAAGCACCTAAAAACAATCGGTTAGCTGGCTTTGTATATAAAAAAATATCGAACTGTAAAAAATTCTAACACTTAATGCTCATGTACTCCAATAAAACATTATAAGCTTCTTGCTTCTATTTCAACGGTACGAGATGTAATTACACCGCCAACGGAGCATTGCCCAGTACTGCTAATAACATAATATGTTGTACCATCAAATTCCTCATCATCACAATTGACCGATGCAGTGCAATTTTTTAAACCTTCTACATTCGAAAAATCAGGTTCAGTGTTCGACGTTGGGCACGCTGTTTTTACGTCCGTATCATGCGGGAAAACTTCAAGTAATTGCCATTGTGCTCCAGTCTGTGCGGCTGCATAGGCACGCGTACCGATAACTTCATAGGCAACAGATTCAGCACTTGATGCTAATATTTTAACCAGCCCCGCCGCAAGCAAAGCCATCACCACAATAACAAAAATGGCTATAACAATAGCACTGCCCTTTTGCTTGGCAGTGACTTGAATAACGCCGTCATTACGTTTATGCAATTTTATACTTCTATCGCTATGGGACATTCGGCACCTGTACTTCATTCTCAAACAAAATTTCTTCGTACTGTCTTGTAAAATATAAACGAATGGAAACAATTGAATTTCGTTGCAAATTTGCACCAATCGTACTAAATGCAGAATCATCTTTCAGATATTCTGCCATTACAGCCCTGTTGCTTAAGTCGTCAGGATCACCGGTGATAGTATGACTAGTCACGTCGTATCGGATCAAACTATTATTGTCATCGCTGCCTTCGATACAATACATCACTGAATTATCAATAAAGTAAACTCTGCTGGTTGTTGATTCTTCAGCAAAAAGCACATCTGCCTCCAAAAATAACCTATGTGGGTCATTAGCTTCGTCTGCAGAATAAACAGCAGTATCTATAGGGTAAAATTTCTGATTCGATTCAACGTAAACATCATCTGAAGTAATAGGGTAGACAATTGCATTATAGCTTACTACATCGGTAATGCTAACCGTGGTCGACGCAGGCACAATCGTCACTTCATCACTTGCTACATCAGGTGAGACTGGAATATCTACATAGATAGCGCTTGATTGAATCGGCATAAACTCTAAGCATGCATTGGTAGTTATCCGTGCGCTATTAGGTAAAGCTCCTCTAAGTTCTCTGTTGAGCCTTTCAATCGCAAAACGGGCAGATGATAATATTTGATCGCGTGCTGATACATCAGCGTACATTCGACTGCCAAATTGTAAAAAGCTACTTATGCCTACCGCGAGTATACCCAATATGACCATAGCAACTATAAACTCAATTAATGTAAAGCCCTTTGATTTTATCACTTTACAATTAGACATTTTAAGATGAGAAACGTAAGAACTCATACTTTTTGAATACTCTCTATGAGGAGATTCTTTTTTAGGATTATATAACTGACGAAAGTTAGAAATCATTAGAAGTTCACCCTATATACCGAAAAAATATAATCATCATCTTGTGGGCTTCGCACAGTAATAGTAATTAACTTTGCTGTTTTTTCATCATCAACACCTGCATCATATTCACCACTATAGTTACTGTCATAAATCACAGTAACATTCATAGAAAATCCCACATAAACATCAGAAATGCTATTTCCTTGAGAATTGAGTATTTCGTCATCGGTGAAATTAATTGCATTGTAATCATCGACATCATTATAATCGCCGCGTTCTTCACTACCGTCAGCACCTAAATTCGCTGATACAGTGCATAGATCGGCAGAAATTTCTCCACACCGATCCTCACCTCCAGACATATCAGAATTTTCATCAAAGGCCTTGCCTAAAATTTCATTGACCATTGACTGGCCTAATTCCGCAGCTCTGATTTGATGTATTTGAGCAGCACTTTGACTAGCTAGAGGGTAAATCAAACTCGTCAACAAAGCATAGGCAATAGATAAAACGACAATGCCGACAATAATTTCAATTAATGTGAAACCCGCTTGTTTAGTTGTTTTTTTATGTTTTGTTAAATCAATTGGCAGCATAAATATAACCTTGATCGTTAATGGCAACAATAAGGGTTTGCTCTTTGCCAACAATACTAATTTCGCAAGGAGAAGAACAATCAACGGGGCGACCTAAATGGTCAAAAGTAAATGCTGTTGAGCCACCTGCATACTCAAACTCAACTTCATGATCAATAATTTTAACTATCGTGGTACTGTTTGAATCATTATCAACAAAAGTTGTGCAGCTATCATCTGGAATACCCAGCTTATCGCCAGTAACTAATACATCATGACATTCGCTACCAGAGGTGTTTTGCATGGCTCGTAATTGAATACTACGAAGTTTAGTGACTGTTTCATCTTGATAGATTATTACTTCATAGCCTCCCGACGATTGCATTTTAGGGATAACAGTCGCAGCGAGAATACCAATAAGTATGATGACAACAACTAGTTCGATTGTTGTAAAGCCTTTTTGATCTAGTCTCATTTGATGACCGGTAATAAGTCTATTTATTTTCAAGTGATCATTTCTCAAAGTTGTTTCGAAATAAATTAAATACACTCAAATATGTTAATTTCAGGTGCGACGTCTTCACTAACAGCCCCTTTAAAAGTGACAAGGCAAGGTGAGGTTAAACTATCAGGTTCATCCATACTTGCAGGATAAATAGTTAATATTGCCCCCGTGTTATTAGCACTTATCACAAAGTCATCACCTAAATTAATCAACCGGCGCCAATAATCCTCTGGGGATCTTGGAACTACTGGGTAACCAAAGGCAATTGTAAGAGGATCTCCATCATTTAAAATAATTGTAGCAGAGCTATCCTTCTGGTTGCCCGAAATAATGGATTTACTATAAACAAGCGCCGAGGCACCTTCTAATGAACCTTTGACAGCTTCCAATGTTGCAGTATGAGCTTCAGCCGTTAAATCGACATACTTTGGAACTACCGTGGCTGCAAGAATACCTAAAATTACAATAACGACGATTAACTCAATAAGCGTAAAACCTCGAGTATTTTTTCTTGTCTGTTTTAATGTCATTGTAGTATCCATTAATACTTTCACTTTGGTTAAAATTCCATCTCATTAATATTTAACAGCATATCGTATTTTTTGATAAAAATATATCTTCTAAATGACTAACAATTAGCCGATAAAATATTGTAAATATGGATGAAGCACTTTACTCTTTGTTTACTATTTCTCTGTTATTTAAATTTACGTGACGCTATTCCCCTATTTCCGATTTTTTCTTATTTTATATTTTTGTTTTGCTATGCATATTGTGCTGGAAACACCCGGTGGGGCAGGCTTATATTTATCCTTCAATGTATTTGGCTGGTTAATCGCTACAATCCTTATTTCATTAGGCCTATGGCAGATTACACTTAAAAGAAAAGTGGTTACAAGCAAGTTGCAACTTTATAGCTTGTTAGGCTTTTTATGTTTATGCGTACCGATGTTTTATAGCAGTGAGTTCAGTGATCACGCTATTCCACGCTTGCTTGGTTTAGCCGGTGGTTTATTACTCCTTTTCTGTTTATATCAATTTGATGAATTAAACGATAACCCACAACAAATTTTATGGTGGATCTTAATCGCTGTTGCTCTACAAGCAAGTTTTGGCTTAGTACAATATTTTATTTTAGAAACAGGTGATTGGGGAGGTTATAGACCAGGCATTAGTAAACCTCATGGAAGTTTTTTACAACGGAATGTAATGGCAAGTTTTATGACTACGGGTATAGCATTATGTTTATATTTAGGAAGAGAAAGTAAATATTTATATTTTAACCGTTTAAAGTATTGTCTAATCTATTTCACTTTGTTCTGCTCAAGTTTTTTAATTATTCCTCTTTTATCTCGAACAGGATATTTAACACTTATTAGTGTCATTCTGTTATTAACACCTTATCTTTTTACAAAAAACAGAAGACAGTTATTGAAGTTATTCTTCATTATATTGGCTGCCCTTATATCATCCCAAGTAAGTGTAATTGATAAACCAAGTAATTTAGCCGAACGAAAAGGCACTAATATTACAGCTAGATCCGATATTTACTCCATAACAACAAGGTTAATATTAGATAAGCCTATTTTCGGAAGTGGCTATGGAGCCTTCGAACGTAGTTATTTAGATTTCAATAATCAATTAAAACGACAATCCCCTGACATAAACCAACCTTTATTAAAATTGTCACACCCCCACAACGAAGTTTTATATTGGGTAAGTGAAGGCGGTATAATTGCTTTGCTCGGTATGCTCTTTTTCTTCGTCGCTTATATGAGTAGCTGGCTCAAAATTGATAAAAAGTTAGCTAAACGCCTCGCTATTTTAGGTTTGATTACTCCTTTGTTACTTCACAGCCAATTAGAGTTTCCTTTTTATACGTCTATTAGCCACTGGTTTGTTTTTATTATCTTACTTTGGTTTACTGATATAGAAAGTAACCGTAATAAATATAAAATTTCATTCGACAAAACTTTTTTATTACGTTTTTTTGCAGTTTTGCTACCTTTTATTTTCCTACCATTCTTAGTAACCACCTTACATACAGGTAACATTATCGTTGAACATGAAAAAAATGGTTACCAGAATATTGAGCGTTTGTTAGATATTGAAAATCCTATCGCTTGGCAAAGTAGGCTTGATAAAAACATTTATGGGCATACATTAGTTGCGGGGTTGCGAGAGAAAAGTCCTGAGGCTTTACAACGATATATTAATTGGGGACTACAGCGTGTTCGACATGCTCCAAGAAGCAGTGTTTACTCAAATGTTCTGTTGTGTTTAGGTATTTTAAAACAAGAAGTAGAATACCAAAGAGTTTTAAAGGAAGCTAAATTAACCTATCCGCTCATTGAAGAATGGGGAATTAATATTTTAAAGGCTAAAGCTGATTAATGCGTGACCAAACTACTAATAATAAAAAACCGAGCATTGCTCGGTTTTTTTATTGCATCAATATTTTTGATTAACAACCAGTAATTGTACTAGATATAGCAGGACGCGTTTCAGCATCAGTAACACCACTTACATCATAAGTAGCAACACAGGTTGCCTCTGTTACGGCTTCTGAGTGTGTATATGTAGTAGCAGTAGTTGAGATACTTTCAGTTAAATCAGCATCAACATCTATAACATCAGCAATACCATCAGCATCTGGCCAACCGTAAACTAGAGTAACTGTAGCGCTACCAACAGAAATAGCACCAGTATCAGATATTTCACCTGCAACTAAAGCTTTAGCATGCACTAAGTCCGCCGCTGAGTTTAACGCTCCACGAACACCGTCAACAACAGAACCTTTTGCATCACCCGTCAAATCAATAAACTTAGGTGCAGCTGTTGCAGCTAAAATACCCAAAATAACAATAACTACGACTAATTCTATAAGTGTAAAACCTGCTTGCTTTTGTAATGTTTTCATAATTAACCTTTTGTTTTAATTTTAAATTTAGTTTCAAAAAAACCGAGTTTTAAGGATTAGTTCGTTACTGCGATATTAATTTCTACACGACTGCTCGCAGGGTAATAAGTAAAGTTATTTCCTACATTTGCCACACCTGGGTCTTCAAAGTTCCCACTGGTATCTTTATCCAAGGTCTCTCTTAAATAAAAAATACAGTGAGAGTCAGCTAAATCGCCTGTTTCTGCCACAATATAATTTGTCGTTGTGCTAGCGTCACTGAAAGTTTCTAATGTCGGCGGTTGCTGAAAAATATTATCCCAAATTTCTTTACAATTAGCCGCATCAAAATCAGCCCCTAAAGCTGTTCCATCAGTTAAGCCTGTGACATAACCCGGACGAATATCTGTGTCTTCGGTTGTTAACACTAGATTCACGCCATCATAAACTGTCGTGTTATTTGTGCCGTCATTAGTACGTCCTTCAGATTCCCACTGTGCTCTAGCTAAAGAAACACCTGTAGCAAAACCTCCTGCCATACCTTCAATATTGGCTTGTTTAGCTTGTTCTGTTAAATCAATAAACTTAGGAATAGCAGTTACTGCCAAGAAACCCAAAATGACCACGACTATCACTAATTCAATTAGTGTAAAGCCTGTTTGTTTTTTCATAACAACCTCTTTT
>Ga0105350_10001658_pt1 | contig 13865 bp, 13 predicted proteins | sample EN1Hudsemesocosm_FD_83506 | JGI IMG/M metagenome (GOLD analysis project Ga0105350, IMG submission 83506) | Methane-oxidizing microbial communities from mesocosms in the Hudson Canyon - EN1E Hudson Canyon | ecosystem: Environmental > Aquatic > Marine > Cold seeps | place: Hudson Canyon... | reverse complement strand
GACGGCTACCTCTACATCCACGACCGCGTGAAGGACATGATCATCTCGGGCGGCGAGAACGTCTATCCGGCGGAGATCGAAAACGCCCTCATGTCCCATGACGGGATCGCTGACCTGGCGGTAATCGGAGTGCCGGACGAGAAATGGGGCGAGGTGGGCAAGGCCCTGGTGGTGCCCGTGCCCGACTCCGGAGTCACTGCAGACGAGATCCTGGCCTACGCCCGTGAGCGTCTGGCCGGGTTCAAGATCCCCAGGTCGGTTGACTTCGTGGAGGCGATCCCCCGGAACCCGTCCGGCAAGATCCTCAAGCGCGAGCTCCGCGAGCCCTACTGGGAGGGTCAGGACCGCCGGGTCGGCTGACCGGGCCACCCGCCCGATCCACTGGGCGGCTTCGGGGCTGGGCCCGACTGGTGCGGCCTGATTTCTTCTGGGTGGGCAGGGCCCACCTGCTCACTGAGACCTGAGTCGGGACCCATCGCTAGGGTCACCGTCCATGGAACTCTCCCTTTCAGGCAAGGTAGCCATCGTCACCGGTGGATCACGTGGAATCGGGCGTGGCATCGCCACCGCCATGGCCGCCGCTGGGGCGAAGGTGATGATCACCAGCCGCAACGAGGAGACCTGCGCGGCCACGGTGGAGGAACTGCGGACCTCTACCGGCGGTGACCTCGCATACGTGGCCGGACACGTGGGAAAGACGGAGGACATGCAGCGGGTCCTGGACGCCACGTTGGAGGCCTTTGGCGCCATCGATGTGCTGGTCAACAACGCGGCCACCAATCCGTATGCCGGTCCGGTCATCGACATCGACATGCCCCGTTGGGAGAAGACCTTCGCCACCAACCTCACCACGCCGCTGGTCTGGACCCAGGCTTGTTGGAACGCCTGGATGAAGGAACACGGCGGAGCGGTGGTCAACGTCTCGTCGGTGGGGGCCTTCGGGACCAACGCCATCCTGGGCGTCTACGACCTCACGAAGCGGGCGCTGATCCACCTCACCGAGCAGTTGGCTGCCGAGATGGGTCCGAAGGTCCGGGTCAACGCCGTCTGTCCCGGCCTTATCCGCACGGACTTCGCCAGGGCCCTCTGGGAGGACGGCCGCGGTGACGCCATTGCCCAGGGCCTTCCGATGAAGCGCCTGGGCGAGCCTGAGGACATCGCCAACACGGCCCTGTTCCTAGCATCGGATGCGGCCAGCTGGCTGACCGGGCACGCGGTACTGGTCGACGGCGGTCAGCTCATCAACATCAGCTGAGGCGACATCGGTTGAGTGCGGACAGCAGGCCCGGAAGGGTTCGGTAGGTGGCTCTGGAAATGGTGATGGCGGGTACGGGGAGTCCCCTGCCGGGTGTCGGTCGTGCCAGGCCGTCGCTACCGATGCTGCTCACGGACGGATTCACACGTGTCATGAACCTGGCCGGTGCGCTCGGTGATGGGATGGTCGGGATCTTCCGCGGCGTCCTGGTCAGGCCCCCCGAGCGAAAGCCCTCTCAGAACTCGAGTTGGGCGGCGACTGCCTGGGCGGCGTCGATGAACTCCTCGACCATGTCCATGACCACCTGTCCGGCGCCCTTGGAGCGGTTCATGTCGCCGACGACCTGGCCTACGAAGTAGGTGGCGAGGTCCTCGGCGCCGGATCCCTCGTGGTGGGCGGCACGGTTGATGCGGTCCATGGCGGCACTTGTCAGCATGGGCTGCAACGGCATCCCCAATGGAGCCGGGGTGTCCTCCCGGTCCCACTCCTCGGTCCACGCGGTGCGCAGCATCCGGGCTGGCTTGCCGGTGATCGAACGCGATCGGAGGGTGTCGCCAGAGCCTGCGGCGAGCATCTTCGCCTTGACGACCGGATGGGTCTCAGCCTCCTCGGTGGTGAGCCACACCGATCCGCACCACACGCCTGCAGCACCAAGGGCCATGGCGGCCGCCATTTGTCGGCCACGACCGATCCCGCCGGCGCCCAGTACCGGGACCGGAGCCACGGCGTCGACCACCTCGGGTAGCAGCACCATGGAACCGATCTGGCCCGTGTGGCCTCCTCCCTCGGTGCCCTGGGCGATGATGATGTCGGCACCGGCGGCCACATGGCGCTCGGCGTGGACCTTCGTGCCGGCGAGGGCGGCCACCTTGATGCCAAGTTCGTGGCAGCGGTCCAGCATGTCGCGTGGCGGTGGGCCGAGGGCGTTGGCCACCAGCGCCGGTCGGTGGGCCAGGGAGATGTCGAGCTGTCGGCTGGCCCTGTTGGCCGAGAACGGGGCGTCGCCCGGTCGTTCGGCCCAACCGCTGGGTGCCTCCGGGTTCTCGGGCACCTTGTAGCGCTCCAACAGTTCGTCCAGGAAGTCCCGGTGGGCTCCGGGGATGGTGGCGAGCAGGTCGGCCACCTGAAGGCCGCCTTCCTCAGATCCGGCGTACCGAGCCGGAACGATCAGGTCGACGCCGTACGGGCGGTCGCCGATCTCCTCCTCGATCCAGGCCAGGTCCGTCTCGAGGGCCTCGTCGCCGTGTCCGACCGCGCCCAGCACGCCGAGGCCGCCGGCCTTGGATACGGCCGCGACCACGTCGCGACAGTGGGTGAAGGCCACGATCGGGAACTCGATGTCGAACATCTCGGTGATCGGCGTCTTCATGGGGTCGTCCTGTTCATCGCGTGATCCCGTTCATGGGTTGGTCCTGTTCAGATGGCTACTAGGCCGTCGGGGTCCAGTTCGGCTGGTCGGCCCACGAACTCCTCGACGACCATCGCATCCAGGGTGGCTCGCTGCGTGGTGCCACCCCACACCCGGGAACCCGAGGTCGTCAGCATGGAAACCAGGGCACGCATGGGGCTGCCCTCGCGGTCATGCGAGACGGAGTACCCGTCAATGGTGGCTTGACCTGCGAAGTCTGGATCCGGGGTCCGGCTGGGTGTGGCCTCGAGGTCCACCTCGGCGCTCGCCGTCCTGTAGCCGCCAGCCGGTGGCTCGGTGCCGTAGAGGCCGAAGGCGTGCTTGCCCAGGTAGCCGCCGTTGCCGTAGACGAGTCCCGTGCCTGGCCTCTCCCTGAGCCGCCCCACCATGGCTGCCAGGGACTGGCCGACGGAGTTGCTGTGGGGGGCACCCGCAAAGGTGAGGCCGCCGGTGACGGTGAGGGGTCGGTCTGATGAACCGTCCAGGTCCAGGCCCAACTCCAGGGCACAGACCTGCACGGAGGCGGGGAAGCAGGCGTAGATGTCCAGGTGGTTGACCTCGTCCATGTCGGTCCCGGCCAACTCGAACACCAGGCTCCCGGCGGAACGGGCGGCTGGCGACCGGTGGAGGTCGTGGCGGACTCCCGGCGATGCTTCGTCGTCCGCCCTCGTCCCGACCAGGGGGAACACCCATCGGTCCCGGTGTACGCCCAGAGCCGCAGCCCTGGCGGCCGAGACGATGAGCACAGCAGAGGCTTGGTCGACACTGTTGTTGGCCATCATCGCCTTCGTGTACGGCGCTGCGACCATCCGGTTGTCCTTCGACGGCGTGGTGATCTCCGTCGCGGTCATGGGTTTCCGGACAGCGGCGTGTGGGTTCTCCACGGCCACGGCATTGAACCCGGCCCAGAGGGTACCGATCCGGTTCCGGTGCTCGGCCACCGACTCGCCCCGGGAGTGTCGTATGGCCGTCTCGAACAGCGGGTAGACCACGCCGGGTTCCGCCACGCCACGACTCATCTCGTGTTCGGTGGCCATGTCGAGGGCGCCCTCGTAGCGCTCGGCGGGGCCCAACTCCGCGTCGGCGTCGCGTCTCACCTCTACACCCATGCCCCGTGCCCTTCGCCGGGACCGGAACGCCTCACCGCCGACCATGGCGGCGGCCTCCAGTTGTCCGGCGGCGATTCGGGTGGCCAGATGGTCCAGCAGACGTTGCGGCGAGGTTCCCGACAGGCCGGTCAGGAGCGTTCCGGCATCGTCGGCCCCGACGGCTGTCGCCACCTGCCGGCCGGGGTCCCGGTATCGCCACATGCCACCGACCGCAGCCACGAGGTCCAGCCCGCCGAGGGCGGTCAGCGCTCCGGCGTCGATGGCGGCGCTGCGAAGCGCATCGGTCATCAGCTCCACGGGTGTTCGGGCGACCTCCGGGTCGTCCACCCGGTCGGTCACCTGGGCTACGCCGATGATCACCGGGGTTCTGGGGTCGAGGGTCACTGGGCCATCATCGCCCCCGCGGTGGTGACTGGCCGAACCGGGTCACCTACCGTCTCAACGCGAGGTGGTCGACGATGCCCACCATCCGATGGATTCATGTGGGTGATGACGGGAGACGGTGATGGGTGACTGGGGACGGGATACCACGACGGATGAGGTGCTGGCTGGAATGGACCTGTCAGGCCGCCGGATGGTGGTAACCGGTGCCTCCGGCGGTCTGGGCGAAGAGACAGCGCGTGCGTTGGCAGCTGCCGGTGCTTCCGTGGTCATGGCGGCGCGCAGCCCGGCTGGTAACGATGCCGCAGCCGACCGGATCCGTGACCGGCACCCCGGCGCAGACCTAGAACTTCGGGATCTGGACCTGGCCTCACTGGCCTCGGTGAGGTCCTTCGCCGAGGAGTTCCTGGCAGACCACCATGACCTTCACGTGCTCGTTAACAACGCCGGAATCATGTGCACCCCTTTCGGCACCACGGCCGACGGCTTCGAGCAGCAGTTCGGCGTCAACCACCTCGGCCACTTCCTGCTCGCAGGCCTGCTACTGCCGGCCCTGACAGCGGCGGCGCCGTCGAGGGTCGTGTGCCTCTCGTCCGGCGCCCACGGGATCTGTGGTGTCGACCTGGACGACCTCATGTTCGAGAGCCGCGGCTATGAGGGCTGGGCCGCCTACGGCCAGTCCAAGTCGGCCAACGCCCTGTTCGCCCGCGAGTTGGACCGTAGGGTCGGCGGACGTGGCGTGCGGGCCCTCGCCGTCCACCCGGGTGTGATCATGACCGGGTTGAGCAGGTACCTGGACGAAGCTGCGTACGAACGGCTCAAGGAGCGCCGCCGGGCCCAGATATCGGCAGCGGTGGACACCTCCGGGATGACACCGAAATCGGTGGAGGCCGGGGCGGCCACCAGCGTGTGGGCGGCTACTGCTCCCGAGTTGGACTCACACGGTGGGGCCTACCTGGGTGACTGCCAACTGGGGGTACCCGAGGGCGAACCCGGGACCGGCCCGGGTGGCCGTGGGATCTCACCGTGGATCCTGGACGACGACGCAGCAGCCGCCCTGTGGGCCACCAGCGAGGACCTGGTCGGGTTCTCCTGGGGTGTCTGAATCCCGGGGCCCGGGACCCACTATCGCCCGGATCCGCCACCGCAGCGGCGCCTAGACTCGGGCCGTGGCATACGAGACGCCGGAATACCATCCGGCCTTCGAGGAGTACTGCGAGACGATCTTCGAACTCGCTGAGGACGACCTAGACGTCATTCAGGCCCGGATCGCCGACCGTCTCGAGGTGAGCCGGCCGGCGGTGTCCGAGATGGTGAAGCGACTCGAGAAGGAGGGCCTGGTCACGAGCGACGACCACGTGATCCTCCTCACGGACGACGGGCGGGAACTGGCCACCTCGGTGGTGCGACGGCATCGCCTGGCCGAGCGCTTCCTGACTGACGTGCTGGGCCTCTCTTGGACCGAGGCGCACCATGAGGCTGGCAGGTGGGAGCACGTGATCTCGCCGGCGGTGGAGGTGGCGCTGGACCGCTTGCTGGGCCAGCCGACGACTTGCCCACACGGAAACCCGATTCCCGGGAGTTCCTACAGTGAGCCGGACACCCGTCACCTGAGCGATGTCGGGGTGGGTGAGTCGTTCACGGTGAGTCGGATTCCCGAGGAGTTGGAGTTCGCTGACGGCCTGCTGGAGTTCCTCGAGAAATCGAGGCTGATGCCCGGCGAGACCGGTTCGGTGACGGCAGCGGCTGATGGCACCGTCACGATCCGGATATCTGGCCGTTCCGTCGCCGTCGATCCATTCGCAGCCGATCGGATCCTCGTCACCACCCGCTGACCCCCGGACGGCTCACCGGATCCACGTCACCCGATGGCCGGCGGCGCCATGTCGTTGCCGATCCTGGGTGGTCGGTCGGTTTCAGCGAAGGTGCTCGCTCCGGCGCACCACCAGAAGCCATGTCAGCACCGCGCTGATGCACAGCAGGACCATTGCCAGGATCGCCGTCTCCGGCAGGAACAGTGCCTCGTAGGTGTTCCAGATCTGGGTGGCCAGGGTTCGGAACCCAATGGGCGAGGCCAGGAGGGTGGCGGGCAGCTCCTTCATGGTGGAGAGCATCACGAGGCCCGCTCCGGCAGCCAGACCGGGGGCCATGAGCGGTAGGTCCACCGTGGCCAGGCGTCGTAGGCGGCCGGCACCGAGGAGACGGGCGGCGTCGTCCATGCGCCGGGGGACCGTTCCGACGGCCACCTGGGCGGTCCGCATCGCCTGAGCCCCGAAGTGGACCACGTAGGCGAAGACCAGCACCGGCATGGAGCCGATCAGGAACTCGAACGGCGAGGCGTGCATGGTCCAGAAGATCATCGAGAGCGCCACCACAAGGCCCGGTATGGCGAAGCCGGCCACCACGACGGCGTTCACCGCCTCGCCCAGCCGGCTTCGGTGACGGGCCACCAGGTAGGCGACGGGTAGCACGACGACCGTGGCGACCAGGGCGGTCAGCACACTGATCCAGACGGTGTTCCAGGTCGGGCCCAGCACGTCATGCCAGTCGAGGCGCAGGGGCATCCCGCCGTGGCGGGCACGCAGGAAGCCGAACAGGCCCCAGTCGGCCAGTGACACCGCCGGAGCCACCAGGGCCAACCCGACCACCGAGGTCGTGGCGGCCAGCGCTGGCGCGGCCCATCGACCCAGTGGAACCGTCAGGGAGCGTCGATCCCCCAGAGTGGTGAGTCCCGCTCCCCGTCGCCGGCCGGAGCGTGACACGGTGCGTTCCGCAGCGACCACCAGGAGGGCCAGGACCAGGAGTAGTAGGGCCAGAGTGAACGACCGGTCACGGTCGAACAGCCGAGTCCTGAAGATCGTCTGGGTGAGGGTCTCGAAGCGCATCAGGTGGACGGCGCCGAAGTCCGAGACCGTGTAGAGGAATACGAGGAGTGATCCGGCAGCGATCGAGGACCAGATCTGGGGCAGCACCACGCGGGCGAACACGCGTCGGGGTCCGTCGCCCAGTAGCCGGGCGTTCTCCTCGAACGCACCGGGTAGGGCCGTCAGGCGAGCAGCTACGGGGAGGTATACGTAGGGATACGTGAAGAGCGTCAGGACCAGCCACGATCCGGTCAGGCCGTGGAGGCGGGTGGTCAGGTCGACGCCTAGGTAGCCGACCAGGTCATGGACGATTCCGCCCGGGGCGAGGCCGGAGATGAAGGCCGCAGCTCCCACGAAGCTCGGGTATACGAGCGGGAGGGGTACGACGATGCGCCAGAGGCGGCGCAGCGGAAGGTCGGTTCGGGTGGTGAGCCATGCGAGGCCGGTTCCCAGTATCGCCGTGGAGGTCGAGACCAGGACCGCCAACTGGATGGTGCGCCAGAGGGGTTCGATCGTCCGACGTGATGCCAGTAGGGCGAGCGGTGATCCGGAACCGCCCATGACCCGCCAGACCACGTAGCCGCCGGGCAGGGCGAAGAGGGCGGCGGCGACGACGGCCGCGGCGACGAGGGTTCTTGGGGGTCGTCGAACACCCGCCCGGTGTCCAACGACCGCCGTACGTGGGGCATCGGTGGCGTTCGCCGTCATGACGAGATGGGGCCGGAGCCGGATCCGTCGACGATCAGCCACAGTGGCTCCGCTGTCTACTGGTCGAGTACGCCGCTGGCCTCAATGATCTCCATGGTCCGCTTGAACTCAGCGGCGATGTCGTCGATGTCCACTGCGCCGACCCTGTAGGTCGGAGCCGGTGGGAGGGCGTCTGCCGGTTCCACGCCGAGCGCCAACGGGTACTCGTAGACCTTGTTCGTGAGGTAGATCTGCTGCTCGTCGCTGAGTAGGTGGGACAGGAGCTGGTTGGCGGCGTCCTTCTCCCCACTGGAATCGATCACCGCCGCGGTGGCGATGATCACGAGGCCACCGTCGTCGCCTGGGGCGAAGCCGTGGTTGGCCGAGCGCTGGTCGCCACCGTTGGCGGCCACCTTCTGGAAGTTGTAGTAGTGGTTCACGAGGCCGAACTGGATCTCGTTGCGGCCGACGGCCTCCACGATGGCACCGTTCTTCGGGTAGAAGCGGGAACCGTTGGCAACCATGTCGTCGAGCCACGCGATCGCTACGGCGTCGCCGTTGCGGAGGCGGAACAGGGTGAACCAGTCCTGGAACGAGGAGTTGGATCCCGGCACGGCGACCCGGCCCTGGTACTCGGGGCCGGTCAGGTCGAACACCGAATCGGGCAGGTCGGCAGCGTCCACCTCGTCGAAGTTGTATACCAGTACCCGTCCCCGGCCGGCGAAGCCGACCCATGTGCCATTAGGGGAGTGGTCGCCGTCGGCCACACGGTCTAGGACGTCGTCGTCGATCCCGGCGAGCATGCCGAGGTCATCCAGGAAGCCAGTTGGACCGGGGCTGCGCGAGAGGAACACGTCGGCGGGCGACTTGTCGCCCTCCTCGGCCAGCAGCAGGGCCAAGTCGTTGGAGGAGCCGTATCGCACGTCGAGGGCGATCCCGGTGTCAGCGGTGAACGCCTCGAGGATGGGGCTGATGAGCTTCTCGCTGCGGCCGGAGTAGACGGTCAACGACTCGGGGTTGCCGCCGCAGGCCGTGGCCGAAGCACCGAGGCCGAGGACCAGGAGGACAACCGCTGGCATTGCGTCCAGTCGCCGGCTCGGTCGCCGGGGGGTGGTTTCGTTCATCGCGGTGGCCCGCCGTTCTGGTGCGATGGTGTAAGGGTGACCTAACTAAGTGTCAAGGAAACCTAACAAATACGATTCAGGGTTCAAACCCCAAGGGCCACCGCACCGGGGCCGACATATGTCACACCCACCCGATCACCACGCTGGTGGGTCAGGACGGCACCTGTCCTGACCCGGATGGTTGTGTCGTCATCCAGGCGGACCTGCACCATCGCGTCGTGGCCGTAGTACTCGACCAGTTCCACGACGCCGTCATCGCCGTCCTCCACCCTTACGTCCTCGGGGCGTAGGAGCAGTTCAGCCGGACCGTCCACATCTCCGACCACCGGAACGTCGCCGACCACCGTGCGGCAGATTCCGATCGCGGTGTCAACCGGAATCAGGTTGGCGTCGCCGACGAAGGCTGCGACCCACCGGTCCACAGGACGGCGGTAGAGCTCGTCGGGCGTTCCGACCTGGGCCAGTCGACCGTCGTTCAGCACTGCCACCCGGTCGCCCAAGACGAAGGCCTCCTCCTGGTCGTGGGTGACGAAGACGGTGGTAACCCCCAACTCCAGGAGGAGGTGGTGGATCTCATTCCTGACCTGGACCCGGAGGGATGTGTCGAGGCTGGAGAAGGGCTCGTCCAGGAGCAGGACCCCGGGTCGGGGAGCCAGCGCACGAGCCAGCGCCACGCGTTGCTGCTGGCCACCCGAGAGCGAGCCGGGCATGCGGTCGACCATGTCGGCCAGCCCGACTAGCTCCAGGGTGTCGGCCACCCGAGAGGAGCGGCGTTCGGCCCGGGGCAGGCCGTAGGCCACGTTCTGACCCACGTCCAGGTGAGGGAAGAGGGCCCCATCCTGGAAGACCATCCCGATGCGGCGCCTCTCTGGAGGCACGAATCTGGTGCCGTCATCCAGGATCCGGTGGCCGAGTCGCACCGTGCCTGCCTGCTGGCGTTCGAGGCCGGCGATGGTTCGCAGCAGGGTGGTCTTGCCGCACCCGCTGGGGCCGAGCAGGGCGACGATCTCTCCGGCGGTGACTTCCAGGGACACGTGCGTGAGGACGGGCGGGCCGTCGTAGGCGACGGACAGGTCGGAGACCTCCAGCCCCTCGGCCGCCGCCCGGGGCACATGGATACGCCTGTTCAGCATGCCTAACAGGATATGGGTCGCAGCCGAACTCCCCAAGATGGGCGTGTGGGTATCGGTGGTTGGCGTGTCTGGCGACTGGCTACGGTGCGACGGTGACCGACGTGTACATCGGCTGGTGGGGGTTGGCGGCGTCGCTGGTGCCGGTGCTTGTGGTTGCCGGCATCTCCATGGGCCGCGGGCTCGGCCTCGAGCGCGACCTCGTGGTGGCCACGGCGCGCGCTATGGCGCAGCTGGTCCTCGCCGGCTGGGCCCTGACGCTGCTGCTGGACGAGGGAACCTCGATCCTTTGGGCCTGGGCATGGGTGGCGGCCATGGTGCCGGTGGCCGGCGACGCCGCCCGTCGCCGTGAGCCCCGGCTACGGGGACTGGGACTGATGACAACCGGGGGTGCCGTGCTGGGCCTCGCCGTGTCACTGGCCACCGTGTTCGCCCTGGGGATCCTCCCCCTGGTGGCACGGGTACTGGTGCCCGTCTCGGGGATGGTGGTCGGCAACTCGCTGAAGGTCGTGGTGGTGGCCGCCACCCGTCTAGTGGACGGTATCCGGGACCGGGCCGGTGAGGTGGAGGCGATGCTGGCCCTCGGCTTCACACCGGACCGTGCGGTGCGCGACGTGACATCCGATGCGCTACGGATGGCGCTGCGGCCCCAGATCGAGATCACCCGGACGGCCGGCGTGGTGTTCCTCCCCGGTGCCCTGACGGGCCTCATCCTGGCAGGGGTGGATCCCCTGCAGGCGGCGCTGATCCAGGTGGCTGTCCTGTTCCTCATCCTCGGGACGGCGGCGGTGACCGCTCTGGTGGTCGTGCTGCTGGGCGTACGGACATTCATCATCGATGGCCAGCGGCTGGTGCCACCAGTCGCCTGAGGCTCCCGCTCAGCTCCCGGGCAGGCGTCTCCACCCGTCGTCGGTGGGACCGACCGTGGCGAGGAGTTCCAGCACGGTCGTGACCGGTAGGCCGATGACGTTGTCCCGGCCGCCCAGCAACTCCTCCACGAAGTCCGCTCCGCCGCCCTGGAGCCCGTAGCCGCCGGCCTTATCCAAGGGCTCTCCCGTGGCCACGTAGGCGGCCACCTCCTCGTCGGAGAGTTGCCGCCACGTCACCTCGGTACATACCGTCGTGGATGCCCTACCGACCGGTCCGGCCACGGCGACGCCGGTCAGTACCTGATGGGAGCGGCCCGAGAGGAGTCTCAGCATGGCCGTGGCCTTTTCCGAGGTTCCCGGCTTGCCCAGTGCCTCGCCGTCCACGACGACAACCGTGTCGGCTGCTACCACCCATTCCCCTTCGCCAGCCACGGCATCCCGCTTGGCACACGCCAACCGTTCCACCATCGCCGCCACGTCCTCGCCGGGGAGACGGGTCTCGTCGACGTCGGGTGAACGCACCTCGGGGTCCAGCCCGACCTGGTGGAGCAGGTCCAGGCGGCGCGGTGACGCCGACGCCAGGATCAGGTGGTCGGGGAGCATCTGCGAAGCAGCCGGGCGCCGGGATCAACCCCCGGAGACCAGGACCTCGGCGGACTCCGGCGGTGGCGTAGCGTCCAGCGGATCGTCCAACCAGCCCTCAGGCAGGACCACGGGCCTCGGACCACTGCGGTGGCTGCGGGGGATTCGCAGCGACTCCGGGTCCAACGCCATGTCCGGATCCACCTCCTCCAGCAGACGTGCAAGGAGGCTGTCCAGATGGTCAACGTGGGTGATCGTCTGGAGGTCCCTACGCGCCGCCGGGCCCGTGGCGTAGCCCTTCAGGTACCAGGCGGTGTGCTTCCGGAAGTCCTTTATGCCGTGCGGACCAGCCCAGTCGACCAGCAGACGGGCATGGCGCGACATGGCAGCGGTGACGTCACGGAGCCTCGGGGGATCCCCCGGCTCCGCTCCACCGACCGAGGTTCCGTTGCCGAAGACCGCTGCCAGGTCGCCGAACAGCCAGGGTCGGCCCAGGCAGCCGCGCCCGACCACCACACCGTCGCAACCGGTGGTCCGCATGAGGCGCAGGGCATCCCACGGCTCCCAGACGTCGCCGTTGCCGAAAACCGGGATGCCCGTCACGGCGGCCTTCAGGTCAGCCACGGCGGACCAGTCGGCCTCGCCCGAGTACAGCTGCTCGGCGGTCCGGGCGTGGAGTGAGACGGCGGCAGCCCCCACCGCTTCGGCTATCCGACCCGCCTCCAGGAAGGTGAGGTGGTCGTCGTCAGTGCCCTTTCGGAACTTGACGGTGACCGGTACGTCGCCGGAGGAGGCCACAGCGGAACGCACGATGTCCTCGAACAGCCGTGGCTTTAGTGGGATGGCCGCCCCTCCACCCTTGCGCGTCACCTTGGGCATCGGACATCCGAAGTTCATGTCGATGTGGTCGACCCGTCCCTCACCGACCAGCAGGTCGACGGCCCGGCGGATGCTCTCCGGTTCGGTTCCGTAGAGCTGGATGCTGCGGGGTGACTCGTCGGGATCGAAGTGGGCCAGACGCGTCGTCTTGAGGTGGCCGTCCACCAGGCCACGGGCTGTCACCATCTCGCTGACGTAGAGGCCCGCCCCGAACTCCCGGCAGAGGGAGCGGAATGGTGCATTCGTGACGCCGGCCATCGGGGCCAGGACGACAGGGGGCCACACCCCCAGTGGGCCGATACGGGGTGCGTCGAACTCGCCGGGGGTGGCCGGCGGTACGTGTCGGTTCAACTCGCTGCGCAGCCCCATGGGCGCAAGGCTACGGGTGTACCGCAGCGGGGCCGGTCGTAGGTCAGCGTGCCAGCCGGAAGCCCTGGTTGCCGGTGCTGCTGTCCGGGGGACTGGACGTCTTGGCGGCCACCCGGTAGCGGTGGCAGTAACTGTCATGGCACAGGTGGGAGCCGCCCTTGACCACCCGGCCCACACCCAGCGGCGCGCCGACCGGATCCATGAGCGGCGCGCCGTCCGGGTCGACGTGGTTGGTGCCGAACCAGTCGGACGTCCACTCCCATACGTTGCCGGAGCAGTTGTACAGGCCGTAGCCGTTGGGTGCGAAGGCATCCACTGGGCAGGTCCCGGCCCACCCGTCCTCGGCGGAATTCTCGGTAGGGAATGTCCCGGTGAAGATGTTGAACCTGTGGTCGTCCGGGCCGTCGGGTCGGTTCTCGTCTCCCCACGGCAGTCGCTTCCCGTCCAGGCCTCCCCTGGCTGCGTACTCCCACTCCGCCTCGGTGGGTAGGCGACCGCCGGTCCAGACGGCGAACGCCGCAGCGTCGATGTGCGACGTGTGGACCACCGGATGGTCGATCCGGTCCAGGATGTCGCTGTGGGGGCCCTCGGGGTGGCGCCAGTCGGCGCCGAATACCTGCCGCCACCACTCGGCACCCACGACGCCCCTCGTGGCCTCGAAATCATCGGGCAGGTGCCCGGCGAAGACGAACGACCAGCCCTCGCGTTCTGCGGTGGTGACGTGTCCTGTGGCCTCGGTGAACGCGGCGAAATCGGCGGTCGTGACCGCCGTGGCCGAGATGGCGAAGGGGGAGAGGACGACCGGCCGCACCGGTCCCTCGCCGTCCGCCGGGTACCCGCCCTCGTCATTGCCCATGAGGAACCTGCCGCCGGGCAACTCGACCATCCGGGCCAGCGGATCGGCGGTCACTCGGTGGTCGCCCGGCCGGGGACGCAGCGGTTCACCCGCCGGCCAGGCCCGCCATGAAGCGCCTCACGGCGGCAGCACACTCAGCGGGAGCCTTGACGTGGACCATGTGGCCCATATCCGCCACGACCACCGACTCGTGAACGTCCAGGTCCCGCTGGAAGAGCGCGGCCGATGCTGCGAAGCGGACGTCGCGTTCGCCCAGCAAAACCAGGACTGGAGCCTGTACCTCGGCTAGGTGGTCGATGACGTGGGCGTCGTGGTGCATCGAGATCTCCTCGACCCCGGGCGGCAGGTCCAT
>Ga0105350_10001654_pt1 | contig 13870 bp, 12 predicted proteins | sample EN1Hudsemesocosm_FD_83506 | JGI IMG/M metagenome (GOLD analysis project Ga0105350, IMG submission 83506) | Methane-oxidizing microbial communities from mesocosms in the Hudson Canyon - EN1E Hudson Canyon | ecosystem: Environmental > Aquatic > Marine > Cold seeps | place: Hudson Canyon... | reverse complement strand
TCATACCGATACCTTGAATGAGTCCGGTTTTGTCGATGATACGCTAGCGGCATTTAAAGATAGAGTGATTCATACCTATCACACGGAAGGGGCGGGCGGTGGTCATGCACCTGACATAATTCGAGCCTGCTCTCAACCTAACGTATTGCCATCCTCAACCAATCCAACACGCCCTTATACGCGTAATACCGTGGATGAGCACTTGGATATGTTGATGGTGTGTCATCATCTTGATAGTAGTATTCCTGAAGATGTGGCATTCGCAGATTCACGGATACGTAAAGAAACCATTGCTGCTGAAGACATCCTTCATGATCGCGGTGCATTCAGCATGATCGCATCAGACTCACAAGCCATGGGGCGGGTAGGTGAGGTCGTAACTCGAACCTGGCAAACTGCGCATAAAATGAAAGTTCAATTTGGCCTGTTGGCAGAAGATAAAGACATTGATGCCGATAACTTCCGGGCAAGGCGTTATATTGCAAAATACACCATTAATCCGGCTATTGCGCACGGCATATCACATGAAGTAGGTTCTATTGAAGCCGGTAAAATGGCCGACTTAGTTCTCTGGAAACCGGCATTTTTTGGCATTAAACCTTCGGCGATAATTAAAGGTGGCATGATTGCAGCGGCCCCCATGGGCGACCCGAATGCTTCTATACCGACACCACAACCGGTACATTATCGACCCATGTTTGGCGCACAAGGTTTAGCGGCCGCAAAAACCTCAGTAACCTTTGTATCGCAAGCGTCGCTGGATAATGGTATTGGAGAACAGCTCGAGTTAAAGCGTGGTTTGAGAGCGTGTAAAAATACCCGCAATATCCAGAAAACTGACATGATTCTGAATGACTGGATGCCGGATATTACAGTGGACCCACAAACCTATGAAGTAAGAGCTAACGGGGAGTTGCTAACGTGTGAACCCGCATCTGAATTGCCCCTGTCGCAATTATATTGTTTGTTCTAAAGATTAGTTGGCGAACTTCATCAGCTTTAGGTAAGGGGCTATCGGTAAGGAATTATAGGTAAGGCATTATGTTAGAAATATATGAACGTTTAGGCATGCATTGCCATCAGAATGTTGACGAAGTAGTGGTGCTAAATCATGAACAGCGCACTAAAGGCCGATTAAGAATGTTCAGTCAATCGGGTGCAGAACTAGGCTTGTTTCTTGAAAGAGGCCAAACACTTCAGGTGGGCGAATACCTTAAGACGACATGTGGAAAAATCATCCAGGTTGAGGGTGCAACGGAAACAGTTGTGCATGCCAGTTGTGACGATTGGACGACCTTTTCCCGAGCGTGTTATCACTTAGGGAATCGTCATGTAAAAATCCAACTTGGTGAACGTTGGTTACGTTTTTGCCCTGACCATGTTCTGGAAGAAATGGTGCATCTTTTGGGGCTTGTGGTGACGCACGAAGACGCCGTGTTTGAACCTGAGTCAGGTGCCTATAACCAAGTAGCACACGGACATAGTCACCATGACTAACGATAACGCCATCATGACTAGCAATACCTGTGACGATACCGAAAACAAAAACTCGCTAGCATTAGCGCGTCTACTGCAACTCAGTAGTGCCACCTTACCCGTGGGAGGGTATGCCTTTTCGCAAGGCATGGAATATGCCATTGAGTGTGCTTGGCTGAAAAATGCAGGTGATGTTCAGCAGTGGATAAAACTACAGTTGATGGAGAATATGGCGCGCGTCGATATCCCGGTACTTCGAGGAGTGATGCAAGCTGTGGAGTCGAAAGAGTGGTCACATTTTAAGTACCTGAATGACTTGGTTCTGGCATCTCGTGAAACCAAAGAATTGCGTTTAACCGATAGCGCCATGGGTGAGGCATTACTGCGCTTGCTTAAAAGTTTGGACTTTGATTTTCCACTTGAGCTGAATTGTTTTACCCAAGGGGGCGTGGAGCTTGAAGACATCAGTTTTGTGACGCTTTTTGCTTATGCCGCGGCTATGTGGGATATCGATTATCAAGCCTGCGCGACAGGGTTTATTTGGTCTTGGCTCGAAAATCAGGTCGCGTCGGCGACAAAATTAGTGCCACTGGGTCAAACGCAAGCACAACAATTATTAACGATATTACAGCCAGAAATTTTGCTCGCTATCAACGCAGCTGATGAAACAACTGAGCAAGATATCGGTGGCGGATTACCTGCCTTAGCAATTGCGAGTGCCCTACATGAAACACAATACAGTCGCTTATTCAGGTCTTAAAAAGCCTTTTATTTGCCAAATAGGAATTACATATGTCTAAACAAAAACAAACTTTGCGTATTGGCGTTGGTGGACCTGTTGGTTCAGGTAAAACCGCTTTACTAAGATCACTTTGCGCGGCAATGAAAAATCATTACAACCTAGCTGTGGTGACCAATGATATATATACCCAGGAAGACGCTTTGTTTTTAACCCAGCATGAGGCCTTGGAAGCGGATCGCATTATAGGTGTCGAAACTGGTGGCTGTCCGCATACCGCCATTCGAGAAGATGCCTCGATGAATTTGGCTGCTATTGATCAGCTGATGGCACGTCATGCTGGTTTGGATATTGTATTTGTCGAAAGTGGCGGTGATAACTTAAGCGCCACCTTCAGCCCAGAATTATCAGACCTCACCATTTATGTAATAGATGTGTCTGCTGGCGATAAAATTCCCCGAAAAGGTGGGCCCGGAATCACCAAGTCAGACTTATTAATTATCAATAAAATTGATCTTGCACCTTTGGTTGGTGCGTCTTTGGAGGTCATGGATAGAGATGCTAAAAAAATGCGAGGAGACAGACCTTTCGTATTTTCGAATCTAAAAAAAGCCCAAGGGCTTGATGAGATAATTGCCTTTATTACCACTGAAGGCATGCTTGAAAAGAAAGTGATTCCGCAGGCGAAAGCGGTTGTTTAAATTATTCCTAGCTTAAAGGAGAATACGATGAATCAATTAAAAAAACTGGCTTCGTTTGTAATGTTAGCGAGTATCACTACAGTATCATTTTCGCATGAAGGTATTCATGCCGCTGGGCAACTGAACGCTGTCGGTGGTCATTTAAACTTAATGGAAATATCCATTGCAGTGATTGCGGTTGCGGCGTGTTATGCTTGGGGACGAAAACAAAAACACTAGCCTACTGCGTTGAAATTTATTAGTTAGGGCCCTATGCCAGCAAAGCAAAAAATCCTCAAGGTTCGTCGCCATTATAACCAGTGGGTGGCGAATCAAACGCTCGAAGATTACGCCCTACGATTCACCGCCAGAAAAGCTCGTCATATGGGCATTTCCCGTGTTGGTCAAACAGCATTGGGTGCCACGGCCTTTTTAGCGCTGGAAAGTATTGCAGCGGCAGTAACGCTTAGTTATGGCTTTACCAATACCATCGCGGCGATGTTAGTCGTTGCAGCGGTATTTTTTATCACCGGTTTTCCGATTGCGTATTACTCTGCCAAACATGGCTTAGACATTGATCTACTCACTCGAGGTGCCGGCTTTGGTTATCTTGGGTCGACCGTTACCTCGCTAATTTATGCCTCATTTACCTTCATTTTTTTCGCCATTGAAGCCGCGATTTTAGCCTCAGCCTTACACGCTTTATTGGGTATCCCCTTATTTATTGGTTATTTTTTATGTGCAGTGGCGGTCATTCCCATTGTGATGAAAGGCATTACCACGATAAGTTTATTTCAAGTCGGTACACAATCTTTATGGTTGATATTACAAATTGCTGCCATCGGCACAGTGATATATTTTGAATTTGATCGCTTGCCTGAGTGGACGCAATACAGTCCAACAGACTTACCTGCTGGTAATGAATTTTCTTGGGTGTTATTTGGCTCAGCAGCCTCGGTATTTTTTGCCTTGGTGGCTCAAATTGGTGAACAGGTTGATTACTTACGGTTTTTACCTCCGAAAACAGAAAAGAATAAAAATCGTTGGTGGTTTTGGTTAATCGTCTCTGGCCCAGGTTGGATTTTTATGGGCTTAATCAAAATGCTGTTTGGTTCATTTGTCGCTTATCTTGCGATTACGGAAGGGGTGCAATATATCACAGCTACTGACCCCACCTATATGTATCAACGGGTGTTTACCTACATTACTCAGTCGCCTACCACGGGATTAATTCTCGCCGCGATCATGGTGATTATCTGCCAAATGAAGATCAATGTTACTAACGCTTATGCGGGGTCCATTGCCTGGTCTAATTTTTTCTCCAGAGCAACACACAGCCATCCCGGCCGAGTCGTTTGGTTAGTATTTAATGTCACGATTGCATTAATTCTAATGGAATTAGGTATTCATGACGCGCTAGAAGCAATATTGGGCATATTCGCAATTGTAGCCGTGAGTTGGTTAGGTTCGCTTTCAGCTGACTTGATCATCAATAAACCTTTAGGTTTAAGTCCGTCGTTTGTCGAATTCAAGCGAGGCCATTTATACGATATTAATCCGGTCGGTACCGGTTCTATGGTGTTGGCAACCACCGTCGGTATACTGAGTTATTTGGGTGTATTTGGTGACCTGCTCAGAACCCTGAGCCACTTTGTGAGTTTAGGTGTTTGTTTTATTGCTGTGCCCTCCATTGCTTGGGTGACCAAAGGGAAGTACTACCTAGCCAGACAGTCGCCTGAGTTGATTCCCATTCTAGAAGCCGAAAAGAAAATTGATGCTGATAATAATCAACAACTCAAAGCGCATCCTTCTCTTCAATGTGGTGTGTGTTCCAATACCTTTGACTTAGAAGATATGAGTTACTGCAGTGTTTATGCTCAGCCAATATGTTCTTTATGTTGTTCATTAGATGTTCGATGTTTAGATAGCTGTAAACCGCATGCTCGCTTATCTCGGCAGTTGGCTAACTTTCTGAGACGATTTATTTCAGGTAAAGCAGTACGTACGGTCAACTCCCGACTGGGTCGATTTATGGGCCTACTATTCATAACCAATCTGATTAACGCCGCTTTACTGGCCTTGGTTTATGAAAAAATGAAGCCAGTTCTTTTATCGGAACAAATCTTACTACAGGAAAGTTTACTCACCTTATTTTTTATTTTCTTGATTATTACCGGTGTTATCTCGTGGTTATTTTTATTAGCGCATGAGACGCGTGTGGTTGCTCAAATGGAGTCAAATCGACAAACACGAAAGTTGATGAGAGAAATTGATGCGCACGAAAAAACGGATCTTGCACTGCAAAAAGCAAAAGAAGATGCTGAGCATGCGAGTGATGCTAAAAGTCGATACTTGTCTGGAATCAGTCATGAACTGCGCACCCCATTACAATCGATTTTAGGGTATGCCCAGTTGCTGTCAGATAAGGCGGACTTGTCTGATGCTCAAATACGGGGTTTGAATATTATTCACCGAAGCGGCCAGCATTTAACCGATTTGATTGAAGGTTTATTGGATATTTCGAAAATCGAAGCGGGCCGATTAGACTTGTATCGGAATCAGATTCAATTACCTGATTTGTTAGATCAACTGGCGAACATGTTTAAAATGCAGGCCTTGAATAAAGGCATTCAATTAAACTATGTCGTACACGATCGCTTGCCGCAAATTGTGGTGAGTGATGAAAAGCGACTCAGACAAATCATCACAAATTTATTATCTAATGCGGTTAAATATACTCAAGAAGGCGTGGTTGATTTTGAGGTACACTATCGATCCCAAATTGCTGAATTTACCATTAAGGATACCGGACAAGGTATCGATAATGAACATTTGTCTCGAATATTTGTGCCTTTTGAACGGCTTAGAAATCATCAAACACCCAATGTGCAAGGTACCGGTTTAGGGTTGACCATTGTAAAGCTATTAACCGAAATTATGGGAGGTGAGCTACAAGTAGAGTCCACATTAGGTAAAGGCAGTTGTTTTACTGTTTGTCTGATGTTGCCTTGGGTGAATACGGTAGAAAAACATGAGGTGGTGAAAGAAAAAATTATCGGTTATGAGGGGTTGCAACGTACAATCTGTGTTGTTGATGACGACCCTGTTTTGAGAGGGTTTTTATCTGACTTACTTATTCCTCTAGGCTTTATTACACTTGAAGCATTTGATGCAGAGTCGTGCTTGAGTTTAATTCAAAATACTCAGCCTGATCTATTTATTATGGACGTATCCATGCCGGGAACAAATGGTTTGAAGCTTGCGGAAATACTGCGCAAGAAAGGAACTACGGTGCCTATCTTTATGCTGTCTGCTAACGCCCAGTTACCTGATCAAAAAGAAAAAGCGTTATCGAAGTATGATGAATATTTAGTTAAACCAGTTGCAAATGGTGTGCTACTTGAAAAATTAGCAGAATATTTAAGTTTGGATTGGATTCGTCAAAGTGAGGCGGTTAATGAAGTATCTTTAAGCGAAGCGGTTGCAAATATTGAACACCTAAACAGCGTTAAAAGCTTTGTTATCCCCGATCATGCGCTAATAAGAGAGTTGAAGGCTTATGCAGAGATGGGCTATACCAAAGGCGTCATACAAACATTAAGCCAAATAGCGCAAGCAGATATAATCAGTGATGAGTTTTATCAATTTATTGAATCCTTAAGCCAAAATTTTCAATTTGAGAAACTTGCAAGCACGCTGGAGATTCCAACAACATGAGTACTTTAGCGACGAACGATATCGTCTTGGTGGTAGACGACTCGCCTGACACCTTGAGTTTGATTAATGATGCTTTAGAGCAAGAAGGTTTAGATGTGCTTGTCGCACTTGATGGTCGTCAAGCGTTAACCATTGCAAAACGGATTCGCCCAGATGTGATCTTGTTAGACGCGATGATGCCGATAATGGATGGTTTTGAAACCTGTGAACAACTAAAATCTAATGCTGATCTAGCCGATATTCCGGTTATATTTATGACGGGGTTATCTGACACAGACGATATTGTGCGCGGGCTTGAAGTCGGGGGCGTGGATTACCTGATTAAGCCGATTAATCCGACAGAATTAATTGCCCGAATGAATGTACACTTAAAAAATGCACGTCTTACTTCTAGTGCTCAGGCCGCTTTGGATTCTACAGGGCAGCATTTGTTTAGCTTAAACGAAGAGGGTGAAATACCTTGGGCAACACCGCAAACATTTGCTTTACTTGCTAAGGCAAAAGTTGATGCGCAGGATTCCGATAGTCAGTTTTTTAATAGCTTGGAGAGCTGGCGATCTAGTTTGCCAAAAGTAGATGAAATATTTCAAATTAATGTGAACGATTTCCCACTTTCTATTCGGTGTTTAGGTCACCATAGCAACGGCGATTGGTTAATGAAATTAATCGACGGCACATTACCCAAAGAATCTGCATTACTTAAAAAACAGCTTGATTTAACTGAACGAGAATCAGAAGTGCTATTTTGGATTGCGAACGGGAAAACCAACCGTGAAGCAGCTGAGATTCTAGCAATGAGCCCACGTACGGTAAACAAACACCTTGAAATGATATTCCCAAAACTGGGTGTTGAAAATAGAACGGCGGCGGCTGGCGTAGCATTAAAAGTGCTAGCGAATGAAAATTCTTAGGAACCTATAAATGAAAGCAATCTTGATTGTTGATGATTCTCATACAGTTAGAAAATTAGTAAGTACGGCATTAAAATTTGGTAACTATAAACTAGACGAGGCGTGTGACGGTCAAGAAGCGCTTGAGATGGCACGAAGCGTCAAATATGACTTAGTGCTTACTGACCATCATATGCCCAATATGTTAGGTATTGAGTTAGTTGAAGCATTACGTAAATTAGAATCATATGGCAGTGTGCCGATTTTAATTCTCTCTACTGAGTCGGATCCAACGCTCAGAGCTAAGAGTAAAGCCTTGGGCGCAACAGGTTGGATCCAGAAACCAATTAACCCTCAAAACTTCGATAAAATAGTGCTCAAGGTTCTCAACTTAGACGCCTCGGCAACAAAGACCTTAGAACGTGAAATATAAGTAATAGCTTGGGCTCTTTCTTGAACTTTTTCACCTTAAGTTATTGTGAGTCGTTTTCAAAATAGAGCGCCAAATTATTTATAGGCAATTTCTAGCGAACTTTGCACTAGTGCATTATATTTAACTGCATGTAGTACTTCCTAATTCGGGTGGTTGATGTCATGTTTATAAGGCCTATATTTCACATAATATGTTGTTCTATTTTAGTATTCCCATGCTATATCTTTGCGCAGGAAAATGAGTCTAAGCACGTCAATCAGACACTCCAACCCGTCAAACATTACCAAGTACAAAATCGTTATCAATATGGTGCGCGGTTATTGGCGCTGGCTTTTAGTAAGCTTGATAAGCCTTACGAGATAGAAGCACCTAAACTGCAAGCTATGAATGAGGCCAGGGGAGAGCTAGAAATAATCTCTGGACGTATGGATGTGCAATGGGTATCGACGACCGCCAGTCGTGAAATAGATATGATTCCTGTGAAGGTGCCACTATATCGAGGAATATTAGGTTTACGATTGCTGCTGACTATTAAAGAAAGAAGTGAGGAACTTAAGACTATTTCTTCTATTGAAGATCTTCGAAAGTTTGTCGGTGGGCACGGATTGCACTGGGGTGACTTACCCATTTACCAAGCGAACAACCTTAAAGTGGTGACGCATGTTAAGTACCAACAATTATTTGAGATGCTCATTCATTCACGGTTTGATTACTTTCATCGAGGTGTAAATGAAATATGGGATGAATTATCTTTATATAACAACAGCTTAAATATTGTAGATGAAGTGATGTTATTTTATCCGCATCCTGTCTACTTTTTTGTGAGTAAACATCGACCAGACTTAGCTGTGCAACTAGAAAAAGGTTTAAGGCTAGCTTTAGATGATGGCTCGTTTAAGGAATTATTTTTGTCTGTTCATGGAACTTTTCTTGATAAAGCAAAATTGGACGAACGTAGGTTAGTGGTATTAACTAACCCTGTACTGCCAGATAAATCGCTTCATCTTGATACTTCTTGGTGGCTACCAACGAAATTTGACTCGCTTCTAAAATAATACGACTTAGGCACTCATGTGAAACAGCTTAACGAAGGATGGATATAGTCAATTAAGTGTTTGCGCATAGGCCTGATAAACTCTCTTTATAATATCATCACTGACATTTTCCAAACGTTTATCTAAGGCTTTGTGGGCTTGATTAATTTCTTGTTTGGTAAAATGTTCATGGTCTGCCTGAATGCCATGAATTTTTTTATGTGCTGCAAAGTTCACAGGGTAGTGTTGGTAATTACTCTGTATAGATTGGTCAATTTTGTTTGCTGTAAGCTTATGCGCAAATTGATCATCGTCCTGCTTTGTAATGACTTCTCCAAAATGAATGTGCATTTTGCCTTTTTGGCCATCTAAACCTTTTTGAGTCGCTATAAAATCATCAAGTTTGTTTTTTGTGTACTCCGCATTACTTTCTTGCGCAGCCAGTTCAACTGCTTTATCGATATCACAAGGGTCCCATTCATATGAAATACTAACGGGCACGATATTCAAACGTGATAAGTAGTCTGAGCTAGACATATCTTTTGGTTTCGATAAACCTAGCATTTTGATTAAGGCCGGGTTGGTTTTATCAATGTTATCTTTTGAACGTCCTTCTTTTTGTGCAATCCAGACATTTTCTTGTTTATTGAAAAGCACGTATTGAATATAAGCAGATTGGGTTTTCATTGCATTGAGTATGGCGCGAGGAGACTTGATAGATCGAAATATTTTGAAGCACCGATTCAACAACGCTAAGTCATTCGCATTTTGATTGACCAACAAATTATCGCCGATTGCACAGTTGGCAGTTGAAAAATTATGTGCTCTGAGTGCATGGTTTAATACTAAGGGATCCATCACGATATCGCGATGATTCGAGATAAATATATAGGCTTTCTCTGGCTCGAGGTCAATTAAGCCAGAAACACTTAAACGATCATAACTGTTGGCAACTATCGGGAAAATATGTTTTTCTACCCAAGCTTGAAGTTCTTCGATGGTATTTACTTTGGCTAGAGTTTCAAAATGCTCAATCAGAGAACTGCCTGAGGAATTGAACATCTTTTCGATACTTGCTTTAAAGCCCTTGTCTTGTAGTAAGCGCTTGAGCACTTTACTGACTTCATCATCCTGATAGCATTGAATCTCTAGAAAGTTTTCATGCCATTCGGCATTAATGTTGGGTGATGTCATTCTATTCCAAGGCGTGGGTTTTATAATAAATCATTAGCATTATTGCATAGTCTCATGGCTTTTAAAGCGATTATAGTCAAAATACAGCCAGAGATAGTCATCTTTGTGAAAGAAGTTATTTAGTGGACACATAGAAATGGATGGAAGCACAACAATGGAAAGAGTATTAGTTGCCCAGTTTGCTAAATGGCCTGAGGCTGGAAAGGTTAAAACCCGAATTGCAAAAACAGTAGGTAATGAAAAAGCGCTAGAAATCCACTTAGAGCTACTCCAAATGGTCATGGAGAATTTGAGTTCTGTTGAGAATACGTGTTTTGAATTTTGGTTAAGTGAGGATGGTTTTCGGAACAAGGGTTGTGATGAAAGTGTATTGAGCTTAATCGAAAAATATGACGTGAAATACAAAATTCAAGTGGGTGCAACTTTAGGGGAGCGCATGGCGAACACGCTACAAGCTTCGCTGGTAAATTTCTCTAAGGTTATTATTGTGGGAAGTGATTGCCCGAATGTAACAGAAAATACCATTCAGGCTGCCTGTTTAGCCTTGGACAACTCAGATTTGGTCTTTCAACCTGCTGAAGATGGCGGTTATGTGCTTGTAGGAGCAAGCCAGTTTGATCCTAAGGTCTTTCAAGGGGTTAAGTGGGGGCAAGGTCAAGTGTTACAACAAACCTTGGGTAATATTGATCTGGGACAATTGACCTACTCACTACTCGAAGAAAGTTGGGATGTGGATGAGTACGAAGATTATTTACGCTGGAAAAGTTTAAGTAGTCAGTAATAACGACGGTAAATCAGACCTTTGATGGACATGTTGATTACTTTAGAGGTAATTGAACTGCATCACGGTTAGCCATATTCTCTAGTAATCGTCTCACATCAATAACAGAGGATACTAAAATGACGGACTCTTTTCTTCAGCACTTTCATAATGCTCAAGTACATTACGAGAAAGTAGGGCGGAACACTATAGCGTATCGAAAGTTTGGTAATGGCCCCGTTTTATTAATGGTGCATGGCTGGCCCTTAAGTGGCGTGACCTATCGATATATAATACCCACTTTGCAGAAATATTTTACTTGTGTTGTGCCTGATTCACCTGGATTGGGAGAGACGCTGTGGGAAGATGTAAGTGACCTAAAGTTTCCTGCACAAGCAAGAACTTTTAAAGTTTTTATGCAGCAGTTGAATATAAATAAATACCATATTCTAGCGCATGATACTGGTGCGACTATTGCGCGTATTCTCGCCTCAGAGCAGAAAAATTCAGTATTGAGCATGGTGATATTGAATACAGAAATCATGAACCATAGACCCTCTCCAGTACCTTTATATCAAGCCTTATTCAAGGTGCCAGGTTCAAGCTGGGTATTTAAACAATTATTAAAATCAAAGTCTTATGTTAAATCACCCCTTGGTTTAGCGGGATGCTTCTATGATAAAAAATTTATTAATGATGAATTTCAGCGCTTGTATCTAGAGCCTGTTATAAGAGATAAGCAAAGAAGGCGTGGGGTGGTGAGTTATCTGGCCGCAATTGATTGGGATCTGGTAGATAGCTTAGATGAAATACATAAAAAAATAGCAGCGCCAATACAGTTTATTTGGGGCACAAAAGACCCTTTCTTTCCGCTTGAGGATGCCCGTAAACTTATTGGTTTATCGCCCAAGTGCAACGGTATGGTAGAGATAGGGGATGCTGCCTTAATGGCGTATGAAGAAAAACCAGAGGAAGTACTGGAAGCTGCTTTGGCGTTTTGGAAAAAACAAGGTTTTGTGAATGAAAATACTCATGAAGGTTCGATAGTAAAAGAGGCTGTGTAGGCTTTTTCATAGCCTCTGGTTGTTTTGATAAAGCTCCGTTAACAAAATGTATAAGGTTTAACTGCTTTATTTCTATTTAATTTGTGTCACTTTCAGTTTTTACTATAAGGCTAAATTCCAAATGCTCTTTCAGGTCACGTTTTGTGACTAAAAACTTGCGAAAAGCGTACATTTCTTTAAAGCAGATCATGTCTGGTCAGATTCATTTATTAGGGCGTAAAAGTTAAGTAGCATCTATGTAATATTCATGGGGTAAAAACTTAAACAAACTAAACACTGAAAAATAATAATGTACTAGATAGAGAAGAATTCAGACAAAACTAGGTCGCGTCTTTAACTATTTACAATAGTAAAGATGACCTGACAAAGGATGTTACTAAAAAGAGAAGAATAATAATGCAAGGATATTACTGTCTATCCCTTTGGATGAAAATGTGTCTGTCGGGTTTTAGAATAGCCGGTTGGGATGACCAAGCTATTCTTAATCATGCAGGCGTAGCGCCTGAAAGTGTTGAAGAAGCTTATTGCTCTTTTGATACCTGCAACAATATATTCAGAGCAGCTGAAGTGCTATACGGTAAAAGTGCTTGCATTGTTTCCCGTCTTGGCATGCTGCCAAATTCATTTCAATCTTTGTCTTTAGCGATGTTATCGGCACCGTGTTTCTTCGAGGCCCTGCAGCTCAATGTTAAACATGGCAACTCAATGTCGAATGGCGTTGACTGGTTCGTCGTAGATGACTTTCCAGTGGTTTTTGGGTTTAAAACGCATCCTGATCAGGTGGTGATCCCTGCAGTGGCCATTGCAATGCTAACTATGATGGTAAAAACGGCTCGATTTTTATATCCAAAAGAGCGGATTATCAAGTTGGTTGAAGTAGAGCAGCCTGAATATGAAGAAGATAATATTGAGTTTGCATGCATTATAAAAGACTATTTTAAAGTGCCTATCAAGTGGGGGAGTGGTCGTTATGCTGTGCACTATTGTGAGCAAGTAGTGAAAACGCTTTCAATTACAGCTAATCATGAATTAATGGTGAAGTGTGAAAATAACTGGCTCGAAGAAGTTGCCGGTTTTGAAGAGGCCAGCTTTTTACTCAAAGCGCAGTCTTTTATCAGGTCAAATATCAGCAATGAAAGCCTAAATATTGACTCCTTAGCCAGAGAGTTGAACATGAGTATCAGAACGCTTCAGCGACGATTAAGTCTGGAATCGACCAATTACAAACGTATCGTTAAAGCTGTACGAAAAAAAGAAGCGCTTCATTTATTTCAAAACCCAAAGTCAAGTGTGAGTGAAGTCGCTTATGCACTTGGTTTTTCAGATGTGACCAGTCTTTCTAGGGCGTTTCGTCGCTGGTTTGGCAAATCACCTGAGCAATACCGTAAGTCATTGGTGCGAAGTACAGATGGCTTGATACTAAATTAACGTCAAGGAGTTTGTATCTTTAGATTGTGTGATGGTTTCATGCTGCATAATTATTTATTGAGCAGCTACACTGTACACTACAATGTAGCTGCGAAAAGGGCTAGTAATTTTCGCAATTTTCGCGATATTCGGACACTGCATTAGGCGCTTGATGATTGGGGCCGCATAAAAACTGCTCATAGCGCATGTCATCATCAATAAAGCGTTTCATCCAAGCAATAGTATATTTATTAATGACCGAGCGGTCTCCACTAGTCAGCCCTGCTGCACAAGCATGGGAGCCATTATTAATTTCTAGATAGGCTTTGCTGGTTGCTGACGGCATCGTATTGTAGAAGGCAGAGGCGTGCTGGTTAACAGGCGCTATTGTGTCATTTTCACAAGCAATTATCAGGGTAGGTGTTGATATAGAGTTAAAGCTATTGCTTCCTTGGTACCACGGCACCATCGGTATC
>Ga0105350_10001651_pt1 | contig 13876 bp, 13 predicted proteins | sample EN1Hudsemesocosm_FD_83506 | JGI IMG/M metagenome (GOLD analysis project Ga0105350, IMG submission 83506) | Methane-oxidizing microbial communities from mesocosms in the Hudson Canyon - EN1E Hudson Canyon | ecosystem: Environmental > Aquatic > Marine > Cold seeps | place: Hudson Canyon... | reverse complement strand
TGGCCCTAAAGATGATATGGCTGCACGCGGATTTAACATGATAACGCCTAATGGTTACTATTGTGATGATCCGAATATCGGTATTGAGAATGATTGTAGCGGCCTGCTAATGTTTTACAAAACCAGCCTGACACTCGTCAAGCAACTAGGTTTTGAAGCCTTTAATGATGTAAACGGTTTTGATGTACATAAAGAAAAAGGTCTATGGGGCGCAATTTTCGCCAAGAACGGACAGTATTACTACGTGTTTGACACCCATTTCACCTATGGTGATGCGGGCCATTTAGAAGGCTCTAGTGCATCTGACAACTCCCGTATCTCCAACATGGCACAATCCAAAAATTTTATGGCCAGCGTTGTGAACGCTAATAAAGCTAGCTACCCACCGGCACTGGTTATTTACGGTGGCGATTTTAATGCTGACTTTGACAGTACCAATTCAAACTCTAATGGACAAAAATTATTAAATGCATCAGGTTCTGACGCTGCGTTTATACAGCCCTACGACATAGCACAGGCAGGGGCAACCATGGGTGAATTTGAAACGTCCGGCTTTAGGTCTGTTTGGTCAGGAGGTCAATCTCAAGCCGATACTGGTCCTAATGCGAGCACTTCGGGCTATTACGATTACGATATTTTCTTGATTGGTGATCCTGCCTTTTTTGGCGGCTGCTCCCCTACCAATGTGGAATACAGTGGCTGGGCACCAGCGTGGAACACACTTAACTCTGATCAGCGAAAGTGGCCTTATTACACCCATTCAGATCACTACGGTAGATGGATGAGCGTTACAGCAGGTTGTTAGTTAGCACTCCCTTCAATATAAAACCCCATCAATTAGTGGCATCGTAAGGTGCCATTATTCGATCGTAATACCTCTGCTTTGATGTTAATTGCTGGGCTTTTCGCTGCACTATCAGGACACTTAATACTAATATCCCCCTTTTCCACATGTATCCTAATAATTGGTTTTGCGGTGTTTATTCGTGCAATTTCACTAACAAACACAATCAAACATGCATTTTTAGTGGGCAGTACATTTGGTACAGGCTTTATATTCGGTTCGCTTTTTTGGTTAAGCGATGTTTTGTCGCTACTTTCTACACCAGAACAGCTGCTAGGCGGCGCTATTCTATCCTGTTTCGCTCTAATTGCTGTTCTTCCATTTATTCTCACATCACTAACGATAATCTTGTTAAGAAAGTATTTATCCTTACACGCCTTGGTTTTATTTCCAGTCATATTGATACTGTCACAAAGCCTATTTCATGAAGGGGTATTGAATTTCCCCTGGTTCCTATACGGTCATTGGTTAGCATTAAGTCCTTTCGACACAGTCCAAGCCTCTCTTGGTAGTAAGTGGTCAGGCATACTCATTCTAAACATCGCGGTTTGTTTATCTTCCGTCTCATATAAACCCCCTCATAAGGGCCTATATAACGAACTAGCTAAGTTGTTTCCCACCCTAATCTGCACTGTTCTTTGTGTTAGCTTATATATAAAAAAAATACCTGTCGGAGCATCTCAAGAATTGAGTGTTGAACTAGTTCAATTTGATCATCCAGTCATTGAGGATCGTCAATTTGATGATTTAGAAATATTAGCTAAATATGTTCTGGCGAGTAATGCATCTAGTGCAGATATTGTCATCTGGCCAGAATCGGTTATCCGGCAAGGTTCCTCAGTGGTAGAGCCCTTGGCGAATTTATTAGGCACAGATCATAAAGTTATTCTTGCGGGTGCACTTTTTGAGCAGGAAGGCGTTAAACAAAATGTACTTATGGACATCAAAAGGAACCATATATTATATGTGAAACGCAAATTGATCCCTTTTTCAGAATATCTACCTCATCCCTTTTTTAAAGCTTTATTTTCTACTTTTCAGACCAGTACTCTAAAGAGCACTATTCAGGCAGGCAACGCCAAGCAAGCCCCTATTAACGTGCGAGGCATCTCTATGTCACCGCTTATCTGCTATGAAGCATTATTTTCTGAATTAGTCGATCCATCTGCGCAACTAATACTGAACCTAGGAAATGAAAGTTGGTTTCAGAGCCCTATCACGTCAAACATGATGCTCTCCATCAATATAAGCCGAGCGATTGAGCACGACATTCCCCTGCTCCGAATTAGTGACCAAGGGCTAAGTGGTTTTTTTGATCCTGCGAAACATAGTTTTTTCAAAGCCAAAAACAATAGTAGCCAACAATTTAAACTGACTATTCCTGTTCACAAAAAAATACCCAGCCAGTATAGTATGAACTTAATAATTGGCTTAATTCAGCTATTGTTAAGTTGTTTGGTCACCCTACTTGCGATAACTAGAGATAACTAATACCGCTCTTTAACCAAGCGTTAACAACGCGGCTTGCAAGGCGTTTCGCGTATCGTCATTGGTGATTTTTCCCGTGTTACCATCAACATGATCAAAATAGCTCGGTATAGATAAGTCAGCTTTAACCTCACCACCAAAATAAGGCGCGGATGTTTTTGCACTAGCCAATACATTGCTTGCGCCACCAGGTCCTGGAGAAGTGGCCAACAATACCATCGCTTTGCCTTGAAATACTTTCATATCAATACGTGAAGTCCAGTCGTATAAATTTTTATAGGCTGCTGTATAAGTACCATTATGCTCAGCGTACGAAATCAACAAGGCATCAGCTTCACCAATTTTTTTATAAAAGTCGTGCGCCTGGCTAGGAATACCGCTTTCCTGTTCACGATCAACGCTAAAAATAGGCATTTCAAAATCATTGAGATCAATAATTTCAAGCTCTACATTCTCTATCAAACCACCTTTCAAGATATTTCCGGCATAAGATACCAATTGCTTGTTAATTGACTGACGACTGTTACTTGCAGCAAACGCTAACACTTTCATAATTTTCTCTCCAATTGGAATAAGGGCTTTCTTAAATAATGAAACCATCTTATATTAAGTCCACAAACAGATTAATAGCTTGACTGATAACTTATTATTTCCATATGACTATTAATAAAATTTATCACTAGGCAACTAAATGACTTACAAAGCGCAACTATTAGACGGCATGGTAATCTTCGCAGAAGTCGTCAACGGCGGAAGTTTCACACAAGCCGCCCAAACAAGCGGACACTCGACCTCCTTCATTAGCAAGACAATTAACAAACTGGAAGCACGCTTAGGGGTACGCCTATTGCACCGCACAACACGCTCATTAAGCCTCACACCTGAGGGCCAAGTGTATTTTGAACAATGCCAACAAATAATTAGTGATGCTGAGCAGGCAGAAACAATTCTGAGTGGGCGACAAATAGAACCTCAAGGTATGTTGAGGATCAGCTGCCCAACTGTTTTTGGTCTTTCCCGGATGCAAGCTGTTTTTGCAGGTTTTATGGATAAGTATCCAGAGGTAAATCTTGAACTCGACTTGAGTGATCACAAAGTTGATATGATTGCAGAAGGTTTCGATGTGCTTATTCGCGCATCACAACACCAAGAAGATTCAAGCCTAATTAGCCGGCATATTTTACGTTCATATAGCGTCACTATTGCTTCACCCGCCTACCTAAAAAAGCATGGCACACCTGAAGTGCCTGAAGATTTAAGCAAACATAAACTTCTTAGTTATAGCAATGTAGCGCAAGCTAAGATGTGGCAATATAGTGATAAACAAAACAATCTTCGTACTGTACACGTCAAGAATAGAGTATTAACAAACAGCTCTGAAATGGAAGTATCTCTCTGTTTAGCAGGTCAGGGAATCACCCGCTTACCCTTATTCAACTTACAAAATGAAATAGAAACAGGTGAGCTAATAGAGTTATTTAAAGAATTTCAACGACCAAGGGTAGATGTGCACATCTTGTACCCGAGCCGGAAGCATATGTCATCAAAAGTAAGGTGTTTTATCGACTATGTTGTCGCCTCAATTAATGCTGATGAACAGCGTCAATAACTCACTACCCTAATCGTTTACTCACAATAGCCAACCAAGACTGTTGTTCTATGGGTAAACCCTCGGGACGGTAATAGTGATGCTGAATGTCAAAACCGGCTTTTTCTAAAAAACTCTTTGTCGTCTCTAACTCCATGTAATGTCCATAGCGAACGCCATTCCAACCTTCTGCATCACCTCTGGGGTTTGAGGTGAATAAAATACCGCCGGGTCGAAGACTTATATGTAATTTTTTTAGCACCTCAGATAACCTCTGGCTAGGGATATGAAAAACGGAAGCATTTGCAAAGATCCCGTCAAATGACTCCGCTTTCAAATCTAGACTAAGAAAGTTTTGATTCAATGTCTTACAAGCACTGAAATTCTGGGCCATCTGACAAAACTCCTGACTCCCATCTAAACCAACTGGTCTGTGGCCAAGTGATTTAAAGGTGGCTAAATCACGCCCAGGGCCACAACCAAAGTCAAGAATATCCAATGCCCCATCTTTTGGTAAAGCTCTTAGGAATGCATTGATATTTTGACTCACATCATGATCTTTAGTCCCTTGCCAGAAAGACTGCGCGTTTTGATTATAATGCCCCAAAGTGACATGTTCTATCTCATCCAATTCAGATTGTGCCAACTGTTTAATTTCTTCACTCATTTTCATGCGTCACGGTTACTTGCAAATTTTCATCATAGTCTACAGAAAGCTGAATATTAATGGGTCGACAACACACTTGACAATCTTCAACGTATTGTTGATCTGGAAGTGAGCAATCTAACAATATATCAATAGATTCTCCGCAATAGGGGCACGAAATAGTTTTGTCTTTAAGTTCATTATTCATATTAAGTCCTAGATTTTTCCTTACAGATAACAAGCAAATAAACTCGCCTGAAAAGCATCCTGATGATAAGCACTAATATTTTTTAGCCTATATCCGAAAGATACAATAGCTAATGCAATAATAAATCTGATCAATTCTTGCGCATAGCGCGGTCTTATTGCAATACAAAAGATGATGCAAATCACTATATAAACAAAAAGAGACCTAAGATGTCTATTTCGATATCTCTTAACTAGAATACCGATATTTAATCTGGAATAATCCTGAGGAGAGATCTTATATGTTGTCATTATTGAGTTTATCTGCAAATTTGAGGGAAGTATGAAGAAGTTAGCGCTAGGAATATTAATTACAATGGTGTCTTTGCCTGCGCTTTCTGAAGTGAACTATTCAGCTGAACTATTAAGTGGCATCACAAAGCATGAAACCAAGCTAAATGACAAAAATTCTTGGGGGAAAAAATATAATTCATCCAATATCGTTTCGGGGTTTGGCTTAAGAGGCGTTTATTCAATAGGTGATATCTTCTCAGCTGAGCTTGCCTATTTCGATTACGGCGATAACGATGAAGACTTTAAATTTAAGAGCGTTAAAGTCACTCAAAAAATCAGTACGACGTCCTTCAACCTAGGCATCAAATCAGGTGTCCGATTTTATGAAGACTACTTAGTTTATTTACGCTTAGGCACGTCTTTTTGGCTCGTTAAAGCCGATGTCGACCTCACAACACCTTTTGGTACTAAGAATCAAACGGATAGGGATAGAAACTTCTATCAAGGCGGAGGCCTGCAATACAAAATAAACCCTCAGTTTTCAGTAGGTGCTGAGTTCACCTACACTGAGATGTATATCTCTCTCAAGGGTTTTAAAAAAGAAGAACATGAAATCCGTAATCTTTCTTTATCTTTGGCTTATCATTTCTAAGCACTTAAAATATAAGACACTCTATATTAAGCTCCATAAAATCAGCTACGGCACTCTGCTTGGCTCTATTCTTTCTGATACATACTTGCGTTCTGAGTATTAAACGTTAACATCTGATGCTAGATTCATTTCTACTCAGGTGTTCATGTTATTCTGAGTAGTTAATATTCACTCTCTAGGAGTATTCGATTGAGGAGGAATTATTTACTAGCTGTATTCCTTTGCTTTTTAATGAGCATTATAACCATGCCGGCATTGGCCAATGTGGTTGATATTGATCGTCAAGACGGCACCGTTTACTTTACGCTATCTTCTCCGAATCAAGTACTTCGTTACGACACTCTTTCAAGTTCATTTCTTGACGTAATCACCATACAAGAAACACCCACAGCACTAGGTGTCAAAGCTAAGCAAATTTTTGTGGCATCCGCGCATTCTGTCCATGCAATCAACCCAAAAACACTCGAACAGACATTAGTCTCGGATGTTGATTTTACAGTCACCGATATTCAAATTATTAATGATCTATTGTATATCTTAGGCAAAGATCGAGAATTAGAAGTCTATTCACTTTCAAATTTTTCGTTTATCAGTGCTTCAAAGTTGATCCCAAAAGCACTTGGTTCGGATAAACACAGTGCATTTTTTTTCCAATATTCAGGCAAACTACTAAAACAAACACGTGACAATACAGGTGAGCGAGTAGGTCTCAAAAAAGCGCCTTCTCTTTCTTATGCACCTAAGGTATTTTTATACCCTAAGGAAGATAAGTTGTTAACCAGTGCAGGTGATTTTTTCTCTACAGAAAATTTAACCTACCTTGGGAGCATTCCTGAGCAAGTAGATAACATGACAACTTGGAAACAGAAGTTATTGACCAGCAGCGGAAACAAGCTAATTTTATACGCCAGTGATTTATTAACGTCCAAATCCTTAGCGATAAATGATAAGCCCATTTTCATCGAGAGCCGTGGAAATAAAATTATCGCATTCCATCACACTGGTTCCGATATCAATGTCAGCACCCATGCTATATCAAGCTTTAAAGCCCCAGAAAAAGCAAGCGCTAAAAAGCATACCAGCCAAACGTTAAATTTCAGCCTTGCATTCTTTGAAATTGACACCCAAAAAAATGAAATCATTTTGATAGACAAAGTACTAAAACGTATTTTTTGGTGGTCAATCCAGCACAAAAAATTCACTAAACAATTAACATTGAAAGCAGCCCCTCTCGCGGTCGTTCATGCTGAAGGGCAACATAAGCTATACATAGGTTATGCCGATGGTAGTGTCAGTTTCATTGATACTAGCTTGAAGAAAACCATAGAGAAACCTTTTGCTACTGTCGCAAGAAGTGTTGCATCAGTCGTCAGCATTGATAACTTTCTTGTGGTTATTGACAGCGCCGGTCAGTTTGTTAGTTTCAATCAAGCCGGCACCTTAGTCGACTATGTCGAAACCGAACGTTTGTATTTTGATTACACCTGGGACGCGAAATATAAGCATATTATTTACACCACGATCCCGACTAGTTACGCCATACATTCACTTGCATTTGATTCTAAAAAAGGTTTATTTGGCCAGGTTAATAAGTCGGATGCCAACTTGGGCCCCGTCGCTATCTCTCCATTGAGCATTAGCACTGACAGTCAACACATCGCCTTAGCTACGGGCAAATTACTCAAACAAGCATCGCTCATTGAAACCACTTCACTGCCTGAAACCACCGATCTCCCCAATCCAATAGAACATTCGGTTTGGTTAGATGGCAATTTATACAGCCTAAAAAATGAACGCGGCATATATTGGCTTCAACAATGGTCCAAAAGCTTTACATTACTCGCTCAATTCCGGCTTGATAATGCATCAGACTATCACTTACTTGCAGACAAGCAGCGCTTAATACTGATCCGTCAAACTAACGATGGCCCCAAATTTGAGGTCTTTTCACCAATGAGAGATGCAGATGGTGATGCCATTAACAACTTGGCCGATAACTGTCGTTATGTCAGCAACCCCGCTCAAGAAAACACCGATCAAGACCGACTTGGTAACGCATGTGATTTAGATGATGATAATGACCAAATACCAGATGATATAGAAACCCGCTTAGGTTTAGACTCATTGAACTCAAGTGATGCGTTTAATGATAACGATGATGATGGTTTCACAAATCTTAGCGAATTCTTAAATTCTAGCAAACTAGATGACAAAAATGCTTATCCAAGGGTGATCAGGTATTTTTCAGACAACTTTGAAACAGGTGAGCTGGGTGCTCACTTGCTCAATCAGCAAACTGATCAAGCTGCTTGGCAACTTGATGCCAAAACATCTTTTCATGGTAAATACAGTTTAAGATCCGGCAACATAGAACTTAATCAGAAAAGTAGTGTCGTATTGGCATTAAAGCTACCCAAAGGTAGCTTACATTTTGATTTAGCCGTACCAAGCGCCTGCACCTTCAACTTCAGCATACGTATTGACGACGAACTAATAGAGCAGAAAATAGAATGCCTACAAACTGATCACTGGCAAGCTATCGAGTTCCCTCTACCCAAGGGTGCAAACAAAGTAACGTTCATTTATACCAATAACAATTCCGGCCCTCTGTGGCTTGATAATTTATCGTTTAAAGCAAACTAAAAAACACCTTATGATCGGAGCCTTTACTATTAAAAAGAGCTAGCGGCAGTCATTCAACTCGCGGGTAGAAAACGACCATAGCCTTTTTCTATGCCTAACTTGGGTGAAATTTCTTCGTTTTCGACAGCTAATTTCCCATTAATCAAGACATGCTCAACTAGACCCGGATTTCGATTTACCAACCGTTCGAGATCAAAGTTTTCCATCGTACCCCAATGAACAACCTCTAGATTTTGATCAAACTTTTCAGGGTTGATTATAACAATATCAGCACGATCCCCTGCTCTAATTTTACCTGCCTCAACCCCAAACCAATCGGCTTGTTCTCCCGTCATTCGCCAAACAGCTTTCTCCATTGACATGAGAGGCTGACCTTTGTCATGCGAGTTTTTTATCATTTTCAAAAACCGTAATGGCAGATTATAAAATGCCATATTACGAATGTGCGCACCGGCATCCGAAAAGGTGATCAATGTATTAGTATCCTGCACCATACGCTCTAAGACATCTGCCCGATGATTACCTATTGTGGTATACCAACGCAGAGAACGACCAAACTCGACCACCAAATCCAAGAACAGGTCAACCACATGAATGCCTCGTGCCTTCGCTACCTCATCGAAGTTTTTGCCTATGATAGAGGCGTCTGGACAATCAATCACCACAGCGTCAGCAAAGTCACGCTGCCAAACTCGCGGGCTGAGCTTTTCACCATAGAATTTTCTAAATTTTCGTCGATAACTTTCATCTTTCAATAATTCGTTGCGCTCCACTTCATTCTTCAGATCAAGCGCCATCTCACCCGCGCCAAACTCTTCGAAAAAAACTACATCAATACCATCAGCGTAAACCGTGAAGGGTGTCGGTAGCAATTGCCACCTAAAATCACCACCAAAGTAGTTAGCAAACTTAGAGGCCAGTTGTGCTAAGGGCCTAACCGTCGCATTACCACGCAAGTCCATGAGCGTAATCAGGGTTGTTTTGAGCGGCTTTCTCAATAAGCCAATTGTCTCTTTTAGGTATTGAATAATTTGCACTGGGTTGGCTGCATTTGGGGCACCTTGATGGACTCGGTTAGCACGCCGCAGAAGTCCGTTCAGGCGGTTAACCTCTTTCCACTTAGCATAAGTACTTGGCAGGCTTTTAGACCATTCGCGATCGCCATCAATTTTATCCCAGGTCAAGCACATGGTCGATAACCCAAGAAAACCCTGATCCAAGGCCTCCGCTAAAATGCTTTCCATCTTTTGCATTTCGTCTTCCGTCGGCCTAATTGCTTTGTCAGTTGCACGCGATAGACCCATCACACCAGTACGCAAGTCACTGTGACCTAAAAAGGATATAAGATTCGGTCCTAATGCTTGCTGCTTTATAAAATTGACCCATTCCGTTGGTGTATTCCATGTTTTGTGTTCTTTCAAAATGGGCAGCACTTTTTCACGTGGCACGGTCTCGACGCGGGTAAAAATATCTGAGGCATCTTCGTAGTCACTACAAATCATACTCAATGAGCAGCTTCCGACTAAGGCTGTCGTAACCCCGTGTCGAACCGATTCAGACAAACTGGGGGAAACTATCAACTCGGCATCATAGTGAGTATGGGTATCCAAGAAACCTGGCAGCACCCACTTACCTTCTGCGTCTATGACTTTGCAGCCTTGGTTTAAGTCTGATTCATCAAGACCCACCTTAGCGACACGTCCATCTTTAATGCCCAAAGACTGTATTTTTGAATCAGCACCGGTGCCGTCAAAATATAAACCATTTTTTATAATTATATCAAAGTCTTGCATCTTAGCCTCAGCATCATTAAGTAGATAATATATGTTAAAACAACGTTTTCCGTTTTATCTTATGCCCACATACTAACCAGATAACTTGCTTAAAACTTACCATTTCGCGACAATATGTCAATACCTTTTACCGTCATTCTGAGCACATATGCAAGTCTTAGATTATTCAATTCGCTCAGCAGCACTGACTGGCTTAGACCTGGTAGTAGCAGAACTTGAAGGTGATATTGACTCACTTTTAGAAAAATCTGGCTTACCGCTAGATCTACTGGACAAACCTGATCAGTTCATTTCCTATCACAAATTTGAAAATATTTTAGAGCTCGGAGCTCGTCAATTTTATTGTGAAGATTTCGGTCTACGGATCGCTCAAAAGCAAGATTTACGCATGCTGGGTGCGGTTGGTCTATTAATGGAAACGTGCCACTCTTTTCGAGATGCAATCAAACTTGCTCAAACGTTTATTTGCACACACGTATTAGGTGAATACTGGAAAATTGATCATTACCCACAACACTCAGTGATTACTCGCTACCAATTTGCACATAGCTCTCCACAAGCACGCCAGCTCAAAGAGCTATCCTTAGCAGTCTGTTTTCGTCTACTTCGCGCTTTATGTGGCCCCAACTTTAAGGCTGAGTTCGTTCACTTCACTCACCAGTCAATATCAAACCAATCATCTTATGTAAACTACTTTGACTTGAAGGTACGATTCAATCAGGAGCAAAATCAAATTGGTTTTTCTAATACCTTTCTGGATCAAAAAATAGCCCGTTATGACGACCACACCCGAGATTATTTGTTGTCTGAACTAAACCGGAAGCTTGATCAGGATCGCCATGATTTGATACGTCAGGTGCGCAGCTTAATACTGCAAACTCTCGGCAGTGAAAAGCTTAACATTGACACCGTGGCAAAGTTTTTAGGGCTGCACCCAAGAACCCTTCAACGCAAGCTAAAGCAGGAAGACACAAGCTTCAAATACCTCCTGATGGAAACACGCACAAATACTGCTCGCTGGTTACTTCAAGCAAGTAAGATGGATATAACCTTAATGTCTCAGATGCTCGGTTATAACGATGTTAGCGCCTTTTCTAGGGCCTTCAAGAGTGCAAGCGGATATTCCCCCAGAGCTTGGCGAAAATCACCTCGCGAACAATAACCGCCCATCTTCTTTAATATCATCTTGATCGGAATTATTTTTATTAATGTTAACGATAGTAAGACCGCAAAATTCTGAGCCAAATACATTGACCTGTAAAATGATTATTCATCAGATCACCTTGTCAAAATATTATGCTATTCTCTCGACTGTTTTTATCACTTCAAGGTAGCTCAATGAAATATCTTCATACGATGATACGAGTGTTGAATTTAGAAAAATCACTCGACTTCTATACGGGTAGATTAGGTCTGAAAGTCATTAGACGTCGAGAAGTCGAAGCCGGTCGCTTCACCTTAGTTTTTTTAGGTCTCGATGCTGACGCTAATGCTAATGAACCTCAAATTGAGTTAACCCATAATTGGGATAACAACGAAGCCTATAGTATCGGTCGTAACTTTGGACACCTTGCCTTTGAAGTGGACAATATATATACCCTTTGCGAGCAGCTCCAAAGTGAAGGTGTCACTATTTTAAGGCCGCCAAAAGATGGTTATATGGCGTTTGTTCGTTGCCCAGATAATATTTCCATTGAATTATTACAAAAAGGAGAGCGGCTACCACCTCAAGAGCCTTGGAAGTCAATGAAAAATACCGGGGAGTGGTAGACACTGAAATGATAGACACTGGAATGGTAGGCGTTGAACTAATAAACATTATGTTGAAATTCAGACATGAGGTTATGACTTAAATGGAAAAATTTAACGACATCTATGCGCGGGCTGCTAAGCGAAAAGGCGGCGAAGAAGCGCTAGCCGGCTTAATATCTAAGCCCTACTCACCCGAAAAATTAGCTCAAATTGATGAGGACCTGTGGTTAGAAGAGTTTACTCGCAAGGTATTTCAAAGTGGTTTTTATTGGTCTGTGATCAACAATAAATGGCCTGGATTCAGAGAAGTATTTTGGGATTTCAACATCACTAAATTGTTGATGATGCCTGCTGAAATGCTAGAGGAAAAGTCCACTGATATTCGCATTGTCCGAAACTACAAAAAAGTAAAAACTATCCCTCTTAATGCATCAATGATCCGATTTTCACGTCCGGATACAGCGGATAATTTCAGTCAGTTTATAGCCAGTTGGCCTGCGGATAATATTATTGGTTTATGGGCCTGGTTGAAAAAACATGGTGCCCGATTGGGTGGAAATACTGGCCCCTATACTCTACGTGCTATGGGCAAAGATACCTTTCTATTATCCCGAGATGTAGAAGCCTATGTTAGAGGTCATGACATTATAGAAGGCGGTATTCAGTCGAAGAAGTCATTATTAGCGATCCAAGATTTTTTTAATGATATGCAACAGCAAAGCGGACGCTCTCTTCAAGAGATTAGTCAAATCCTATCTATGAGCGTTGGAGATAATCGCGTTGGTTTTGAGCAGCCAAACTAAAAGGGAATTTAATAAATGAAGAAAAAATGTCGTAAGTGTCAAATTTCGAGGGTGGTCTTAATCTTAACAGTGTTAATCATTATCGTTAGTTTGAATAATATTGATCAACTTTATTAATGCTCCCAGTTAAGTTTCACCCGCAATAAAACCTTATCGAGTTAACCTCAAGAACCTAATAAAATAACAAGGGGTGCGTTAACTTCTGATCCAATAAAAGCGAAAGATCCAGTTCACCGTCTTCTGGGTAAAGTGTATTCATTGTCAGGTGAGGCTCTGAAACATAAGCAGTCGCGCCACTTGCACCAATAGTTTGACTGACATTAAAGAATCGTTTTAGCGTGCCATCTAGTTCAATCTCAACTCTAAAGCTCGCCATAGGTTCAAGTTTTGAAGCTCTGAGCTCCCAATTCTCAGGAACATTAGGGTGTTTAATAAAACGCGCTAATAACGCTATTTCAACGGGATCATTACTCATTAAAGCAGACTGTTTTAATGCCATTAATATCATAGAAAGCGTATCTTCCCAACCACTGGTAATCTTGCCGGCGACCGAACTAAATAAAAAATCAAAGTGATTATTGACCTCATTCAGCTTTTCTATGGGTATCATTTTTTGATAAATCGCGACCCATGCTTTGTTCACCATTAAAATATTGCTGCCGCTATCCATTAACGTAGCGGGATACGGATCCATCGCTTTTAAGGTTAATAGCATGGCTTTTCTAAGCCACTTTAACTCTGGTGAGTGGAAGTCTACTTTCGCTTGTTGCGGAAAATAGCCTGCCGATATCCTCATATGATTTCGATCACGATCTCTTAAATACAAGGCTTTAGCAATCTCTTCAATGATTGTTTCACTAGGCCGACTACTACCATTTTCCAAACGGCTAATATGGCGAGGAGAACTATCAACTCGATGCGCCAACTCTTCTTGGCTAACACTATGTACTTTTCGCCAAAATTTCAAAAATCGACTAAAGCTTAAATCGGATGCTACGTCAGCCATAAAATAGACTCAAATCAAATTAAAGTGCGCAATAGTATCGCAACAACAGTCAGAACCTGACATCACATGTCGTGGCGTACTACCTACGGAAAAACCAGAATAGCATTGTAGAGCCCTTGGGCAAACGGTGGATAGCTGTGATTTTGACGCAAGTCTAATTCAAGGTGATCCATAAAATTGA
>Ga0105350_10001649_pt1 | contig 13886 bp, 9 predicted proteins | sample EN1Hudsemesocosm_FD_83506 | JGI IMG/M metagenome (GOLD analysis project Ga0105350, IMG submission 83506) | Methane-oxidizing microbial communities from mesocosms in the Hudson Canyon - EN1E Hudson Canyon | ecosystem: Environmental > Aquatic > Marine > Cold seeps | place: Hudson Canyon... | reverse complement strand
TTGAGGAGTTCATGAGGGAGCTTGAAAATAACCCAGTTAGTGACCCCCATGTAGCTGCTAAATTACTATTTAGCTTTTTTCGCTCAGATAAAAACCGTATAAAACTTATAATTAATCAGGGGCTATTTCATTTATTCTTCGAGTCTTTTGCTAACTTTATTCGTGAGTCGAATATACTAATTGATAGCAAACCGGAAATACCTGAAGAAAACCTACAATACTATTATCAATATACCAGTGGCGGAATTCTTAACCTGATTAAAGGGTGGATGAGCGGCGATATGATAGAATCCGATGAGGAAATGGCATTAGTACTTAGAAATATTAAAGTAGCGCAGGGTGATAAGTTTCTGTCTTGAATCGAAACCTAAGGTAATTGTTCATTATCCATTACAGCACAGGCTATGATTCTCCCATATACTAGTAAAAAGAGATCGTGCGGTGGATTAAACTGGAGGGTAAAATAAAATAGTAATTATCCAAATAAGTCAAAGGCTTTGTTAACTCATTTTTGATTATAAGTATAATGAGCAGTAACTATCTATGCCTAGATTCTTCGACTAAATTTAATTTTGAGAGATATGGTAGAAAAACTTAACGATGCTTTTACAAATGAGAGGTCGTTTAAGTTAAAGCTTTCAAAAATCAATAACAGCTTTCTTAAAAATAAATAAGGGACGTAAAGTCTATGATTCGCTCATTTGGAGTGACAGACCTAGGTCTGAAACGTCAAACTAATCAGGATACTTTCTTTACATCTGATGATGATGGTATTTGGTTAGTGGCTGATGGTATGGGTGGGCGTTATGGTGGCGAAATAGCAAGTAAAATTGCCCAAGATACAATTGTTTCTGATCTTAATAATGGAGTTAAGAGTACACAAGCTATCTTAAATGCGCATCGCGTTATTCTAGAGCATGGAGATACACACCAAGAGCTTAAAGGTTTGGGAACGACTGTGGTCTTAGTATATGAGGATGCTCATAAAGCACAAATTTCTTGGGTAGGCGATAGTCGTGCCTACTTATGGCGAAAGAAAACACTAACGCAACTTTCTAAAGACCACAGTGTTGTGCAGCGTTTGTTAGACAGCGACATGATTAATGTACACGAAGCAATAAATCATCCTCAAAGAAATCTAGTTACTTCGGTTTTAGGTTTGACTATAGATAATGAGAAAGACCTAGAAATTGGTTTGATAGACTTTGAGTGGCGAAATGGCGATAAATTAATACTCTGTTCAGATGGCTTAACGGATGAATTGCTTGATGACCAAATTCAAGAAATTATGGAGGCCACTTTGAATTCTGAACAGCAAAAGAATAATTTGCTACAAGCGGCATTAGCCGCAGGTGGTCGAGATAATACGACCGTTCTTATTATTGAAGGGCCTAAAGTTAATAATATAATTCAGCGTTTAATAGACTGGGCAATAACTTAAAGTTGTGTCTAGTGATTAAGTTGAGATCATAAAGTCTGAACTGAATTCAAATTATCGATAGGTAGTTGTTTTCTTAATCGTTGTCCGTAGAGCTCTAGAAGTTTTACAGTGATATTTCTTAAATCACTATTATAGCTACCATTCATCATGTTTTTAAGGAAAAGGCAATAATACATGACAGAAGCTCCAACTGAAGTTCAAGAGTTTCCTTCGGTGGAAGGCTTTACAATTATCCAAATTTTGTCTGAAAAAGGAGGGATGGCTGATGTTTATCTAGCGAATCAACATGGTAATGACCGTTTAGTTATTCTTAAATTCCTACGAGAGAATGATCCAAGTTATATCAAACGCTTTAGAAAAGAAGCTAAAAGCCATTCTCAAATTGATCATCCCAACGTTGTGACGATTCATACAATTCAAGAAGCCAATGCTCGCTTATTTATCGCGATGGAATTTATGCAGGGTGGCGACTTGGGCGACATGATAAAAAAAGGGGTGTCTGATGATAAAATTATCAGTACGTTGTCGGCTGTTGCGAGTGCACTAAAAGCGACTCATGAAAGAGGTATTATTCACCGCGATATTAAACCTGAAAATATATTATTTAAGTCAGATGGGACCGCAAAATTATCAGATTTCGGAATTGCTCGGACTATCGAAAGCGATGGGTTGACTCAAGAAAATACGTGTATTGGAACACCACGTTACATGAGTCCAGAACAACTAAAAGGCCAGGAAATCGATGGGCGTAGTGATCTTTATAGTTTAGGTTTGGTGCTCTATGAAATGCTAACAAGTCAGCAGGTATTTGAAGGCGAATCCATGGAGTCGGTTTTCTTTAAAAAAGTGAATCATCCGCAACTGACGTTAACAAAAGATAAGCAACATTGGCAATCTATATTGGATAAGTTGGTAGCACCGAATCCAAAAGATAGATATCAAAGGGCGGGTGAGCTTATCAATGATCTAAATAATGTAGGTCAGGCATCAACGCCAACAAAAGAGAAAAGAGCTAAAAGTAGGCTGTACGTTTCAATTATGGCTATTACTATAATTCCGGCTTTAATCATCGTATATTTAGCGATACCTAACTCTCAGCCAACTCAAGCTAGCATACAAAAAACATTATTGAGTATTGATTCCAAAATACAAGTTCCCTACGACCAGAAAAACTGCAATTTAAATTCCCGTGAGGATATAGATTTTGTTCCATATTTAGGTGAAGACCTTTATGAAAACAATTGTTTTGGTTTAAGGGTTAAGTGGAATGGTGAAGGAGCCTATTATTTATTTTCGGATGTTAATGGTGATGGCCTTTGGGCTCGAATGTATCCGAATGAATGCGGGAATCTAGGAGTTTCTGAGGGGATGCATGTTGATAACCCTCTATATTTTCCAATGCAAAATCAGCAACCTTGGTTTTTTAAATTAGATAATAACGCACGATCATTCAAGTTTGTTTCATTAGTGATAGAAGAAAGTGAAACTGATCAAGAGATAAGTAATACTTTAGCCAGTATACCTTCTATTTGTGATATGTCGTTTTCCACATCTCGTAAGGTTTTTGATTTGCAGACTTTAAAAGATATGATTAAGAACAAGAAGATCAAGTCTAACGTAGAGTTAATTGATATGACTATTAACCACAAAGCTACTATTTTTTAATAAGACTTGCGGATAGCATTTAAGAGTAGAGTGACACTTGTTTAAACCACTAATAAAATTCAACACCCCGTCATTTATACAAGGATAAAGTGCGTGATGATTGTAAGTAAATTAGTGAGAATTAAGGGGTTGTGGTTAATGTTAAATAATTAAGGCCCCAGTTTTTTGAATTGTTTTTATCTAGTATCTTGCGTAAGCTTTTTGCAGTAGTTGAATCAAAACTAAAAGAGGTGTTAACCAAATCTTCGGTTAAAGTCTGTTCATCTTTAAATGAAATGGCGAGGAGAGTATCTTGCCCAAATGGTGCTTGGATATAAGCAAAATTAGGTAAAGTAACGAGCGAGTCTGAATTGTATTTAGCTAGTTCAGAATTGGTGGCAGGGTATAAAACGGTAAGTTGACCATTGGAATCTGCATTAATCAACATAAGCTGCCCACCTCGAGGAAGATTAACGGTAAACCCTATGGTTTCATTTTTCCTTGCTGTAGCCCCTTTACCATTACCAAGTAAATCTATCTGAATGGCGTGTGTGCCTATTCTTGAAAACCCCTTTATGTTGTCACGCCACATTAAATAATTAAGTTGTTTGATAAGCTCTAGCTTGTTAGGACGGATGGTCTTACGAATAATGTCACCCGATGCCGCCAACCATGCGAATTCTACTTTGTTTATACTAATCAATGAGTAATCAGCTAAATGTTTATTTAGAGTTAGCTCAACCCCATTTGGAATATCTTTCAAAGAAAAGTCAGACTCAAGATAAACCTTCGTAGTATTAGTTGAGGGCTTGTTCAAAGAGGTATCATATTCTGAAGAGCTGATTGACTTAGTTGAGGTACTTAGTTGGTTTTTGTTATTAAGTACAAAATTGCGTGTTGACCAAAGTAAAACTTCAGTGTTATTTAAATTATTCTTGTCGTAAATTAAGCTTGGTAGGCCTTGCGGGGTGTGATTGAACTTTCTAAATTCCATTTGCGACCTGACTGCGCTGCGCAACTCAGCATAGCTAACCTCACCATTATGATCTTGATCTGATCTCATAGGATCATTAAATACTCTTAAAAGGCTGTCAGTAAAAGCTCCATGAGGCTTTCCATCCAAAGTAGGGTAGTCATTAAGGCGAGCCTCAGAAATTTCTAGTGCTACTTCGTGTTCACCAGCTGCGGATAAGAAGTAGATGTTTTTATAAGGGTAATCTGCGGAATCACTTTCGTTGTTAGGTTCAAGAAAGGATTTATTCCAGTCTATTTCAATGCCACGTTCAGTCAAAGCTTTATTAAGATTGAGGTAACGTTCTGTTAGCGTGAATGAGCTTTGAATTCCTCTAACAGCATTGCCTGAGTAACAAGCATCCATCACCATAAATACGGATCGTCCACCCTTATCAAGCTTTGTAAGTCTTGGGCGTAAATCTGTTCGACCAACGATTAGTTGGGGTAAAGCAAGCTTTGAATTTGGTATAGCATCATAAGGAACAAATGCCCCTGTTGTTGTAGGTAAAGGGAATTTAAAATTATTGTCTGAAGCGCTTGTACCATGACCACTGAAGTAAATGAATATTTGATCACCTTCTTTTGAATTTTTATTCAGGTTATCAATAGCTTTTAGTATGTTGGCTTTAGTTGCCTTTTCGTTGAGTAAAGTAGTGATGTGTTTGCTTTCAAAGCCCATTGTATTTTTAAGTGCTTTTTTAACTGCAGTAACATCAAACTGAGGTCCCTTAAGTGGCTTGATGGGATAGTCATTAATACCTACCAGTAAAGCGTGTTTTGTTAAAGAAAATGCTGCAGAAGGTAGAAATATGGTTAAAATAAGTATCAAAATTGCTAATGGTATCCGTGAGAACATAAGGGAATCTCCATTTAATTTATAGTCTCAACGGACGAGTAGAAAATTGTCTAAGTTTATGCATTTCAAAATAATAAAACAAATTTTACAAGTAGCTGTTTAGTATAGATTGTCGAAGATAGAATTCGACGTTAATTAGTTATCGGCTAGAGTATTAGTGGTGCCTTAGTGTTTAAAGGAAACCTAGGCAGTAATGTGAACCTTGTTACTTGTGAAGCAATTTCTATTTGGAACGAGTCTATTCATCAAGCATAGCGTTTGATCTATGATATAGCGGTAAGATGTGTAATATTTATTATGGTTATAAGTGGAAAGCATTATTGAGTAGTGCAATCCAGAGTTATTAAAAATAAAAAGCCGTTACAAAGTGCTTCCATTATTCTTACAGAGTTAGATCTAAACAGTACTTCATTTTAATTGTTATATTTTTTACATGAATTGAGTCTCTGACGAGACATTTTGCAAATTATAGACTAGCTTATTATAAGGAATAAAAACTCAAATTGTAATTCAGAATATGAATATAAGAACAGGAGCTTTAAATCAGTATGGTACCGTATACGGAGCGAAATTTTTATGCCGATCATTTGGTAGAAATAAATAAAACAAACCCTGTTATTACTACGTCAGATATCTGTAACAGCTTGGGGGCAACAGTTATCCCTAAAGGAACAAATGTTACTGAAGATGTTGCAAATAAAATTGCAAAGTTCAAGTTAGATATACCGATTGAACTTCAGGTTAATTTAGCTATTCGAGTTTCTCCCAATGAACTATTTAATGATATTAATAAGGTACAAACGAAAATATTTGGCTCTGCCAATACTATATCGGCAACCAAAGAATTAATTCGGCAGTGTGGCTTACTGAATGCTTTTCCTTTAGTTTCTCAAAAACTTACTGTGTTTGAAGAACGAATGCCGGTTAAATATACGGATACTCAAGGTGTCGCTGGTTTTGCTGTTTTGATAGCTTTAAAGCTTGGTATGAGTGCAGCGTCAGTTGAAATAATATTTGCCGCAGCGCAAATGCATGATACAGGGTTTTTAAATGTAAGCCCTGACACTGTGATAAGCCTTGATTCATTCTCAGAAGATGAGAGAAGAGCTTTTTATAAAGAACAACTTACTTTAGGTAAGGACTTTTTAGATCAAGTGCCACACTTGCCTAAAGCTGTTGGTATTTCTGTGTTAGCTCACCAAGAACGCAAAGATGGTTCGGGATGGCCTGAAGGTATAATTGGCGATCAAAACATGCTTGAAAGCCAGGTAGTAGGTTTGGCCGTATTACTTCATGAGGCTTTGTCACGAAACCTGAAACCAAGAGGGTTTAATAGTTCTCATTTAATTCCTATCATCGAGATTCAAAGTGAAAGCTATAATATTGACGTGTATCATGCAGCAGTAGAAATGTTAAGGCATGGTGCTCATAAAACCTCTCAAGTGATACCTAATGAGTTTATGCCTTCATTGGCTCTTTACCTGGTGGTGCTTCAGCGTATTTTAATTCATTGGTTTGAACTAGCTAAAAGCTGTTCACAAGACATGAATGAAGTGCAAAACACAAAAGATGAAGATCGTTCATTATTGCTAATCTCAAGTTTAGAGCAGCTTTATAAGAACTCAGGCGTTTGGGAAAAGGGTATCAGAACTTGGTTGTCTGAAATTGCAAACAGTATGAAGCCTGAGGAGTGCACTGAAGTTGAGTTAGTAGCGCTTATGTTTGAGTCAATTCTTCAAAAGCTTAAGTGTTTGCAATGGTCTATGCGTGATAAAGCGAAGGGTTTAGGCGATGAGTGGGTAACTCGATGTGATGAGCTAGGGGTACTCTTATATAGTTTGCCAAGTGACCATTTTGAGGCTTTTGAAAAATTCGACTGTTTCGACGGTTAATATTACCTACTTAAATTTAATCTCTGTGCTGTTTCCATTGTAGAACGAATCAGCATATCTGTATTTCCGGCTTCAAAAGCACTATGTCCTGCATCTCGAATTACATGAAGCCGTGCTTCTAGCCAGTTATTCTTTAATTCAAAAGCATTATCCAATGGGCAAACAACATCATAACGTCCGTGAATAATAGCGCCGGGTATATGCGAGATCTTGTGCATGTTATTAATGATTTGATTTTCTTCAATAAAGCTATTGTTAACGAAGTAATGGCACTCAATACGAGCCATGGCTAGAGCAACTTGTGGCTGTGTAAAGTGATCTCTGATGTTTTTGTTCGGTTTGAGTGTTGAGCAAGCACCTTCCCAGCCGGACCAGGCTTTTGCTGCACCCATTCGTTTTAATTCATTGTCCGAAGTTAGTAATTCATAGTATGCGCTAATAAAATCACTCTGATTAGCGGCGGGTATTTGTTTTTGATAATAGTGCCATTCATCAGGAAATAAGCGACTGGCGCCTTCTTGGTAAAACCAATGCAAGTCTCGCTTACGGCATAAAAAAATACCACGTAAAATCAACTCTAATACTCTTTCTGGGTAAGCTTGTGCATAAAGCAAGCTAAGAGTGGAGCCCCATGATCCGCCAAATAAGACCCAAGAATCAATATTTAAAAAAATTCTAATTTTCTCAATATCAAGGATCAAATGTGCTGTTGTATTATCTTTTAACTCGGCATACGGTGTGCTTTTACCTGCGCCACGCTGGTCAAAAATAATGATTCTATATAACTCCGGGTCGAAAAAGCATCGTGATTGATGATCACAACCTCCACCAGGGCCTCCATGTACGAATAACACAGGAATACCATTCGGATTACCCGACTCTTCAATATAAAGAGTGTGTAAGTCACTTACAGGGAGGGAGTGTTCCTGATAAGTTTGAATATCGGGATAAAGAAAATGCATCGTATTTTTTCCTTTAGGTGGTGCAGGTCACTACAGTATTGTTTTTAGGCTACAATATTTCAAGCGTTAGAAAGAACTTAAAGGAAGTTTAAGAGTGGGAGTAGTAGGGCATTAAATTCCAGACAAAAAAATTAGCTGGAATTTAACGTCAAAACTATTTTTCAAAACCAGTATTGGATACTTTGATTGCTAACTTAACTGCTTACCTGAGTTTTGGCTAGCCGCTTTTCTTCTAGTAAAGTAGTCCCCATATCGGGAGACATAACCGCCTTTTCCAGTTCTTCAAACTCTTCAATAATAAGTGCACCTAATATATGTAAATCTGGAAGAAAGTCTGATGCTCCAATGATTCCGAAATCAAGTTTTCCATTATAAGAAAACATGGTGACATTAAGCCTGTGTCCTGGTCCTAACGTACTAACGGGATACCAGCCATCTAATTTCGCACCTTCAAGATAGAGTGGTTTTCTTGGTCCTGGTACATTAGAAACGATGGTGTGGGATAACGCTGGCACAGCAGTTGATGCGTTAACGGTATCAATTAATTGCGCAATACCATTCGTTACCAATGAATAGGCTTGAATACTTTGCGCAGGTGAATCATCTATTTGATTCCGCACTGCTTGCAGTGAGGTTCCTATTTCTCGAAGTCGAATGATCGGGTCATCAGTTTTTGGTGCTAAAGTCGTAGCAACCAAACCTATTTGATTACCACCAACTTTAGCATCCTCTTTTCGTAAGCTAACCGGCATGGTAATCGTTAGTGTGGAATCTAGCGGATGGCCTATATGATCAAGGTAACGATGTAACGCGCCATCTAAGCAAGTTAAAGCAATATGGTTTAAGGTGTTTCGTGTGATTTTACGGAGATGGTTAACACGATCCATAGGTAGGTATGAAGTCGTGAAAGTACGTTTAGAGGTAACGTTGCCAGTTAAAGGCGTTGGTGCTGCAGTAAAAGGCAGTGAAATTGCGTTTTTAGTCAGACCGGCTGCTTCTAAGCATAATTGTGTTGATATCCGTGAAAGTCCATAAACAGCTTTAGCATTGCTTGTTGCGGTAGACATTACTTTATCAAGTAATGTCGGTTTCTTGCGTCCTGACTTTTTATTATATGGGTTGTCAGTCATTGCGAAAAACGGAGGCAAACCTTTTTCTGATGCATCATAGGTTAGCGTTCGTTCCATTATTTTGCCAGCGGATATTCCATCCAATAAACTGTGATGGAAGCTAAAATAAATAGCAAAACGATTGTTAGATAGACCGTCTATGAAATAACATCGCCATAAAGGCTTTGACATATCTAGTCTTGGCTCATGTAATTCGGATACTAAGGTGTTTAGTTCTTCTCGTGTTCCATCTTTTAAGCTTAAAAAGAAAACATGCTCTTTAGCTTTGAAGTTTGGCGACTCTTCCCAATAGGGAGCTAAAGGGTTTTTAGCATTTAGCTTCAGGTTATATGGCGCACAAGCTGTATCAGTTTTGATCCATTGATCGAATAGCTTTTTAGCAAAACTTTTTGCAGCGCGTTTAGGCTTTATAAAAATTTGTAAGCCTGCAATATGTTTTGGACTTTCATCAGTTTCAGTAATCAAAAATCCATTGTCGACTACTGTGAGAGGTCGTTTATTTGCCATTTTCAGTGCTTCCTGTGCTGCAAGTTAATTCGCCATATTTAAAAGGGCGTATGGTGTCAGATCTGTTTTTGAAAGTCGATCTTCTATAAAAGAAAATTATTATAATTCACGAAAATTTACCATTCATTTTTCTTCAAGAAAATTGGTTCTAATCGACTTTAAATATTCGTACTTCACATGATTATTTAATCCGACTTATTAGCTTAAATATTGTGCAAAATTTGAGGTGTATATATTTTGTTTACTTGTAAGTGGTGTTTGGAAGTATAGACGATTAAAATCCAGTTGAATTTATAGAGGTAGAATAATAAGCTGTCAGCTTAATATAAAAAGGTATTTATATGTCTGGAATGAAGTCTAAAGAAGAGCATGGGGAGGGTTTTCTTCATAAATCTTACCATCTTTTATTTGTAATATACGCCCCGTTGGCGCTTGTTTCTATTGCTTTGAATGTCTTCTCAGATAAATACATTAATTATGTTTATATGACGGCATTTTTAGCCTCTGGGTTATCCGTTATTCTTGCCGTAGTTATGTGGTTTTTGTTTTTTAAGCATCGTGAAATTATTCAACAAGAACGCACGGCAAAAATACCTTATTTAATTCGCCATCAATTTATTCTGATGTACCTACCGGTTGCATTCTCTTCTATGGGGCTATGTTCTTATTATGTTTACGATAAATATGTCAAAACTGTGGAAATTTATGATCAAACCGCTTTAACTAATATTACTCTAATGCTTCCGATTGAAAACAAACTAGGTAAAAAATTAGAGGATATTCCTCAAATTAAATTAGCTATTGGAAACCTTTTACTCAATCGACCAAATATATCAAATAAGTATCATTTTAATATTGTTGATCATAAAAATAGTTATGACATAGATTTTGAACAAGCTGTTGTAGCTCAGCTTAGAAAAGGAGCAGATTATTTTGTCTGTGCTTATAGTGATGTTTGTACTTCGCTCTCAAATAATTTGGAATCATTACGTGTTACTGCTGAGGTTGATCAACTACCTATTATCATTACAACACTGTCTTCATCGATGGATATACCCCTCGCTAAAAATAAATTTTATCGTTTTTTTGTTCGTAACCGGGAGGATGCAAAAGCGCTATCGAAGTATGCTTTTGATAAATCAATTACCAGCGCTTCGTTTATTGCTACAAATGACCGTTTTGGAAAAGACGCTGTTAGGGAGTTTAAAAAAAGCTGGGAAGATTTCGGTGGAACCATTCATGAAGGTATTTACGTAGATCCTCTATTATCTGAAGAAATGGCAAGCGAGAGAGTGCTTGATAATCAAGATCAATTTGCTGAAGCAAATGCTGTGTTTGTGGCATTGTACGAGCCCATTACTAAAAGTTTGCCTGTTTTATCAAAAAGCAAAACACTTTTGTTTGGTGCAAATTACCAACATCAGCAGTTAGAAAGGTTGAAAGTCTTGGGGGCAAATATGAAAAATATAATTGTATCGATTCCCAAATATAAATTAGACGATAAACGCTTGTTTAGTACAGCTGGGAATTTTATATATTCAACCTTAAATAAATTAATTGATGTCGATGATAACTTGATTGATGGGAGTTCGTTTCATGAAGCATGGATTAAGTCTGATGAACCGGCCTATCTAAATTTTGAGCAAGACGGTGAAAATGACTTTAGGGTATCAATGGACGCACTACCTTTCATAGAGTTGTCGAATTAAATTAAAGTGCGTTTTAATGACCAAATTCACGTGCGCTAAATCTAACGTGGGAGTAGTTTCCAATATAGGGGTAACAATGGCAGGGAGTGTGGCGAAGTTAAAAAGAATGTTGGGCCGATAGATTCTCGCTTTTTGTCCAGTTTTAATGAATGGTTTGTCGATAATTGGTACGGCGGCGATGTTCCTTGTTGGGGGAATTGTACATGGTATCGAACCTTTACATCATTTTAGTGAAGCAGTGACCGCAGCACAAAGCTACCCCACTGTGCTTACTATTAATTGTAGGTATTCTTTCCTTGTGTTGTTTTATTGGCAGTATTAAGGCTTTGCAATGTGATGAAATAGAAATTTAAATAATTTCTTTTTATCTATTTGGTTTGACCTTTTGGAAGAATGCACTCTTCGCGTTGAGGGGATGAGTGACAACGAATTTTCCAAAGCAAGGATAGAGCTTTAGGATTAAATTGGTTTTGAGCTTTGAGTGTCAGGCGGATATCTTTATAGAGATGTTCTAGTTCGTCTTTGGTTTTTTGGCTGGTTTTTATCCAGTATTTGTGTGGGATCTTTTTTTCAGCAGTCTTGATTAAATTAATTATATTTCCAAGGCGAGTAACCATATACTTCCTTACTTTTTGGCCAAAATCATCTGGGAATTCGGACTTTCTCGAGATTGCTTGGATCATCCCGTAAAAAAGCCTAATATCTAAAATTCCGCCATCTTTACCTAAGCCTTGATATAGTTCAAATGCGTTATAAGCTAATGCGGGCATTAAAACGATATCAACTTTACCTTGTTCGAAATAATGATGAAAATTAGAAAGAGTGGTGGCAACAGGAATTGCTTTTGAAAGCTCAGCAAAGGTTTTAGTTTGTATGTCGCCATTTAATATAGCGACTTTCTTTCCAATAAATTTATCGATGCCGTTAATTTTACGATCATTTACGAAAGCAAACATTGACCCAACAGGGAGTGAGGCAATCATTTCATAATCACCAGAAGACATTACTTTATTGGCTTTGGGGGATGAAATTGCGGCGATAGCTTTCTTTAATTTTTTTTCTGATGTAATGCCTCCAATTGCATCTAGAGTGCCGGCAAAGGGGACAAAATCGCGCGATAGAATTGCGGTAACAATGGCAATGTCGCATTTTCCTGATGCTAAGTCCGCAGCTGCGGAGTTTTCATTTTCATAGGGAATAAATTTTAGATCGACTCCCCACGATAAAGCCTTAGGGATAAGGTCAGAAAAAAATGCGATTACAGGCCCGTTATTACCAACAGGGTCCCAGGTACATGCGAATTTTTTTTCCAGTTCAATGCTTGTTGACGAGCAGCTAAAAGAAAGTAAAAAAAGAAGTAGTGTTAATTTAAAACGCATATATTCCATTGCTCTATTATTTGTGCTCATAATAATTGAGCTACCGTTTTTTAATTATCCAATACAATGCATGTGAAAAGTAGTCAGATTTGTTAGTAAGCGATATTTTTACAAGTTGTATCATCGAAGCAAAACGTATGTCACACCTCTCATTAAAATAACTTAACAATGTTTAAAGAAAAGTATATGTTTGCGCGAATTAGTTAAATGTAAATTTTAGTTGTTGCCTGTGTAAAACATGGCTTTTGTATTCATGGATGTCCATTTAAATGAAGGAATTTAAAATAGTTGCAGTGATCAAATACTTTTTAAGCGTTATTTTTTGTTTATTGGTGAGTCATTTGGCTTTTGCAGTTACTCCCCCTGAAGAACTTGATTTTATAGGTGGTGGGTATGTGGATGGAGAATACCGTTGTTATGCTGAGCCTTGTTTTAGTCTTCATAGAGGAAAAGGTGCAGCTTCGGCTAATATTCGACCATTTGAAATTAGAGAATGGTTGCCAAGGCGTGGTGATCAGTGGGCGTGTCAAAATGCTTATACTGATATGCTTGAGAAAACTAGTCTTTCTGATGTTAGTTTTTTTAAGAATAAAAGCGGTTGTAAGTTGATCAGAGATGGAAAATGGCTTGATGCTTACACGGGGGGGGCGATAGAAGGCATGCAAAATATAGCGGTCGATCAACGTATTAGTTTAAAAGAGGCGCACCATTATGGTGGTGCATTTTGGACTAGAGCACGTAGAATGGCCTTTGCTTACCATCCAATGAATTTATTACCGGTATCATCGGCACAAAAGAAAGCTCGAAATGGTCGTTCTGCAAGTGAATGGATGCCGGAAGATAAGTCAACCTGGTGTGACTATATTGTTTTTCGAGAAATCGTTTCTCGTCATTTTAAACTGATCATTCCCTTAGCCGAGAAAATTTACGAAAAGAAAATCAAGAAATTATACTGTAAATATTAAAATAAATTCCTTTTTTGGTATGCTGCCTATGACAGAATGTAGTCTACCAGTTTATCTGGTCTATTTTTACTAAGAGTAGAATTATGGTCAGTAATAAAAATGGCGTAACACGCGAAACTCGAACTAATACTAACAGGACGGCTAAGGCGCTTGTTTCAAAACTTCATATTCGTAACCTGCATCAAGGTCGATATGATATGTCAGTGCTTTGCCAGCGCACCCCATCACTTTTGCCTTTTATCAGGAATAATATAAAGGGTGAAGAAACAATCAATTTTAATGACCCTAAAGCGGTACTCTCACTGAATCAGGCTTTACTAGCTTATTATTATAATGTTGAGTTGTGGCAAATTCCGGAAGGTTACTTGTGCCCTCCAATTCCAGGGC
>Ga0105350_10001645_pt1 | contig 13900 bp, 6 predicted proteins | sample EN1Hudsemesocosm_FD_83506 | JGI IMG/M metagenome (GOLD analysis project Ga0105350, IMG submission 83506) | Methane-oxidizing microbial communities from mesocosms in the Hudson Canyon - EN1E Hudson Canyon | ecosystem: Environmental > Aquatic > Marine > Cold seeps | place: Hudson Canyon... | reverse complement strand
TTAAATACACGCAGCGACAAGACTTCCGAAAAGCGGGAAGACTTGTTCTCGCGCTGGTCAGATGAAGCCTCAAAACATGGCATGACAGGCGAACGCGTGGAGGAGCTGAAGGAATTAGACCAGCCTGAAGAATCACCAAAGATGAAAACTGGCGCTGAAATTATGGAGGAATTGACACAAAACAAGTCGACCGTTTCAGCCGTTCAAATTCGGGCGGCTGTGGCGGTCGAAAGTCAGGGCTTTCTTGACGCGAAAGGTGCCGAAAATTTCACGAACGAGCTGATAACTTCGGAAAACGTGATCGAATTGGGTGAGGCCAAACACAGCGGTGATCACGTCCAAGGCGGCCAGCGCTACACCACCCAAGAGGTGATCGACACGGAAAATAATATGCTCGATCGAACGGGCAGAATGAACCAGAATGATAGCCATAAAGTAAGTGAGTACTCCTTAAATAAAGCCTTTGAAAATAACCGCGCATTAAGCGAAGAACAAAAAACAGCTGCTCAACATATTACGCAAGATTCGGGGGCTATCAGCGTCATGCAGGGGCGAGCTGGCGCGGGCAAATCATTCATCCTAGGCGCGGTAAGAGAAGCCTACGAAAATGATGGCTATAACGTGATCGGAACGGCTGTCAGTAATTCAGCAACCAAAAACCTAGAAAGTGAAGCGGGCATTAAATCAAAAAACACAACGCTTTTGGGAATCGAAATCGAAAATGGAAAAACCGAATTAAATGAAAATACTATATTGATCGTTGATGAGGCCGGGATGCAATCGACCAGACAAACGGCACAACTTTTGGAGTTGGCTGAAGAGGCCGGGGCAAAAGTTGTTTTAGTGGGAGACAGTGGACAGCTCCAAGCTATTGAGAGCGGTGCACCGATGCGAGCCATAGGCGACCAAATCGGACAAACTGAATTAACAACATCGAGACGGCAAAATACAGAGCGCGGCCGAGTTATTGCCAACCAGTTCCGGGAAGGTAATGCCAGCGAAGCATTATCAATGCTGAACGAGGATGGGAATTATCATATTGCAGATGATCAACACGAAGCAGCCGACCAGGTCGCCGCAGCATATATTCGTGACGTTAACGACGGTAAAAGTTCGATCGCAGTAGCAGCGACCAGAAAAGAAGTCGGGCAGCTTAACCGTTCTATTCGGTCTCAAATGAAAGAAAACGGCGATTTAGGAGAAGACGTAATTAATGTGGCCACATCAACCGGGCGGCGAGAATTTGCAGAAAATGATCAAGTAATTTTTGGCGAAAAGTTCAGTTTTGGTCAAAAAGGAGACGAAAATGCCACTGTTTGGAACGGTGCAAGGGGTAAGGTAGTCGGAACAGGTGAAAACAGTTTAGACATCAAATTAGAGCACTCAGGCGAAGAAATAACAGTTGATCTCGAGAAGATGAATAAAATAGATCACGGCTACGCTACAACCGTCCATAAGGCTCAAGGGGCAACGGTAGACACGGCTCATGTTCTAGCCGGTGAAATGACGGGTAAAGAATGGAGCTATGTCGCCGGCTCCAGACATCGCGAATCAGTTGATATTTATACCGGCAAAGATAATGAGGAAGAGCTGGACAAAGGCATGTCAAAAAGCCACGCGAAAGACATGGCCATTGACTACGAACACGACGACCAAGCCGAAATGAGCGGCGACGATGACGAGAATTCAGAGCAAATTGAAATTGAAGAAGCTGAAAATGAATCGGAGGAAGCTGAGCCTGAAGAGTTCGAGAGTGAGGTTTCAGAAATAGAATCAGAAGATGAGACTGAAGCTGAAATGTAGGCAGTTTAATAGCTACACCGCTACAGTTAGTTTCGGCTTAATCCTATAAGCAGCTCTGTTCAGTGAAGATTAGCTGAGAAGAACGATAATTTTCCCTCGTCAATTAAAGCTTCAGTCAAACAACGGTCAAACAAATTGAATTTCTGTTAGCCCTTATAAAACAAGCTTCTGACCGATATTAGACTGATGGAAATTGATACTCAGTCAAGCAACTATCAAGCAAATTTATTAAGCCCACCAAGGAACATAACGCATTGCTTTAGCGCCTGCTGTCTCATCATAGGGCTTTATTCTGCCCGCTTCAACAGCCTGCTTGATAATACGGCTCACCATGGCACTGTTCTTTGATTCAATACCAAAGCGCTCGCGTAAGGTCGAATTATTCATCGGTTGTCGGTTGAGATAACGGAGAACACTGTGTAAATAAGCTGCCCTAGTTCGTTCTTGAGTATCCATGTCTTTAAACTCGCGATGTGCGAATAAAACCGCTCTAGTATGATCTTGATACGTCTCAAAAATAGGTGCTGGTAGTTGATATATTTCAGTTTCAATCACCACTTTATCGATACCGCTACCACGTTCCTCGCAGATATTCACGCGACGCATTAGAGCGGCAATACCTTCATTTCGACTGCGAGGAGGCGAATCTAAAAAACGATCTACTTCTACTAACGGTATTCCGGGGTTAGTAATTTCCATCCGATCATCAAATATTTCAATCATTGGACCTGTGCCCGTAATATTGAAGTCTTGATGGATCAAAGCATTTGCAACAAGCTCACGGATAGCCAGATCAGGATACATAGGCACCTCTCGTCTTAACGCTTTACCAATTTCCTCATTAGATGGCAAAAGCGTACTGAGATAATCTATTAATCCCTCAAAACCGACTGCATACCCTTTGTTGCCATCGAGCTCTCGAATCGTCTGATAACGATCATTTCCTTTATAAAGAATCAACCGAACAGCTTTTCGAGCCAAGTGCCGAAATGAGCTCAATTCCTTTGAAAATAATATAGCGCCCATATTAGTGATATTCCATAATCCAGCTGGACTCTCCTGAATCAAATTATCAGTCTTTAATCCACTCAGAATACCTTCTCGGCCTTCAGGTAACGGTGTACCTGTCAGGCTAAAATAAGCGGGATAATCAATTAATTTAAGCACCTGTTCGGCAGAGGCATTTTCCATCGCCAACTGGTATTCGAATGGCTTACGGTCAAACACACGCCATAGTGCACGCTCTTTTTCAGGATGTTTACCCAACGGCTTTTTATATGATCCAATACGAATATATTCCACACCATCAAAGCGTACGGGTGCATGATTCGCAGCCTGAATTTCAAGAATAACGACATTTAAATCATTTGGAGACTTAAACTCATGGAAGTGAAAATCAATTTTGGGTTCCAGTTTTTGTAATAACCAGCTTTCGAGTTCTTGCTGCTTATGCCTTGCGGAACTTGGTTTAAAATCAGTGCCAATAAGGTTATGACCATTATTCTCAACCCCCCATACTAAATAAGAAAAAGGCTTACCTTGCAAAGCAGCCGAGTTAGCCAGAGCAGAAATGTATTCACCCAAGTCTTCAGGTTTAGTAGCATTGTGCTTAAATTCTGCCCACTCCGTTTCCTGAGGCAAAGCCAATAATTCTTTCAAGAGCGACTGTAAATAGTCTGCTGATTTTGGATGTGTCATTAACTTAGCTACTCTGATTGATGCTCAAAGATAATTTGTTGAGCTTGGTGATCATAATTATCAGCAAGATTCCTGACAGTTACGGCGAAACGTTGAAACCCCTGATTTTCAATTTTATCTGCTTTTTGGCGAAACTGCTCCGCAAGTTCTTTTTCAGGTGCTCCTGTTGGGTCTACAATGTGGGCCCCTCGGGCATTGAATGTGCCAGTACTGTAACCACTGCGCATATCTTCTGCATCTTTAGTATTCAGAGCATGGGCAATTGTTCGATGAATCCATAGTCCATCATTATCTGCTGGAGCGTGAATAAGTACCTCTCCGATATGGATGAGTGCGACTTCCAAGTGCCCTGATTCTGAACAAATTTCCTTGACTCTTAGGCACCAGTTTTCAAATTTTTCAGGATTAAAACCGCCATCTAACTCTGTACCTGCTGGTATTTTCCAGTTACGTAATAACTCCCAAGCATTAATAGCTATTGCGGTTTTTTCTTGAGATGATTCTTGTTGTGGCTGTTCTTCTTTCTTCGACCGATATATCAATTGAATTAATTCACAGAAAAACTCAGGATCATTGGCTAATTTACTTTCTAACAACGCTGGGGTTGCACCATGATGACCATCAAGCAGTGGTAAGTAAGCCCATTCCACTTTGAATAACCCACTTTCATCTGCAGATTTATCTGATTGCAGGTGTTTTATTAGCTCTACAATATGATATTGATCCAAAGTATGTGTAGGCTCATCGGAACTGATTCCTGCCAATAACGCACGAAGGCATTGATCATTATTGATAGTTTGCTTATCAAAGCGCTGTTTTCCCAAGCAATCGATTGCAGCTCTTGGCCGTCCATATTGTATTAACTTTTCGATTGCGTAATGCAGGTCATCATCTGTTTGGTAGCCGTTAGCAGGTGTTCGTACCCAATACTCATTTTCAGCAACTTGTAACCATGTTTGAGCTCGATCCCAAGCGTTTTGCTCAAATGGAAGATAAGACAAAAATTGTCCTAGCTGCTCTTTCGTCCAATCTACTTTGGGAAGGTTGTCAGCCCACTCCCACCCCTGAAGATTGTGCCTCCGCCATAAATACGCACTGATAAAGGCCTTATGATTTTGGTTATCAAGTGTCAGAAAAACAGGTAATAATTTTCTATCGATTTCGCTATCAGCTATAGCACCTAAGGCATGACCAACATCTCTTGGTGATAAAACAGTATCAGAAAACTTAATAACACCTTCTAGATCGTACTCAGCCAACAACTTGCTTATCGCTTCTTGCCGCTTTTCATCCAGATTTTTTCGCTGTTCGTCCCAGTTGCCTTTCTCTTCAAAAAGATCAAAGTCTCTGTCGGAAAACAAATATTGGTAAAAGTTGAATGGATCTATCGGCGCAAGATTGTTAGCAAGGCTTTCAATACGAACTAATGATTCATCTGGCATAGCCCACTTGGCATCAGAAAACTTTCGGTGTTTTGTTGTGAATTTAATCAATCGATCCCAGATAGGTTGTTTCTTTTTTTCAGGTAGTGCTACTAGCTCTTCGGATGATAAATTGGTGATAAATTTATCGAAGGCTGGAGCAGGGAGATGATCGAAGTAATCAATCAGCTCTAAAACTCGTTCATAGTCTTTACCGGCAGTATCCACAGCAAGCTCAGCATAGAAAGTCACTTGATCCCAATACTCTTTTTGAGCTACTCCTTTTTCCCAATCCTCAGGAATCTGGTTTCGCCATGTAGGTTTGTGAGAACCAGATGAAGTTTGATGTTGGCTCGGCAATAGCTGGAGCAATAATTTCCAGCCAATATCAGGATTATCAGTGATAATAGATTGTATAGCTACTTTACGCTTCTCGACTGGGGCCAAAGTTTGCGGTAGCCAGGGTAATAAAATAGTTACAATTGAATTGGATGGCCGATTGGCCCAATTACCACCAGGATCATGGATTGCCAATTCTCCAAGCGTGCAGCAAATTCGAACTAGATACTGCTCATCCCAAGCCAGGCCCTCCAATGCCCATAGAAGCCCAGTAAGGTAGTTACCTCCAGTTAACCCATTTCCCTCTTGTGCAAAAACTTCATCAAATGGACAAGGCAGTGTAAGTAGCGCTTTCTCTACCTGTTCAATAAATTCGTTTGGTGCTGCCTCGGCCAAATTGGGCAATAGATTATTTAACGTAGCCCACTGCTGCCAAGTAATGCCATCCAACAACTCTCGCACGACCAAAATGGAAACTGTTTCGGCCTTGGATAAGGAGCAATTTGTAAAAGGCTTTGAATGATTCCCAAGCAGTGCAAGTCCTTCCGAAATGCCCTGACGTAAATTACCTGAATGTTTCAATACCTTGCCGTGAATACTTGCAGCATAGCGCTCGTCTGTAGGCAAATCAAAAGCAGGGTCTTGCTCTTTGAGGACTGACTCAGCTATGTCTTTGAAAGTCTCAAGGTCTTGGTCAAGAACCCGAGATTCCAAAAGGTATAATAACTCTTCTTTGCGTGACAGCATCCAAATGCCATTTTTTAGTGACAATGGCGAATCGCTAAGATGGAGAATATCCCGAGCTTTAGGTAGCCATGCCGAATAGTCCATATTCAATAACTGGCAGAGTATAGCTACGTCATTCTCATTTTTTTCGTTCCAATAGCCCAGCAAAGACAATAGCGCTAAATTGGTTGCTTCCGGATGTGTTTCCCACGCGGTATCCAGCTTTTTATCTTCTGGTTCTTTTGTTGTTCGTAGTTGTGCAATTGTGGCTTCGACTGCCGTTAAACACATCTGGGCCGTATACTGATCCGGATTGAAATCTTCCTTTAGTTGTTGGTAAGGATGAATATAATTGCGGAAATTTCTCAACTCATGATTAAAGTTTTTAACATCTAACCGGATATAGCCTAGTTCATGAGCAACATCAATAAACTGTGCCAACGCCCATTCATTGAATGGCTTCACTTTTGCGGTCTCTTTGGTTTTTGGTGCGATAGAAGATTTATTGAAGTCCGCTGGATGCTTTTGGGCAATCCCTAACAGTAAGCCTTCCAGCAATGAGCCACACAACATAATGGTAGCCATCGGAGAGTGATCAATACATTTCTTGGCTTCTAAGTATCGAGACTTCAATACTAGCTGAAGGTTAGGGGCGATTAATTCATTGGCAAACGAAAGATCTGCATCAACTAAATTCGATTTGCCTGAATCCATCGAAGCGATGGGTAATGCTTGTAATGAACTTTCTTTAGGCTCGTCTTCCATACTCTCTCCCTAGAGTTGACCTTTAAATGCGGAATCGAGAATTGAGCTTTTAAGCTTATTTAGCAGATCTATTTTATTGATTACTTCGGCTTTTGCTCTTCTTGTTTTGGTCGTTAAATCATTGCAGTCGATAATGGCTTTTTCAATAGCTTGTTGATTGGCAGGAAAAGGTAGTGTTAGGTTCTTGAGATCAGTAATTGATAAGTTTGGTTGATTCAAAGATTTCGACTTTTCCAATATGTAGTTTTTTGTTTTGGACGACTGTAAATACCAGTAAATAAAGTCTAATAAGTTTTTGTTTTCTGATGTAATAGCTGCAACGCGTTGATTGACCAGAGCACCGTCATAACTTTCGGGGACCCTACAAACCTTGAGACCGCCATTAATTATTGGACGAGTCAAAGCAATGACAATGTCATTATTTTTGACCGAAAACTTATTGAATTTATCTTTATAATCAACAGGCAAAAACTCTTCTGTAATATCAGAAAACTCGGTCACTCCAACATTGGTAATTTTAATAGGCTTTACACCAGTACCAGCTACAAAGTCACCACTTTTAAATGCATAGCCAGAGATAAAGTCGACTAAATTTATCAGTGGGCATTCTTCATACGCCTCAGACAATTCAGCAAAATATACATCAAGACCGTTCAGTGCGAGCGAATCAGCCAGTGCAACGCTTTTCTGCAAATGCTCAACGGCGGTGTCGATGCGGGTGAGCAGTGCATCGAGTTTTTCGACGATGCGTTTTTGTTCGGTAAGAGGTGGGATTGGAATTTTATAATTTTCCAGTGCCTTTTTATTGACACCCGATTGACCTGCGGCTCTTTGTGAGAGACCAATAATATAGTTTTGAATTGGACTCGACTGCAAGAAATCAAATAAATAGTCTTTACTCAATGCTTCCTCGTCAGGGACTGCTTTCATTAAGGCAACGTTGTAGGCTCCTTCAAGTCCCCGTAATATTTGAAAAACTGGAGGTCCATATCGACCGATCATTACATCATCACTTTCACAAAATTTCTTTGTAGAGTTTTTATCAACATATACGATATGTGCATCCGTTTTATAGTCCCTTATTTGAATTAAGCGAACATATCCATTTTTTGGGGCATCTGAAAATTCAGATTTCGGTGGCTGGGAGCCTCCGATAAATTGAGTTACATCAGTTAAAGTTTCCCAGTGCCAACTATTAGGCAGTTTATATAAAATCTGCTCCATGCTTACTTCTCCGCCAACAGGTTTTCAATTTCATCCAACAAACCAGAGACTAGCTTTTCCTTAGTACGTATTTGCTTAAGGATATCGCTGGGCGCCAAGTGCTCGATATTTTTTTGTTTGGCTGGGTTTTTAGCTGACAAGTCATAATATTCGGTCAGTTTACTGGCCGATACTGTCCATGATCGGTCGGTGGTTTCGCGGCTGCTGTACAGCTCAACAAACTCTCTCAGGTGACCATCTGTAATGGGTTTGTTTTTAGTGAGCTTTTGTTCTGGCTCGCATTCGTAATACCACACATCACTGGTGCCACCGCTGCGCTCAAAAAATAGCACATTGGTTTTTACACCTGAATACGGCAGGAATACCCCTGCTGGTAGACTCAAAATGGTGTGCAGGTTAAAGTTTTCCAGCAGCTCTTGTTTCACTTGTTTAAAAGCGCTGTTGGTTTGGAATAACACGCCTTCGGGAATAATAATTGCCGCTTTACCGCCAGATTTCAAGGTTTTCATAAAGTGCTGCAAAAACAGTAATTCTGTGGCATTACTTTGAATGGGGAAGTTTTGCTGGATTTGCGACTTTTCTTTGCCACCAAATGGTGGGTTGGCCAGAATAATGTTGTAGCGGTCTTTTTCCTGAATATCACGGATATTTTGTGTCAGAGTATTGCCACGGAATAGGTTGGGTGATTCGATGCCATGTAGGATCATATTCATCATGCCCATGACATAAGCCAACGAAGTTTTCTCAAAACCAAAGAAGGTATCACGCTGAATAAAATCCCACTGTTCGGTAGAAAGTTCGCTTTTTTGGGATTTTAAATGATCGAATGCTTCTACTAAAAACCCACAAGAACCTGCGGCGGCATCATAAATGGTATCGCCAGGCTCTGGACTGATCGCTTTTACCATAGCGCGCACTACTGGCCGTGGGGTGTAAAACTCACCAGCATAACCACCTGCATCGCCCATGTTTTGCAATAAACCTTCATAAACAAGTGATAGCTCAAACAGGCTAGATTCAGACTGAAAATCAAGTGTATCAATAATATCCAACACTTCACGCAAGGTATGGCCTGAAGCAACTTTATTATCTAAATATTGAAAGATACCACCAATTTTATAAGCAAAAGATTTAGGATCGGCTGTGATATTGGCAAAGCCTTTCAAGTAGGGGAAAAGCTGATTATTGACGTACTCAGTCAGATCATCGCCTGAGCGGGTTTTGTTTAAATCTAATTTACCATTGAGCGTTTTAGGACAAGCCCAATTCGACCAGCGATGCGTTTCATCTAATACTGGTTGATAGGTTTTTCCCGATAAAATAGCTTCATCTTCTTTTTCTGCTTCGTAATCATCTAAAAACTTGAGGAATAACACCCATGAGGTTTGTTCAGTGTAGTGCATAGCGCCACTAATACCATCATCACGACGGAGAATATCAGTAATACGGTCGATTTTTTGTTGTAGTGGCATGTTTATAGTTTCTCGATAATAAAGTTGTACATATTGGTGATGTCTTCGCTGATCTCGTCGGGTGGAATTAGGTCGGTATATGCTTGTAACTTTTCAATGTCTAGCCCCGTACTGTGAGTATTAATCAGCGGGTCTACAATGCTCTTGGCATTTAGGCGACGAATAGAATCATTGTCACCTGCGTTATTTTGTTGAAGGTAATCAACAGCAGCAATGTTAGCATCATTGACCTCTGCTAATACTCCATAATGAGTTAATGCAGTATGAGATAGTAGATAGTTTTTAATCTCACGACGTTTCCATGCCAGTAAATAGGTTTTTGCATTTACTCCATTTGGCCACCGAATAGTTTTAATTAAATCTTTGTATAGTTTTCCTACAACTTCGACTCCGTTTTGGTGCCAGTTGGGGGTTGCTTCATCTTTATCACAGATTAGGAATATTTTTGCTGTGCTAAGTTGTGATTCTGATGTGCCAAGCCCTCTTACCCAATCAACTTTTGCTTGGCCCAGTCGTTCAGTGTCACTGGCGCAGCTTGATGTTTTTTTGAGTGCATGGATATCAGTTAAAAGAGTGACGTCTAATCCTTTGCGAACTGCCAGTTTAGTGAAAATTAACCAGTCATTGTAATCGTCCAACAATGCTATGTTTGGCAACTTGCCACAGATTTCAAATTCAACCGATTTTGCGCGTGAGAGCACACTTAAACGATTTATGAGTTGTTTGATTTTATTGTCTTCGTTGATTTTGCCTTTTTCAACAACCTTTATGTGCTCTATGCGGTTTTCCTTAGCAGATATTGAATCGAGTAAGTGCGTGGTAGTAATAGCATGACCTTGAATGCTATGCATTAACGACCATAGTTTTTCAATGTTTTTATAATGCAGATGAGAGTCGGCCTCATCAAACAAAAATAGCGTGTTTGGGCCATCAAATAGATCAATTAGTGCGTATAAAAAAAGTAACTGATATTCACCATCGCTTAAATCATCGAGTTCAATATCTCCCTGAAGTGAGAGTTGAAAATTTCGCTTATTTATGAAGCTACCATTTACTGCTTGCGTTAAAAAGCTTATTGATGGATCGTCATCAAAGTTATCGACTTCTATGTCTTCATCAGGATTAATTCTGGCGAATCTAACGGAGAGGAGATCTGATGCCGATATTTCAATGTTTTGAGGAGAGAGTTTTTCCTCAAATAGATACTCACCGTCAATTAAAGTCTCAATAAAGCTTTCTAACGAACGATAGAATGGCGTTTGCCTTAGCGTTCCTTTTTCACCAGACTCTTCCTTCTTCAGGGCATCTTGAATACGAAGGGCGTAGCGTTTGTCTACTCGAAATGAAAATGATAGCTTTGTTGATATATCATCACGGTTTATATCATTACTTTCTTCGGCATAACCTTTTTCTTTCAGAAACTCTCTTGTTTTACCGTCACGTATAAGTGTTGTTGCCAAAAAGATAAGCAGTTTCGCCCAAGACTTATCGTAGTAGAATGACGATAATGTCATGGTTCTACCACGTCGCCTTACCTGTTTTACATGTTCATTAAAGCGTTTAGAAAAAGACTCATTCTGCCCAGATGAAAAACAAACAGTCCGTATTATTTGCGGATTAGTCTGTTCAATACTTTCATTAAATATTGACTGTAATATGCTGGATTTCCCACTACCATTTTCACCAATCAGAGTTGCCACTTTGTCGACATGCAAAATTTGTGGTTGGTCATACAATGGGTTTGGCACTAAATTTAAATCCATTTTAATTCACCTGATAAAGCTGTTGCTGTAGCTGTTTAAATGCAGCTAACAAGTATGCTGGCTTGCCTCCAAAGGCGTTTGATGCATCTTTTGTTGTGCCTAAACCTGATAATTCAATTAGGGTCGGCAGTCTCTCTCTGGAAAGTTCAGACGCTCCGGTTTTTTCATAGCGATTTAAAACAAAATGTAAGAAATGTTGTGCTTTATCTTGAGGGTAATTGCTAAAGAATCCTGTGTTATTCCGAACTGTATCTGCACGAGAGTGGCGTGTGGTCATAGGTTGTTCAAAGGCTAAAAATGCCAATAGGTCAAACATATCACTGTCTTCCGCTTCAAACATTCGGCGTAAGGACTTAAGCTGATCGTTATCAAAACCCACATTCCTTAATTTTCCTAATAACATGTCCCTTTGATCTGGATCTGACCATGTTTTTCTAAGTTCATCGATAGAGTTGAACAATCCAGGCAGTTGATTGAGTAATCGTTCAACAAATTCTTGAATTGTTAATGGTTTACCATGCTCATCAATATAACGCGTTTCGACATCAATCACTTTAAGTTCTCGATGTTTCCCTAATTGTATTTTTAATCTAGGTTTTGCAGGTTCAATCGGAGGATCTGAAATTGTTTCACCGCCATTAGGTGGTTCTGGATTATAAGGTGGAGGTGGTGTCTCACCCGTACCTTTAGGTTCATCTGGTTCTGGCTCGCCATCCCAGTCATCATCATAAAACTTATTGGTTGCTCCTCTAAAATCTATAATGGTGAAGTAATCTTTGCCATCAAATACACGAGTACCACGGCCAATAATCTGTTTAAACTCAACCATTGAGCCAATAGTTCTGTCGAGTACTATATTTCTTACGTTACGGGCATCTACGCCAGTAGTGAGCATTTGTGATGAGGTAAGAATAGTAGGGATATCTTTATCATTGTCTTGAAATTTTTCTAATAATTCTCGACCAATTTTACCTTCATCGCTGGTTATGCGAACGCAGTAGTGAGGATCTTTAATTGTTTTATGATTATTAATCATGTCTCGCATGGTTAATGCGTGATTCTGGTTTTCACAAAAAATAATCGTTTTTTCGAGCGAGCTTATGTTTTCCAGAATGGTTTTGGCAACTAATTCTGTGCGTTCATCGACGATAATTTTCTTATCATAGTCTTCAACTTGATAAATATCCTGTTCTGACACACCCTCAATAACGTGATCATTTGTGGTTAGCACTAATTCATCAAGATTCGTTCTGACACGTTTAACTCGGTAAGGAGTTAAGAACCCGTCATTAATACCTTCTTTTAGAGAATATTCAAATGCCGGTTGACCAAAGTAGTCGTATGTATCGACATTATCAGTGCGTTTGGGTGTTGCGGTTAAGCCCAAATGCACAGCACTAGAAAAATAATCTAGGATTGCTCGCCATGAACCGGCTTCATTCGCTGCCCCTCGGTGACACTCATCAATGAGGATCAGGTCAAAAAAGTCTTGAGGGTACGCTTTATAGTAACCGTCTATATTTTCACGTTCAGCAATTGCTTGATAGATAGCAAAGAAGATATGAGCATTAGTAGGAACAATGCCATTGCGTTGACGTACTTCTTCACCATTAATCTTAATGATGTCTTTTTCGTACGGGTTAAATGTGTTGATGGCTTGATCGGCCAAAATATTACGGTCGGCTAAAAACAGAATTCGTGGCCGACGGTTTCCTGGCTGCTTTTTATTCCATCTTGCTTGAAACAGCTTGTGCACGATTTGAAAGGCAATGAATGTTTTACCCGTTCCCGTTGCAAGAGTGAGCAGAATTCGTTGCTTACCCTGTCCAATCGCGTCGGTTGCAGCATGAACTGCTAGTTCTTGATAGTAGCGAGGTTGCATAGCTCCTTCTAAATGGAAGGGAATGTTATGTAACTCTTGGCCTAGATCTGTGCTATTACCAACATAACGTTGCTCAATTTCAGCAGGGGTTGGATAGAATTCAACATATTCACCTTTGCCGGTCTCCAGATCAAACTCGTATGTTTGCTTTCCGTTGCTAGAATAGACAAAACGTACCTTGAGTTTTGTGGCGTAGTCGATTGCTTGCTGCAATCCTTTGGTTGGATGCTCAGATTCTTTTTTGGCTTCGATAACGGCTAGGTAACGATTATCTTTGTGTAGAAGGTAATCGACAAAGCAACGTCGTCCACGGGTATTGCCAGAGAGTTTTCGGCCATCGGTGAAGTAATGTTCACGAATGATATTGCTAGGTTGCCAGTGTGCCGCTTGTAAAGCAGGATCAATATAATTGGCTCTAGTATCGGCTTCTGATGCCAAGTTACGACTCCCTTTTTAGCTTGGTAATTACAGGCTTTTGATGTATGCAATATGAGCGAATATTGAGTATAACCTCAATGTTAAATATTACCTAGATCAACATTTCAGAAGATGATTTAAACTGTAAAAAACATATAGTTATTTCTATAGTTATTCATACAATTTCGTACATATTGTTACTACTTCAAACTACCCATCATTTCCTGTATAATGTTGATTATATGGAGTTTAGGGCAGTATCACAGTGTACTAATATATATGAGGTCTCACTCATAATGATGGGGTCGGTGGTTCGAATCCACCCATAGCCACCAAACCCTCCCTTTAGTTGCATCCCACAACATAACAATCTAGTCATTTGATAAAAGA
>Ga0105350_10001637_pt1 | contig 13933 bp, 11 predicted proteins | sample EN1Hudsemesocosm_FD_83506 | JGI IMG/M metagenome (GOLD analysis project Ga0105350, IMG submission 83506) | Methane-oxidizing microbial communities from mesocosms in the Hudson Canyon - EN1E Hudson Canyon | ecosystem: Environmental > Aquatic > Marine > Cold seeps | place: Hudson Canyon... | reverse complement strand
AATGGCTTCAATTGCAGAGTGATCATAAACGCGTGAATTTTTAAACTCAAGAATGACATCATCCGGATCTGATTTTGGATCAAATAACTCACAGAAATTACGAACAGAGCCAAAAAATAAGGGGCCATTTAATTCGTGAATCATTGAACCTTCTTCATTAAGGTAACTATTAATGTAAAGGTGTTTAGCATGTTGCCAAGCAAATACAAGTGCAGAAATAATAATACCCACCACAACGGCAATAGCGAGATCGGTAAAAACAGTAATAACGGCCACTGAGATACTAATTAAGATATCTGGTAATGGGACCCTACCGAATAAACGTAAACTGGCCCACTCAAACGTTCCCATAACCACCATAAACATCACACCAGTTAAAGCTGCAATTGGAATAATTTCAATAAGTGGAGATGCAAATAAGATAAAGAATAGTAGGAATAAGGCTGCCGAGATCCCAGACAATCGGCCTCGACCGCCAGAATTGATATTAATCATGCTCTGCCCGATCATTGCACAACCACCCATTCCACCAAAAAATCCGGTTACGGTGTTCGCCACACCTTGACCGATACATTCTTTGTTTGGTCGTCCCGTGGTGTCAGTTACTTCATCAATTAAGGTGAGGGTTAATAATGATTCAATTAAGCCTATCATCGCAAGAATGAAAGCATATGGTGTGATGATGTAGAGTGTTTCCAAACTAAACGGCACACTAGGAACACTAAATGCTGGGAAGCCACCAGCAATAGAGGCGATGTCTCCAACTGAACGAATATCAAAGTCTAGGCCTATAGCTAGCAAGGTAACAGTAACAATGGCGGCAAGTGAAGAAGGTACTGCCTTAGTTATCTTCGGTAAAAAATGACTAATAAACATGGTCAAGCCAACTAAAGCCAACATGATCCATAACGGATTACCGCTTAGCCATTGTTCTACACCGTTACTATCTTCGATTTTAAATGATTTTAATTGGGCTAGAAATATCACTAATGCTAAACCATTAACAAAACCGAGCATGACGGGGTGAGGCACCATCCTAATAAATTTACCTAGATGAAATACCCCGGCGAGGATTTGAAAAATCCCCATAAGCACAACGGTTGCAAAAAGATACTCCACACCATGTTGAGCAACTAAAGCAACCATGACCACAGCCAAAGCGCCCGTAGCGCCGGAGATCATGCCTGGACGACCACCGATGACGGCAGTAATCAGACCTACTAAAAAAGCAGCATAAAGACCAACGAGAGGTTCGACGCCGGCAACAAAAGCAAAAGCAACCGCTTCTGGGACTAATGCCAAGGCGACGGTTAAACCTGATAAAACATCGTTTTTGACGTTGGTTGGTCTTTGAGTCAGAAGATTAAACATTTATTACCTTGAGTCTAATGAGTTGAAAATTGCTGAGCTATTTTGGCTATTACGACACACCGCCATTCATTTGAAATGATGCTGGCTAATAAAAGTTACTGTAATGTCGATAATGCGAAACTGAAAATAGTCCGCAGAGATGGCGGCAATTATCCATATTTATGCTGTAAAAGTCCAGCAGGTGCTTAATTTGTAATGGAAAACGTAGGCAAGAAATTTACCCACAAAATCTGTGGATAAGTCTGTTAGCAAGTGACAAAGAACTTGCTAAGTCCTTCTTTCATAATGCTAGATTAAAAATTGGTTAATAAATAGTCACTTTTAAAATATTGAATAATATCAGAGCTTTAGGTGTTTCCTTGTTGATTTCAAAGACTTAGCGCTATTGCTCAAAGAGAACCGCTAAAGTCAACTACCAACAGTGAATAACTTGAGAAATATTTATTTACATCTCAGGCCTTACTGTGTAAGGAAATAACAAAATAGAAGCTGTTTATTTGAAGTGTGTTTGCAGTTAATTTTGGCTAAAGACTTGCGTAGAGCACATTAATTCTCTATATTTTCTCTTCTCATGTTGTTCTCACTAGAGGAGAGGGCTAAATGTTAACTGAACGTCAACAAGATACGCTGGACTATATCCGTAACTATATTCAAGGTTATGGACGCTCGCCCTTAGTATCTGAAATCGCTAAAGGCTTAGGCCTTCGCTCCCAAGGGACAACACACCGCTATATTCAAGCTTTAGTAGATGAAGGACTGTTGGAGCGACACGTTGGTAGAACACGAGGTTTAGTTTTGTTAGAAAGTGCTGAAAATCATCAAGATGAACGTTCACATGCCGTTGTGCTACCTGTGATGGGTAAAATTGCTGCAGGCCGTTTGGTTGAAGCGGTGGCAGATGAAACTGAAATTGATTTGAGTGAGATGTTTTCCGGCAAAGATCGTTTTGTGCTTAAGGTGAACGGTGATTCGATGATAGACAAAGCGATAATGTCGGGTGACTGGGTGGTTGTGCAATCACAATCTCGTGCACAACACGGTGAAATTGTTGTTGCATTAGTTGATGGCTATGATGCTACGCTAAAGACCCTGTTAATCAATGATGATGGTACCGTGACTTTGATGCCCGCTAATGTTGAATATGATCCGATTACTTTGTCGTCGGAGCGTGTACGAATACAAGGTGTTGTTGTTGGCCAAATGCGGACCTACCCCTAAAATCGTTGCTTTAGCCAAATTGAGTTCTAAAACTATCTTTAATATCTTCTTCAAGATCGTTATATTCAAATTCGGTCAAACCAAAATATTCTAAAACAGGTTCTTTTGCTAATAACCACTCACTATCTTCGGTCATGAATTTATAATGGTTTAACGCATTACTAGCAATTTTGACTAGGGCGTATAAATTCTTTTGCACAATGCTGATATCCGTGGCATCCAAAAGATCAATTTCATGGTGGCGCAAAATTAACTCACATATATTGCTTGGAAGATGCCAAGACTTGGCAACAAAATAACCAACTGTGGCGTGATTGGTTTGATAATGTTTTTCTTCGATATCAGTAAACACCAGTTCAGGTTTACTGTTCGCTTCCATTAATATTTCTTTATAGTTGTCATATTTCATTGCCATTAATGGAATACCACAGTCTCGGAATAAGCCAAAAGCATAAGCATCTTCAATGGGGCAGGTATCTTGTAGGTTTAACTGTGTTAATAAAATGTTGGCCATATTGGCCGTTTCCATGGCGGTATCCCAGTATTTCTCATGGGAAATAGCTGAGTTTTTGCCACTCATGGCTGTTTTTAACTGAAAGAATGAAACAAGGTTACTGATATTGTCACAACCTAATAACATGACACCTTGTTTAATATCAGTGATGGTCTCATCTAAACCAAACAGTGATGAGTTAACGGTTTTTAATACATTAGCTGACAAAGCGACATCTTTAGAGATGACTTCAGCAAAGGCACTGGCAGAGGGGACCGGTTTGGCTTGTTCAAGCTGCAATTCGGTTAATACTTCTGGTTTTACAGGGATCTGAAAACCAGTAATGATTTTTTGAGCAGTAGTCTTAGTAAGATCAAACATTAGGATAGGCTTCCTTCAGAAAGATAATTAACTAGAGAGGGTTAGACTTAAATTATAAAACTATAAATATCGATGATAATAAACGAACGCTGCTTAAATTGTGACACAGGATTTAAATCAAGAATAGTCTCTTTTATGCCGATAAATAGTATTAAATGCACCCAGTCGATAGCTGAGAGCAAACTTAAATGAGTCACCACGTCATCTTTAACAATGCTTGACGTATAGAACAATAGGTTATAGTTTCTATGCTTAATACGATAAAAATTATGCTGTTACCCTCATGAAATTATTAATGATCAATTAATCAGTTATGAATGAATACGTAAGACTTAAACAGGTCATTTCCCTATTAGCGGTAATATGGACTGTATTATTACTGGCATCGTGGCAGTGGAATATCGTTAATGAGAAAAAGGCAGCCGTCCAGCTTGCGGCGAATGAATTAGATACGAGTTTTAAAAAAATTGAAGCCTTTCGTAGCTGGTTTGCAACTCATGGTGGCATTTATGTTGAGGTGAGTGATGATCTGCCGCCAAACACGGCATTAGATAACAATCGCCGTGATTTAGAAACATTAAGTGGTCTTAAATTAACACTCGTTAATACACCGTATTTATTAAGAGATATACAAACCAACTATATGGATGAGGCTAGCGGTCGTGCTCATATGGTCGGCTGGGATCCTATAAACAAACTTAATATACCTGATGAATGGGAAGGCAATGCTTTAAAACAAATTCAAGCCGGCAAAACTGAAATTGACGAGATTGTGATGGCTGAAAATGGACAAGAAGAAATGCGTCTTATCCGACCTATTGTACTTAAAGAAAGTTGTTTGGAGTGTCATAACCAAACACACGTTAAAGTTGGAGAGGTGTTAGGAGGCTTATCAACGTCTGTACCCATGTTGCCTTATTATGAGCAGGAAAAAACATCAATTATTGGTTTGTCACTTTCACATATCGTTATATGGTTAATTGGCCTCGCTGGTATCGCTATCTTTAATAATAGTGAAAAACAACATTATGCCGCTTTGATATTGAAAAGACATGCTGATGAAGCCAATCAAGCAAAATCTGAATTTTTGTCATCAATGAGCCATGAACTTCGCACACCCCTGAATGCAATATTAGGCTTTTCAAATTTATTAGAAAGTGACAAACAACAACCTCTGAATGATGAGCAAAAAGAAAAAATGTCATACATCATCAATAGTGGAAATCATTTATTAGAATTGATCAATTGTGTTTTAGATTTATCAACCATTGAAGCTGGTCACCTAGAACTATCCATTGAAACGGTTAATTTGATGGATGGTATTAATGAGTCACTGTTGATACTGAAGCCTGTTATTGAACAATATAACAATCCTAAAATAAATGTGCTTAATGATAGTGATACGACATTGCAAGCTGATTTCACTAAATTAAAACAAATTTTAATCAACCTACTTGGCAATGCAATTAAATATAATCGAGATGCTAATCCTATCAGCGTTAATTGGCATATTACTGCAACTCAGCAGTTGAGAATTAATATTATTGATACAGGTAAAGGCATTACCCAAGAAAATCAGCATAAAGTATTTTCAGCCTTTGATCGTTTAGGCAATGAGAACTCAAATATTGAAGGAACAGGCATTGGTTTAGTTGTAACCAAAAAACTGGTTGAAGTTATGAATGGCCGAATAGGTTTTTATAGTAAGGAAGGCCAAGGATCAACGTTTTGGTTTGAACTTCCTTTAGTCTCTAACTCAAGTGAACAAATATCAAAAGTAGGATAGTTGTTGGTAATTCTTTATTATTAATTTACAAGACTTATTTCAACACGACGATTAACGGCTCTCATGTTAGCGGTGTCATTCGTAACAAGCGGCCTAGTTGAACCATAACCTTCTATTCGGAATCGATCAGCTTGTAGTTCACGTTCATCTAATAATACATGAACAACAGACGTCGCTCTGGCGGCGGACAGTTCCCAGTTTGAACGATAGCGAGAAGAGTTAACCGGAATATTATCAGTATGGCCCGATACAATAAAATCGGATTTGGTTTGTGCTAGAGAATGCCTTATTTTTGCAAGAATGGGGATGAAGGAGAATTTTAAATTAGCCTTTCCTGAAGGAAATGATGCCTGTTCATTAATTCGGATGGTGATACGATCGTTTATTGTTTCTACGCTGACGAGATCAAGTTTTATTTCTTCTTGTAATAACTGGTTTAACTCCTGGCGTTGTGTATTTCGCACTGCCATTTGATACTGTTTTAGATTGTCAATTTTCAAAGCAGCAGTTTCGCTGACTGTTGATTGGCGGGTCATAGTAGAAAATGGAGTGGGTTGATCTGGCGACGGTGAGAACGTTTGCTGGATGATACTGGTACCCATAGGAATTGAATCTGGATCTTCAGGCCTATCAACACCAAATCCGTCCTCCATTGATTTCACGATCATTCTAAATTTTAATGCATCCATTTCTGAAAAAGAAAGTAGTAATACAAAAAAGCACAGCATCAGTGACATTAGATCAGCAAAGGTACCCATATATCTCGGTACTCCCTGATCTGGGCAGTCACATTTCTCAGTAGCGGTAGGTTCATCACTCATAATTAACAATAAATAATACTCCACTTCATAGCTGTATTGTTAGTGTATTTGTTGAGTAGGCTTTGTAAGCTCTAGAAATAAAAAGAAATCTTAGCGATGAGGCTTGTTGAAAAATAAGTTTAAGTTGTTAGTTAATTGATGGTAGGATTGAAAGCACATCAACATTAAGGATGAATGTTATGGCCCAGAAACAGTGTGAAGAGTGTGGTTCTCAACTGGCTGATACTGCAAAACAATGTCATCGTTGTGGTATTCGGGTGATGTCTCCTAAGAGAATGGTTGGTATGCCGATGGCCACCCATAATTTCAAACCAGCATATTTTCGAAGGCCCTAAATCTGATAGCTATTTATAATTGTTGAGACTTTTGATCTAATTCAGGTTTTGCTTATTTATTCAGATCAATAAGTGAGTCTGCGCTAAGCGCCTCTACTTGGTGTTGATCTTCTTCTGTTAACGAGCCGTAAAGTCTAGGGTACGGCCAACCGTATCCCCAGCGAAATTTAGTGGGTAAAAACGGTGTGCCACCCACTCTTACACCGGCAAGCATTAACATTGCTATTTCCGGCTCACCAACTTGAGCAACACATTCTTGTAAAGTCTGATCTGCAACAACTCTATCGTTATAGTTACCACCCTTCCAGTAGGCAATATCATGTTCTGTGCAACACGCTAACCAAAGCGTCTTTTGCTTTAAAGTGCCATCAGGAAATGCGCTGCAGCCATCACTCGAAAAAGGTTTTAGTGACTCTGCAGATGACGGTGTTACAGCCAGAAATAATAGGCTAAAGATTGCTAGATAATAGTGTAAAGACATGCCCTAGCATAACGTAAAAAATAGACTCTATTTGAAAGAAAGTTTTATTTTTTCTTTGATTTTTTATCTTTCTTTACTTTTTTGTCCTTAGTTTTATCCTGTTTGTCTTTGTCTTTAATTTGACCGTCAGATCTATGTTCACTACCTGTATCACTAATATGGTCCTCAGATACACCACGGTGAGAATCCGCCAAAATTAGTGATGATGGTAAAACTAAACTAAATAAGGTGACTGAAATAGAAAGCAATAATTTGCTAGCCATAAAACGCTCCTGAAAAGTGTTGATATTTATTGAAACTTGCCAGTCTCAGCATACAATATTTTTATAATCTTATGTAGCGATAACATGAAACGATATGTCGAAGTATAGACAGGGGAAATAGTCAAATATCACAATGTGTTACAGGTTTTTCAATCGGAATAAAACGCCGCCGCGATTATAGCTTGAATTCAAGCTTTAATAGGATTATGGTGGCATTACACCTTAACTAATATGAAAGGAGGTCGAGTATGGGAATTATTACTCTCGACAGCAAATTCTATATAGAAGGTATTGACGAACAAATCACACAATTATTTGGCTACGACAACACAGAAATCTGTGGCCAAGCTTTAACCTTGTTGATCCCGAGTTTTGATAAAACAAAATTTAAGGAGGGCAAACTAAGCGTTAATAATAAAGAAATCGAGCGACAAGCAAGAACTAACAAGGCTCATATTATTAGCTTTGAATATGATGTCCATATTATTCATCAGCAAGATAAAAACGCCTATATTGTGATGGTGAATAAGCTTGATTCAGTTTATTCTGAGATTGAGGCAAAAAATGCAAAGCAATCTCAGGGTCATGCATGGTTAGCTTATTTGCTCCGGGCAAGTCCTGTTGTTATCTACAGTTGCATTCCTTCTGGAAATTACCCAACCACCTTCATCAGTGAAAATATTGAGCAATTAACCGGCTATAGCCCAACGCAGTACTTAGCCGATCCTTCTTTTTGGCTGAATCATTTACATCCAGATGACAAGGAGGATTTGTTTGCTGAAATGGCTGAATTATTTGAAACAGATGACAGTTTATCTTATGAATATCGTTTTTTATGTGCTGACGGTAGTTATATTTGGGTATTAGATAAGCTCAAAGTTTCATATGACGAGCACGGTAAACCTTCAGAAATGATGGGGCTTTGGCTTGATATTACCAAACGTAAAAATGATGAAGAGTTACTTAAGAAAAAAACGGCTTTATTAACCGAATCAAATGCCGAGCATTCACAGTTCACCTATGTTGTATCACATGATCTAAAGGCCCCACTCAGAGCTATTCATAGTTATTGTGAGTGGTTAAGTGAAGATCTTGAAGGAAAATTAGAACCTGATCAGCAAGAATATATTTCAGGTATGAAAGATGCGGTGCAAGAAGCTGACTCATTAATCGAAGACTTGCTTGAGTTATCTAGGGTAGGTCGGCGAGCGGTTGAAGTTGAACGCATTAAGCTAAGCGAGTTTCTCACTAAGCTGACTCGCTCTGTTACTCCGGATGATGAAGTCTCATTTGAAATAACACAAAATATGCCTGCAATAGAGGTTTCCCCTACAATTTTGACACAAGTGTTTCAAAACCTGATTACTAACGCCTTTACCTACAATAATTCAGACAAAAAAATCATAAAAATTGAGGGTCACACACAGGGACGAAACTATATTGTTTCTGTTACGGATAATGGCATAGGTATTGATGAAAAATACCATAGTCGAATATTTCAACTTTTTCAAAGGCTGCATACCAAAGATGAATATGATGGTTCTGGTATCGGTTTAGCGATTGTTCACAAAGCGGTTAACCACCTTAGTTGGACAATGGCTCTTAGTTCAAGCTTAAACCAAGGTTCGACTTTTTCTATTAGCATCCCAATCAAGGAGATTAGACATGAGTAATATACTTCCGATCCTCTTAGCTGAAGATAGTAAGCATGATGTTATGACTGTTAAACGTGCATGGAAATTACACAATATCCCTAACGATCTAATTGTGGTTAATGATGGTGAAGAGTGCCTTGATTATTTACATCAACGAGGTGCTTATGCTCCTCCAGTAGAAGCCCCTTATCCTTGTGTTCTTCTACTGGATATCAATATGCCAAAAGTGGATGGTCTTACAGTGTTAAGAGAAATTCGTCAGGATCCGGTCTTAAAGTGCCTACCAGTAGTGGTATTAACAACTTCTAAACGAGACGAAGATCTGATGGAAAGTTATAACCTGAATGTTAATGCTTATGTCACCAAACCATTACATTTTGAGGATTTCTCTGCTGCGATTAATACGATTTATGAATTCTGGCAAATAGCTGAACAACCTCGTTAAGGTTTAAGGCGATTAGTTTATGCAACTAGATATCATCAATATTCTTGTCGCCGAGGATAATGAACACGACTTTAGACAAATTAGTCGAGCTTTTCGAAAATGTGATTTTTCAGTCAATATTATGCACTGCACCCGTGCCGAAGAAGCGCTGGAAATAATCAATGCACAAGATGTAAAGGTTGATATATTTCTGACCGATTATAATATGCCGGGAATGACAGGGCTTGAGTTGGCTGAGCTACTGCACTATCAGAATGTCACTTTTCCAATTATTATTCTTACCGGAGCCGGTGATGAAAATATTGCCGTAGCGGCATTAAAGCTGGGTGGTGTATTTGATTATATTTCGAAAGATGTCGATTCCATTTTTATAAATAAACTGCCAAATGCAGTTATCAATGCAATCCAAAATTATTCTAGTCAAATTGAACTCAAAGAGTACCAGGATAAAAACCAACGATTATCACAGGCACTAGAACAAAGCCAAAGTGCAATCACTATCGTTGATTTGCATGAAAACATTATTTACGTAAATTCACGATGTGAACAATTAAGTGGTTACGCATCAATGGAGGTGATAAGTAAAAATATTGTTGATACCTTTGCCGTCGTCACAAAAGAGTTTGATGTGAAATTAATGTGGAATGAGGTGTTGCAAGGCAAAAATCAACAGTGTGAATTGAAAAAATATGGAAAAGCAGGTGATAGTTATTGGGTAACACTGTCTATAACAGCGATTAAAGACGACCATGCGGAAATTTCATTTGTATTGGTGGTTGAAGACTGTATTGATGAACAACGTAAAATTCAGCAGCTTGAAGATGATATTCAATATCGAATTGAAACAGAAGGTCAGCTTAAAGAATCTAAAGACAAAGAAAGAATGGCATCCGAAAAGCTCGCGACAAAAGTTGAAGAGCTTGGTTTTCAGAAAAGTGCTTTAGATGAACATGCAATTGTCAGCATTGCAGATGTGCAGGGTAATATCATTTATGTGAACCATAAATTTAGTGAAATAAGTCAATATTCACGTGAAGAATTAATAGGAAAAAATCACCGGATTTTAAAGTCAGACCATCATCCATATTCTTTTTATAAGGACCTGTGGCGAACCATTTCGCAAGGTAATGTCTGGCACGGTGAGATACAAAATATAGCCAAGGATGGTGCTAGGTATTGGGTGGCTTCAACTATCGTACCCATGTTGAATGAGTATAGAAAACCCAAGCAATATATTTCTATCAATACTGATATCACGGAGAGTAAAGAGCAGCAGACCATTTTAGAAACAATGGCCCATTACGATATTTTGACTCACCTTCCAAATCGTATTTTACTGTCAGACAGGTTTAATCTGGCCATCGCACACAGCAAAAGATCCGAAACATCGATGGCCATTTGCTTTCTTGATTTAGATAATTTTAAACCGATCAATGATACCTACGGCCATGAAGTTGGCGACGCTTTGTTGATTGAAGTAGCCGAGAGAATTAAAAAAACGATCCGAAGCGAAGATACTGTTTCTAGACACGGTGGCGATGAATTTATTATGTTGCTTGGCAATGTGGCCAATTTTACGGGCTGCGAAATTTTGCTAGATCGAATCATTAAAGCATTAGCTAAGCCGTATATGATTGGTGAGAAAAAAATTAGTATCAGTGCCTCTTTGGGCTATACCTTGTATCCATTCGATGATGCTGATTTTGACACGCTAGTTCGTCATGCTGATCATGCCATGTATCAAGCTAAATTGGCTGGTCGAAATATGTTTAACCGCTTTAATGCCGTTGAAGACGAACAACATAGCCATCAGCTATCTGAGCTACATGCCGTAGAAGAAGCGATGGTGAAACAGGATTTTTGTTTGCATTATCAACCAAAAGTAAATATGAAAACGGGTGAGATATTTGGTGCTGAAGCATTGATTCGTTGGCAACGTTCAAAAAATGAGTTGGTCTATCCCTTAGATTTTTTGCCGGTGATCTCAGGTTCAACTATTGAAGTTAACCTAGGTAACTGGGTAATTAATGAAGCGTTGCAACAACTGAATAATTGGAAGTCGCAAGGATATACCCTTGAAGTGAGTGTAAATATATCCTCCTTTCACATTCAATCGGCTAGCTTTATTGATGATCTTAGAAAGGCCTTAGCAAAGTATCCTGATATTGAACCTCAACAATTACAATTAGAAATCTTAGAAAGTAGTGCATTAGGTGACATTAATAAAATTAACCTTATTATTAAAGCTTGCCAAGAAATATTAGGGGTTCACATTGCATTGGATGATTTTGGTACTGGCTATTCTTCATTGGCACATCTAAGAAACCTGACTGTTAATACCATCAAAGTGGATCAAAGTTTTGTAAGAGATATGCTCGATGATCCTGATGATTATGCGATTATTGATGGCATTATTGGCTTAGCAGATTCTTTTAACCGTGAAGTGATTGCAGAAGGTGTAGAAACAACGGAACTTGGTTTGATGTTGCTTAATATGGGCTGTGATCAAGCACAAGGTTATGGGATTGCCAAACCTATGCCCGCCGAGAAATTTCTAACGTGGCTAAACTTATATGTGCCAAATCAAGAGTGGATTGAATTTGGCCAACAATCATTGACGATACAAGAGCGTAGAATAAAATTATTTAAACTGGTGCTTCATCAATGGGCCAGCCGTATTGAAAAAAATCTAACTGCCTCTCCAGAAAACCTTCAACAATGGCCGATTATGGACAGCAATAAAACCTCTTGCAGTGCCTGGATTAAAAGAGAAAAACGGACTCATTTATTTGAAGACAGTTGGTTGAACAAGCTTGAGACCTTAAATGAAGAAATGATGCGTAGTGCTAATGAGCTATTGCGCCACTACCAAGCTGAGAAAACACGTTCTGTGGGAAAAGGTATAAAAAATATTCAATCAATCATTAATGAAATCGATAAATTTCTGCAATGACAAGCATAAGTTCAATAGCGTCTTTTACGTAGTAAGTGAGCTAACAATAAAATGAGTTATTTTAGTCTTTTAAGTCAAAACCAGGTGGTGTTGTTTCCCACGGATAACCTTTTACCGCCATCTGATAACCTCGCTTATATAACTTTGTCATATACACCGGGTCAAATCCTTCTGTTGGCACTTCAGTAAAATCTGCAGGTATATGGGCTAGGTTAAAGTCGTTACCATCTCGTTCACACAGAGCATAAATTTGGTATAGGTCTCCAATACCTTGTGTTCTTATTAACGAATCAATAGAGCGCCCAGCGATTGGCATCAGGTTTCGAAGCACACCATTATAATCAGGCTCAAGAAACGCATTTCTGATGATATAAACTTCTGGATCGCCCACCACTTTTAGTTTTTCGGTAATAACGTGCCAATCTATGGCTGACGGATAAACAAAGACTTGAGATCCTGTTCCGCCATCGACATGCATTTCATCATATTGTTTGCCGTTGGCTTCAACAGGAATCATCACCGGTGGAAATGCAACAGGAATAGCCGCTGAAGCTCGCATGATTTCGCGAATTAAAGAGTGTTTTTCAGCATAGTCGCTGACAGCAATCGCACCAATATTCCAGATAACGGAACGACCAGCATCTAAGTTAACCGTCCCTATAAATAAGCGACGGCCTCGTTTAAATTCCTTGCCAATCTCATCAATTATCTCAGGTGTTATGTATCGTTTTATTAGGTTTTTTAAGGGCGTGGTATCTGCTAACGAATCACCTAACAAAGTACCAATCAAACTACGCTCGATGGCAATATCTTTAGTTGTTGTTGTGGTGAATACTTTTTTAAGTTCATCATCATAATCAGCGCCAAGGAAGGCAAAAGGTGCTGTTAATGCACCGGTACTGACGCCGGTTACCATCGTAAATTCTGGTCTTGTTCCAGATGCTGTCCAGCCAGCTAAAAGTCCAGCACCAAATGCACCATTAGCGCCACCTCCAGATATAGCTAAATAATTATGTGGTACTTCATAAACCCCATCGAAGTCATGTCGAAGCTGCTCCTCTGTGCTCGATGAGAGATTGTCTTGTGAGAATTTTGGCCACTCATCACCCCAAAACCGAGCTTCAGGAACGCCTGGTATTACAGCTTGTGAGGTTAATTCAATAGGTAAGATATGGCGTTCAGGATTGCCTGAACAGCCAGTAATGACAAGTAGCCATACACTTACAAGTATGAGTTTGATTAGCGGTTCCCTGCAGCTAGTCATTGTGGCGTTCATATATCAACCTCTTAATTAAGATTACCTATTGGTGGTAAGTAAAAGTTTCCATGTGAATTGCATACGTTAATTTTTAAATCCTAACACATAGGCCAAAACTATTTGGCCGAACTTGATGATGTGGATTAACCTGAGCAAGAAAAGACGTTTTTATGACAGCTGAGGGCTCAAATTAAAATATATCATTAGCCGAGCATGTGTTGATTTTTAATCGCAATTCAAGGCTGACGATAGCTTGAATTAAAAATAGATATTTAGCCTAAATATGATACAAACCTAGACCCTACCATGACCCAATAAAAAAGCCCCAGCACTATAATAATGCTGAGGCTTTGGTATTCTTGGCTCCCCGAGCTGGACTCGAACCAGCGACCCATTGATTAACAGTCAATTGCTCTACCAACTGAGCTATCGGGGAACAGAAAGATGGCTATGATAGTGACTTGACCCTAGTT
>Ga0105350_10001633_pt1 | contig 13955 bp, 3 predicted proteins | sample EN1Hudsemesocosm_FD_83506 | JGI IMG/M metagenome (GOLD analysis project Ga0105350, IMG submission 83506) | Methane-oxidizing microbial communities from mesocosms in the Hudson Canyon - EN1E Hudson Canyon | ecosystem: Environmental > Aquatic > Marine > Cold seeps | place: Hudson Canyon... | reverse complement strand
TACACGGCGGAAATTGGGTTTTTCCGGGTGGAAAAGTAGACGCAGAAGATTACCACGCTATAAATCAGGCTTTTTCTAACATTGACCTACGCAACCCGCCTACACTGTCCTCTGAAGACTACTTAAAACTAGTCACACAAACCGCCTTGCGTGAAACACATGAAGAGGCCGGTATATCTTTACCAGCGAAAGTCCTTCACTATTATTCTCGCTGGTTAACACCTAAAGTGATTAATAAACGATTTAACACCTGCTTTTTTATGGCCCAAGCACCTGATAGCAATGTAAGGGTAGACGGCAGTGAGATTATTGACTACCAATGGGTATCGCCGAGTGAAAGCTTAGCGTTACATAAAAGAGGCGACATTAAAGTCCCCCCTGCTACCTACGTATCACTTTTACAGTTAAGCCAGTTCGAACAAGCCCAAACTGCTATTGACGCTCTGTGCAAAAAACCTATTTATTACCGTCCTAAACTTATCGCCATCGAAGGCGGAATGTGCTCACTTTATGAAGACGATGCGGGCTACCATAATGAGAATTACTTTGCCGAAGGTCTGCATCACCGTTTAGAAATCAAACCCGACTCCTATCACTATATTAACCATTTTCAGGAACCTCTGTCTCAGTCATAACAATGAGCCCTATTTGGCTTGAGGGTTAACTGCTATTTTGTTGGTTGCAGATGAGCGAAGTGCCCCTCATAAAGTTCTAGATTAGGATTTCTGTTGAGATTCGCTCTACTCATCACCAACCTGCTTAAAACGCTATGGTATACTCCACAAAGTCCTATATTTGAGTTTTAAACCTGCATGTTTTTGAAACACACATTAACGCGCTCTTCATCTCATAAAAACCTCACGCTCATCGCAGCAGCAAGGGTCGTATTATGGGCTGTCGCCGAGCTTTTGATTGGCGTCAATCAGTTATGGTTACATTTACCCTTCAATGAACCGCTTGTTCACTGCATACTTGCTGTTTTTGCCCTCACTGCTATCGCAGCATTCATTCAGGCTAGATCAGCAGGGCATATCACCCGCTATGTAATGCTTGGTCACCTCACATTAGATGTGCTGATCATGACGTGGGTATTTCACTTAGTTGGAGGCGCGGCCAATCCTTTTGTATCTATTCTGTTATTTCCTTTAACTATCAGCGCGGCTATTTTACCTAGTCGATTTACCTGGCTGATGGTCGTATTAACCTTGGGTAGTTATGGTAGTTTATTTATACCCGTTGATGGAGAGACTAACTTGGTCGTAGACCATAGCCAGCATAGTCATTCGCACGGCGATCAACAGTCTGTATTCTCACTGCATTTAGTCGGCATGTGGTTTAACTTTGCAATTAGCGCCATCCTAATTAGTTTTTTTGTTGTTAGGATGCGTCAACAAATTCAACAGCAACAACAAAAACTAAATACTCAACGGGAGAAAGCCTTACGCGACGAACAACTGCTAGGTATCGCAACACAAGCCGCCTCTGCCGCGCATCATATCAGCACGCCACTTTCAACCATGGCAATCATTATTAATGACTTACACCAAAGCCAAGCAAGTGAACCTATTCAGGAAGATCTAAAGCTACTCAGTGCACAAATCGATAACTGTAGCGAGGTATTAAACACACTTAGACATCGTGAAAATAACAACAAGCCTATACCTCTTGCGCTCTTTATCCACCAGTTAATCGATGAGTTTAAACTCATGCGCCCCGAAGCTGTGTTAGAAGAGAATGCTGATGATACAAGTACTTTTAAAATCAGTCCTGACCCTTCACTACGGATGGCATTACTCAATGTACTCAATAATGCCGCAGACGTTTCGCCCAAAAAAATACAGCTAAACATCACATTAGTAAAACGCACACTCCACCTTAAAATCAGAGACTATGGTATGGGACTACCTGAAGATTTTGCAAATAACGCTCTCGCAAATGGTATAGAAACCCCCACAATTTCATCTAAACCAAAAGGTATGGGGATTGGTTTGTTTCTCTCACACGCAACCATAGACCAACACCAAGGTAAAATCAGCTTAACCAATATGGAGCCTGGCACACTCACGTATATCACCCTTCCACTGTTTCTCGACACCCCAATATCATCTCACTCTGTGGCCAATCAACAATGACTAAAAGCATTTTAATTCTTGATGATGACATCACCTTTTCAGAAACTTTAGGCAGGTCATTTAAAAAGCGAGGGCTTACCACTTTTGTTACGCAAACTTTCTCCGATGCAGCGGCTATCTTAGACCAATATGCACCCGACTATGCCGTGATTGATTTGAAAATCAACCAAGAAAGTGGCTTACATTTTTTATCTATTCTCGCCCAAAAATCGCCCACAACAAAGTCAGTCATCCTAACGGGCTACTCTAGTATTAGTACAACTGTTGAAGCCATGAAACTGGGCTGCGTAAACTATCTATGTAAACCCTTAAATACCGACCAAATATTGCATGCTTTAACCTATACTCAAGCGACCCCTAATGCCGTAATCGAAGACTTGCCTCCCTCAGTAAACCGTCTCGAATGGGAGCATATTCAACGCGTATTAAACCTACAAGATGGCAATATTAGCGCTACGGCTAAAGCGCTTGGAATGCATCGTAGAACCTTACAACGCAAGCTTCAAAAAAAGCCAGTTTCACGATAAGTATTGCTATAGCAATATATCCCTGTCATTAAGGTAAACATACAGGGTTCGGGTGAGCTCCACAGCCCCCAACAAACTGTGGAGCTCAGACCTTGTTGGGATTCTCTTCGCTCATACACAACCTGCACAATTTTGGTAGGATGGATTTGGGACAATGAGTCGCTTTTAAGTAAAACGTGCAATTTACCCCAAGGTAAAATAAAACGCTGCCCCTTTACCTACTTCGGCTTCGGCCCATATTTCGCCACCATGTTTATTGATAATTCGTTTAACTGTGGCTAGACCGACGCCTGTTCCAGCAAAGTCTTTTTCATTATGTAAACGTTGAAAGGATACAAAAAGTTTATCGATACGCACCATATCAAACCCTGCACCGTTATCTTGGATCACAAAGGTGTTTTGGCCATTAATTTCTTGTTGCGTAAAAGAAATTTTAGGATTTTCAGTTTTTGACGAATATTTCCAGGCATTATTAAGCAAGTTATCCAGCACGGAACCCAACATTCGTGGATCACCATCTATCCGCATATCAGGCTGTATCTTCACGGTTACTTTTCGCGATGCTTCATGAGATTGCAGGTCTTGAGTAATCGCTTCTGCCATTTCGCTTAACGGTACATCACTACGAATAAGCGCTTGTTTTTGCACCCGTGATAAATCAAGCAAACCAGTAATGAGGTTATTCATATTGTCAGCACTACTCACAACTTTCTTAAGTACCATTTGCGCTTCAGGTTCAAGATTGCTGGCGAAGTCTTCCATTAGAATATTACTAAAGCCTTTAATGGTACGTAAAGGCGCACGTAAGTCATGCGAAACACTATAACTAAAGCTATCAAGCTCTTTATTGGCTTCTTCCAAGCCTTTCACCGCATCATTAAGTTCCTCATTGCTTCGATTTAGTTCTTCCGTTCGCTGCAGTACTTTTTCCTCCAGACCGGTATTCAACTCACTGACTTCATTAAATAAACGCGCATTTTCAAAGGAAATCGCCGCTTGCGCGAGTAACATTTTTATAATATTAAAACGTTCCTGTGGAAAAGCGTTATGAATTAACGGATTTTCAAGATATAACGCGCCAATAATTTTCTCACGATAATCAACAGGAATGCACAATACTGACTTAGGCTGATGCCGCTGCAAATAAGGGTCTTCAATAAAAGCAGTATTCGCGCTACTGGTCATGGCAGACATGTCATCTTGCAGTATTAGGTCGCTATCAGTACGTAATACATAACTGATGAGTGATACAGGCAAATCCGTCGATTTTTCTAAAGAGCGTGTTTCTAGATTAATATCATTGCTTGGCTGAGTTTTAAGGCTCGCTTGAATACGTGCGCCTTGCGGAGTGTGTAAGATTAAAGCGCCATTTTGTGCGCCAGAATTTTCCAGAATTGCTAGCATTACCTTTGCAACTAAGCCTTTGATTTCCAGCTCACCCGAGATTGCTTGTGTTGATTTCATCACCGACGACAAATCCAAACCATCTTGCGTACTGATCTGGGTCGAAGTCTGTGAAGTAGTTTGTATACTACTTAAGGATGTGTGAACGGAGTCATGTATTTCGCTTTTAACTTGGCTTATCGCTGGTTCATCGATCAGTAGCGATTTATAGCGTTCTCCAAGATTATTAACCTTGATCGTACAACCCCAACGGCGGTACAAATAAATCGCTTGTTTAAGATACCCCGTGGCGGTTTTCTTTAGATTTTTTGATAACCAAAACGTCCCATATAACTCATTTGCTAAAGCCTCATACTGTAAGAAACCATTTTGAGATGCCGATTCGATGACCGCTTCATAAAGTGGTGCGAGTTGCTCGATTGGTTTGTTCTGATAACGCCCTTGTTCAGCTAATAATAATAAATATTTATGCTCAAAATTAGGTGAACAAAACGCTGCTAAAGCCTGAAGTTTATCTAGGCAAAATGCTAAGGCTGTTTCGTCGTTTTCGCTAATCGGACCATGCTGTTGGGCAAGTACCAAGCCATACTGTATGAGGTGTTCCATATAAAAGCAAAACATTGGAAACCGCTCAATTTGAGCATGTAATAGCCTTGCAGATTTAACGGCCTTTTGAGGTTCATCAAACCAAAAAGCAAGTTGCGTCTGATATTGAAGCAGGTTCGAATTAAAAAAACTCACTTTTATTTTGTTTAGGTAGGCGGAGGAAAACTGATCATCATCCAATAAATTAAGATCTTCAGGTAAGCCACTGACGAGCGCTTGCACCATTTTTTGAGTAATCATCGGGACAGGTAAGAAAAGTGCCTCATTTTTAATACACGCTAACAGAGAAAATTGTTCGACTGATTTAAGCTGTTCGCCTTGTGAAAACCTCAGAAAAAGAATATTACTTAAGTTAATTCCAGCACGCGCGAGCTCGCCACTCTCCATACCTCGTTCGTAACCTTTATAATGAAAATCAATCGATTTTTGATAAGGCGCATCGAGATATAAAGTGGTTCCAGCCACCAAGTTAAGACTATTTGCATATTCACGACAATTTGGATAACTCTCTGAAATAATGGTAACTTCTTTCGCCAATTCAGAAGCCTGCGCATATTTCTCTTCTTTGCCACTTACTACAGCAAAACATGCAAGTAGAGCAGCCATTAAGTCTGACTTACCCTTATCTAAGGACATATTAAGCCCTAGCAAAGCAAAATATTTCATAAACGCTGTTTGGCCAAAAATAAAGCCGCATACGCTCAAATTAGGAAGAATATTCATCGCAATTAAATAGCGTTCATCAGTCATTTCAGGAAGTTCAATTAACTTACTAATTGGCCGAACCTTTAAAGCTTGTTCAAATATTTCTAGTTCTTGAGGTAATAAAGCACTGATTTTTTGAGGGTCAGCCGAAACATCCATTTTCAGGTATCTCATACCCGAAATACCTATTTCAATGCCTTTAAGCCACTCGCCATGCCCAATCATTTGTACTAAACGTGTCGCGCAAATCTTAGCCTTATCAATACGATCCTTCGTATTTGCTAACAGCGCTTCATAGAGAGCTTCTGATTTTTCAGCCTGGCCTTTTAAGTATTCACATTCAGCCATGGCATTATACAAACCAAAGGTCTGTTCATACTGGTTTTGCCAAGAGTCTGCTGGTAAAAACTCAGTACCAATCGAGGCATATTGCGCCGCGGCTTCCCAAACACTCGCCAACTTTGCTTTTTCTGCGGCTTGTAAGTTCAATTTCGATAAGCTTAAGCGCTCCTCTTTACTCGTAATTAAGCTTCGACCTTGGTTGAGCTGTTCAACAACCATAAATAATTGAGAATCAAACGCCTCAGCTTCGGTATGCACCAATAACAAACGCCCTATACTTAAATGAGCCTGTTGACGGTCATTTTCATCTAATGACTGATACGCAGCTTGTAACATTCGGTCATGCAAAAAACGACACTGAGGCACCAGCGGTGACATACGTGTCGTAAGGCTAATAGATTGTTTATTCTCAAGTGACTGTTTATGTTCAGAAGACCGGTCGGTTCGGCGTTTAAGGTGCGAACTTTCTGGTCGCTCGGTGGTACCTAGTAGCCAATCCCCCCCCTCTTGTAACAGCAAGCCTTCTTTCAAAGCTGGCCATAACTGTTTGACCGTTTCAGACATACTTTGTTCAGAAATAATGCTTAAAGTTTGTAGATCAAACTGCCCACCGATACAGGAGGCTAGCTGAAGAATATGCTGTGTCACTTGAGGCAACTGCTGCATTTTTCCTAACATCAGCTCAACAACATTATTGGTAATCGCTTGTGCTGTTATTTCATCTAAATTCCAACACCATTGTTGGTGTCTAAGATCAAAATTAAGTAGCTTTTCACTATAGAGTGTTTTTAAAAACTCATTCACAAAAAAAGGATTACCAGCCGTTTTATTGTGTACTAACCCCGCCAAAGGGTGGGTAATATCCAAACGTTGGCTCAGAGCGTCTTCTAACAAATGATTAATATCATCTATCGATAAGGGCTGTAAAGATAAAGTAGTAGCGCTTGTGTATTCTTCCTGTACTTGTTTAAGCGTAGTGATGGCGGGGTGTGTTTCATCAACCTCATTATCACGATACGCCACCAACAATAACAAACGACAGTCTGGTATCGCTGAAGGTTCATTCAAGCTTACGTCGTTATTTTTTCCGGCACTCATTAATAAGGGTAAAAGGTTCAGGGTTCCACGGTCCGCCCATTGAATATCATCAATAAAAATAACTAAGGGGCGGTCTTGCGTGATAAATTGAATAAAACGCTGTAAAGCAAGATAAAAACGATTTTGAGTCTCTTGAGCCCCCAAGCAAGGTAAGGGCAACAGTGGGCCTAATACAAGCTCGAAGCTTTCTAAAAAATCGATCAGTACCCGCGCATTCGCTCCCAAAACAGCGTTAAGTTGCTCTCGTAGTAACGCTAATGCACTTTCTTTTAAGCTGAGGGCATATTGGATCCAACCAGAAAAAGCTTGTTTTAAGGCAGAATAAGGCACATTTTTTTGAAACTGGTCAAACTTACCACTTATAAAAATACCACTATGCGCAGCAATGCCTTTATGCACTTCATGTACCAAGGCTGACTTACCAATACCAGCAAAACCTTCTACCGCTAACAACTGTGGCTCGCCTTTCACCGCAAGATAAAAACTGTCCATCAGCTGTTCTATTTCTTGCTCACGCCCATACAGTACCTGCGGTACTTGAAAACGGTCAGACACATCATTTAAACCCAGCACAATGTCTGGAATGGCGGAACCCGCGAGTACATGCCGACGACAAATATCAATATCTTGCTTTAAACCTAAAGCACTTTGATAACGGGTTTCAGCCGTTTTATGCATCAGTTTGTCAATAATGTCCGACACAGTTTTAGGTACTTCTGGGCAATGTTCACACACAGGTGTTTGTGTACGTGCAATATGGGCGTGTACCAAACCAATAGCGTCGTCCGCTTCAAAGGGCAGCGTGCCGGTTAATAACTCATATAGGGTCACACCTAGGGTATAAAAGTCAGACCGATAATCTAATGAGCGATTCATACGCCCTGTTTGCTCAGGCGAAATATAAGCTAAAATGCCTTCAAGGTTTTCTGGCGGGGCGAGTGTTGGCTGTTCTCGTGAAAGTAATGAAGCCAAACCAAAGTCAATAATTTGTATATTAAGCGTGTCAGGGTTAATGACAATATTTCCGGGGTGTAGATCTTTATGGATCACCTGGGCATGGTGAATCACACTGAGCGCCTCTGCCAGTTGAATCGCAATCGTCAGTACCGTCTCAAGCGGTATTTTTTTATCCTCAAATGTTTCAGCATAGCTCCACAAATCAATACTTTGCTTGTCTTCCATCACCAAGCAAGGTTGACCAGCGTAGTCAACAAGCTCGACCGTCTTAACAATATTGGGGTGGTCAAGGCTTTTTAGTATTTCGAACGACGAAGAGATCCGCGCCCCTTGCGAAGCACTCGCCGACTCACCGCAAGCACGCAAAATGACGGGAGTTTGATCTGTTTCTCTAAACCCTTGGTACACACAACTTGAAGGAGATTGTACGAGCGTGGCGGTAATTTGATAACCATTAGTGCTGGGCATAAATCGAACTACTTAGTTTATTTTCTTATTAATTTTGTATTGCTTTCAACAGAGTATAGCAGTGAATTATATTTTTTCTGGATGCTTAAAAGCTTCAATACACACAAAAAAAATGGCTGTCAACAAAATATATCAAAAAAACACCTTAAATATGTTCTTTTTTAGAATCATAGCTAAGCTTTCATATTACAGGTGAGTACTCGCCGTTTAAATACAATGTTGGGAAGGTTATTTTCAAAATGGCAAAACAAATAAATGAAGATTATATCGATCAGCCACTCTCTATAGGCCAACAGTCTTTATGGCTAATCCATAATAGCTCCAATGATAAAAGCATCTATAACAGCCATTTTGTTTGGACTTTACCCTCCTCAGTCGATATAAATATTTTAGAATCCTCATTACAGCATTTGGTTGACCGGCACCCCTTACTTAGAACGTTATTTATACCTACAGATACTGGCGTTGTTCAACGTATTTACAAGCACAAAAAATATCGATTTAAAGAATATCAAATTGAAGATATAAACGACGAAACACTTTCAAACACTCTTATTGACAGCGAATTTAAAGTACCTTTTGAACTAGAAAAAGAAACATCAATGAGATGGCTACTTATTTCACGTCCCAAAAAAGCACGTATTCTTTGCCTTTTTTTTCATCATATCGTTGTCGATATGGCTTCATTTATGATCATGGCTAATGAATTAAGAGAACTTTATGGTGCGTTTAAACATAATAGACCTTCCCCACTAAAACCTTTAAAGCAGGATTTTTTAGACTTCTTAACAGCGCAAAACGAGTTCATTCAATCTCCAAAAGGCATAAAACAAGAACGTTATTGGCTAAATCAGCTAAGAGACATCGACTCCTCGTTAGATATGCCGCTCGACAAAAAACGGCAGACGACGATTAACACTACGACAGGCTATTTTAATCGTTTTATCCCTCCCTCTTTCACTGAGAAATTTAATACTTTTGCTTCGGAGAACGATCTTTCTCTTTTTGGGCTTTATATTTCTGTTTACCATTTATTATTATTTAAATACACCAACCAAACTGACATTTTAGTCAGTGCACCCACTGGAGGCCGTGGTGGCGATTTTGATGGGGTGTTTGGTTACTTTACGAACCCTATTATTAGTCGTTCAAAAATTGATGCCAGTTTATCTGTTAAAGACTTCATCACTCAGATGAATTCTAAAATAAAAACAGATATTTCAAACCAAGACTTTCCTCTTTCACGCCTATCTGAAAAGTTAAAATTAAAGCGAGAAACCAATAAAGCTTCTTTATTTCAAACATCCTTTGTTTGGCAAAATATCAATGCCTTTGAAAACAGAGATGAGCCTTTTGTAACTTGGGATCATTCAGGTAAAAGGTTATGGGACTTTGGCGAAGCTGGTGTTTGGGAACGTTTTAATCGTCGCCAACAACTAGATGATTTAGACCTTACTTTTAAAGTATATAAATTTAAAAATGACTTCCATTTAGGTATCGAATATAACTCCGACTTATTTCATAGCGAAACAATTGAACGAATGGCTGAGAACTTTAAACAGCTAATGACATCCATCAGTGAAAACCCCGAACAAAGCATTTCTGAACTTTCAATGTTGACCAAAGAAGAGGAAACGCTCGTATCGAAAAACTGGAATGATACCCATGTAGCTTATGACAGAGAAAAACTTCTTTACCACTACGTTGATGAATGGGCAAATTCAAACCCAAACCTCATTGCATTAAGAAATATCAACACAGAAGTCACTTACGAAACATTAGCAAAGCGCTCCAACCAACTCGCTCATAAATTGATAGCAAACGGTGTAAAAGCTGAGACAATCGTCGGTATCGCGATGGATCGTACACCTGATACGATCATTTCAATTTTAGCGGTGCACAAAGCAGGCGGCGCTTATTTACCACTTGACCCTAATTACCCGAAAGACCGCATTGAATATATGATTGAGGATGCAAAGGTATCCACCATCATCACGCATAGGAATATTGTTAAAGCATTACCGGTAGATGCTTCACTCTGCATTTGTCTAGATGAAGCATGGGGCGAAATTGAGAAAAACCCCGAACACCCGCCAGAAGTAGAACGCTCTCCAAATGACTTGGCATATGTTATTTATACCTCTGGGTCGACCGGTAAGCCAAAAGGCGTGTTGGTAGAGCAGGCGCAACTTTGCAACCACTTAACGACGCTAAGAAAAGATTTTTCAATCACACCAGACGATCGTGTACTGCAATTTAATACTTTGAATTTTGATGTATCGGTGATGACGATTTGCATGGCACTTCAGTCGGGAGCGTCGTTATTTTTAACGCCTAAAGAGACCCTCATTGGTGATACCTTATCTGACATTATTCGTACTCAAAAGCTTACTGCTGTGATGTCAGCGCCATCTGTTTTAGCCTTACTAAAACCTGAGCACTTTCCTGATGTTAAATACTTAATGGTTGCGGGCGAGCCTGTTTCAATCGATTTAGCAAAAAAATGGACTGAGAAAGGGCACAAACTCAATAATGTTTATGGCCCAACGGAAGCGACAATTTGGGCGACAACCGCCTTATTAGATGGTTCAGTACTGCCACCTATTGGTAAAGCTCTCGCCAATACACAGTTATACATTCTTGATAGCCATTTAAAACCCCAGCCTGTTGGTATACCTGGCGAGTTACATATTGCCGGTGACTGTGTGACCCGAGGTTATTTGAATCGCCCTGAATTAACCGAAAAAGTATTTATTAATAACCCATTTAGTGAAGACCCTAGTACAAAAATGTATAAATCGGGTGATTTAGCACGCTATTTACCCGACGGCACGATTGAGTGCTTAGGACGACTTGACCACCAGCTCAAAATTAGGGGCTTTAGAATTGAGTTAGGTGAAATTGAAACAACCATTCTTAAGCACCCTGCAGTTGAAAACGTATTAGTCATGGCTCGAGACGATATGGGAAGTAAACCCGGCAGCGAAAAGCTGCTAGCGGCTTATATCATTTCAAAAGATAACGCGCTCACCAGCACGATTGTAAGAGACTTTTTAAAAGAATACCTCCCAGATTATATGGTGCCTTCTGGCTTTGTATTTTTAGATGCGTTTCCACTCAACCCAAACGACAAAATTGACCGCAAAGCACTGCCTGTTCCTGAACTTGGAAACGGTAAAAAAGAAGGTAAACAGCAGGTTCCTCGTAATGAAATTGAAAAAATCATTGCGGGTATTTGGCAAGAAGTCCTTAACCTTAATGATGTGAGTATCGATGAAAACTTTTTTGATCTTGGCGGACATTCACTGTTATTGGCGCAAGTACATAATAAATTCCCTAAGAGCTTAAAAGCTAAAATTTCAATGGTCGACTTATTCAAATACCCGACTATTCATGCGCTTGCACGCTACCTTGAGGTGGATGAAGAAGAGGAAGATGCGTTCTTTCTTCAACAAGATGAGCATATTGAACGTATGCGTTTGAGACGTCGCTTACTGGAAAATATACGCGGTTTAAAAATTGCTATTGTTGGCATGTCGGGACGCTTTCCCGGCGCTGAAAATGTTGACGCGTTTTGGCAAAATATTATCGATAAAGAGGAGTCGATCCGTTTTTATACCAATGATGAGCTATTAAAAGCTGGTGTCTCTAAAAACTTAGTAAACGACCCGAATTACGTGGCAGCAAAAGGCGCGATCAAAAACCCCAAAGGTTTCGACGCCACCTTTTTTGGCTACACACCACGAGACGCGCAGATCACCGACCCTCAGCACCGCTTATTTTTGGAGTGTGCGCATGAAGCGCTTGAAGACGCCGCTTGCGTGCCTGATACATTTAAAGGCCAAATTGGTGTTTATGCAGGCACTGGACTAAATAATTATTTAACAAACCATATTTCGGCTCATCAGAATTTAGTCAACGCGGTGGGTGACTACCCGGTCATGATCGGAAATGATAAAGATTTCCTATCAAACCGAGTGTCATACAAGCTCAACCTAAATGGCCCAGCCATGGTAATTCAAACCGCCTGTTCAACCTCTCTTGTGGCTATTCATTCGGCTTGTCAGGCCTTAATTAATGAAGAGTGTGATGCCGCGCTTGCGGGTGGTGTATCGCTTGGAAAACTTGATGATGAAGGCTACCTTTATAAAGAAGGTATGATTATGTCACCCGATGGACATTGCCGTGTGTTTGATGAAAAAGCTCAAGGCACTGTGCAAGGACAGGGCGCTGGCGTGGTGCTACTTAAGCGGCTAGATGATGCATTAAAAGATAACGACCACATTTATGCGGTGATTAAAGGCTCGGGCATTAATAACGACGGGGCCGCTAAAAGTGGCTATACCGCCCCATCAATTGAAGGGCAAGCTAAAGCAATCATGCTCGCTCATGCCAGTGCGAATGTTTCACCACAGCAAATTAGCTATATTGAAGCACACGGTACTGGCACACCGCTTGGCGACCCTATTGAGATTGAAGGTCTTAACTATGCCTTCAGACATAACGCTAGTGCTGCTAATACTGAAGCCGCTGATAATGAGGTTTCAGGCAGAATAAGTCCAAATAAGACGCACTATTGCGCGATTGGCTCAGTCAAATCTAACATTGGTCATATGGACGCAGCATCTGGTGTTACCGGTTTTATTAAAGCGGCCAAAGCCTTAGAGCAGTCCGTTTTACCGCCTAGCTTACATTTTGAAAATGAAAACCCGAAAATCAATTTTGATCGAACGCCTTTTTTTGTCAACACACAAACAACGCCATGGCCTGAACAGATAGGCCCACGACATGCAGGCGTTAGTTCATTCGGTATTGGCGGTACGAATGCACATATTGTATTAAGTGAAGCACCTGATCAAACGACTTCAGGCCGGTCACGCCCATGGCAAATCCTCACACTATCAGCTAAAACTGAAACCGCTTTAGAAACGATGACCGCCCAGCTTCATGACTACCTCAATGCAAACCCCGAGGTAAGTTTTTCAGATGTTTGCTACACCCTGCACTTGGGCCGAAAACTGTTTGAACATCGTCGGTATTTAGTGTGTAAGAATACAGACGATGCAATTTTTGAGCTTGCAAAAATACTACCGAACGAAACGAGCCAAAAGCAGTCTGGCAGAGTCATTACCAAAGCAGATTCTCAGATCCCGCGTAAGATTGCTTTTATGTTTTCAGGCCAAGGTTCACAGTATGTGAATATGGCAAGGAAGCTTTATAAAGTAGAACTTAACTTTAGAAAAGAAGTCGACCGCTGCCGTAATATTCTGAAGGAACGCTTTGTCTTTCTTTTTGAGCGACTCGTTGAAGATGACTTTAATGCCTTAAGTGATAAAGTTCACGATACTTATATTACACAACCTACTTTATTTATTGTTGAATATGCCTTAGCGAAAACGCTGATGTCATGGAATATTAAACCCGAGGTCATGATTGGCCACAGTATCGGTGAATATGCAGCGGCTTGTCTGGCTGGGGTATTTACACTTGAACAAGCGCTTGAGTTGGTGACCATTCGAGGAAGGATGATTTACGACCTTGAAAAAGGTGACATGCTAATGGTGGAGCTATCGGAACAAGAAGCAAAGCTTTATTTAAATGAGTCACTTTCTCTCGCGGCAATTAATGGTGAATACCGTTGTGTAATCTCAGGCCAATCTGAAGCGATTATCACCTTACAAAAAGAACTAACAGAAAAAGAAGTACAAAATAGAAT
>Ga0105350_10001631_pt1 | contig 13957 bp, 13 predicted proteins | sample EN1Hudsemesocosm_FD_83506 | JGI IMG/M metagenome (GOLD analysis project Ga0105350, IMG submission 83506) | Methane-oxidizing microbial communities from mesocosms in the Hudson Canyon - EN1E Hudson Canyon | ecosystem: Environmental > Aquatic > Marine > Cold seeps | place: Hudson Canyon... | reverse complement strand
GGCATTTAACAATCGTTAAAGCCTTGTTAAAAGCGGGTGCAGATGTAAACGTAAGCCCTAAAGGTCAGTCTCTTTTAATGCACATTGTAAGTAATAATGATCTGTTATTGGCTCAAGTGGTTATTGCAGCAGGTGCTGATGTTAACTTTACAGATGACCAAGGTAACACCGCATTAAAAGTAGCACAGGAAAAAGGATTAAGTGACCTTGAGATGCTGTTAGTGCAGTCTGGCGCTACTTCTTAATAGTGCAAAGGTCTCAAGAGGTATTAATCACTATTAATGCCTCTTATCACTTTCGACTTGTTACTACTGACTTATCCTCCGTATAATGCTCGGCAACTTTGAGCACTCTATATTCACATCTATTATCTGAACGAAATATTATGTCTAAAAATTTGGTCATTCGAATTAATAACCTCCAAGATCTTGAGAAAAATGATTCTTATGAGGTCATTGAAGAGACCGCCATTCGCTGGGATAGGGTGATTGGTGTTGCAGTTTTTGCTTTATTGTTAGTAATAGCCGCTATTGTTGGTTTAGTCACAGTGCTCAATAGCAATATTACCGACAACGTTGAATCGAGTCTTGACGTGGTCATTCTTGAACAAAAGACTATGCCGGAGCAGGAGGTCGTACTTCAAGAGCTCCCAGTCCAAGAGTCCTCAATTCAACAATCTGGAGCTATAGTTAATGAGGCCGAAGCCGTAAATGTTCCTGTTGTTGAGGAGGCTGTAGTTGAAAAGGTAATAGTTGAAAAAGTTGCTGTTGAAAATATCGAGCCCATTGAAGCTAAACCTGAAGTTTCTACCCCAGTTGAGCCAAAGCCTGTTGAGAAAGTAGCCCCTCAATTAGTATTCAGTGACCCCGTTGATATTAAGTCAGAAAAAATATTCAGAGCTCAGTTAACTAATGGTGTAAGTAAAAAAGAACCCGTTGATAAGCTGGGAAGTACAATACCGATGAATGAGAAGGGACTAATAAAGGTCTTTTTGTTTACAGATATGCACGGGCTTAAAGGTGAAACACTGTATCACGAGTGGTATTTAGCCGGTAAACGTATGGCTCGAGTAAAAATTAACGTAAGAAATAACAATGTTTCTGCTTCATCAAGCAAGTTTATTGATAAATATATGATGGGGGACTGGAAGGTTAATGTGGTTAACCATAGCGGAGATGCCCTGGTTTCTGCACAGTTTGTTGTTGCTCCCTAACGCTAAATAGATAAAGTCATAAAAGTCTGATCAAATATTAACCAGTCCTTTCGGTTGCGGCTATACTTATTTTCACCTCTTGTGGCGAATGGCTCCATCTCCTCGTGGCCCTTATTGGGAAAACGGTATCGCTGCACAAAACACTGGTGGGACTAACACCTATTAGGGAGTCAGACCTTAACTCTTCGAAAATGACCGAAGTTGCTCATAAATATGGAGGCTTAATTGAGTTTTATCGAAGTAGTGCCCGTGTGGCCTGGACGCCAACAGGTACTAATGTTCCTGGTTATCCCGCTCTTGCTTATTTGTGGTGGAAGAATATTGCATTGGCATCTAATGATAAGTTGCAGATGGAACTCAAAAATATGTATGGTGATGGCACGGTTGAGGGAATATTGAAGCGTTATCGTTAGGGTGATACCTTATCCAGAGTGAAGACTTTGGTTCGCTCTGGATAAGCGTTTATGACACTGAGTAAGAGCTGCTTTAGTATGTGGATGATAATAATTCTAATTTGTAGGTGGGTTGAAAAATAGACAGAGCGTACTAAAATTCATTGTAAGGAGCCTATAAACTTTCTATCTCTTATTACTAGCTATTAAGCTAAAGAAGGAGGTTGATGTCATGGACCCACACAGTCTTACCATTACCGATAACCGGACCGGGAAAAGCTACGAGATACCCATTCAATATGGAACCTATTCTGGTTACGGTGCCACCATTAATGCTCTTGATCTTCGGCAGATAAAAGCCTCCGATGAGGACTTTGGCCTTCTAACCTATGACCCCGGGTTCACCAATACTTGTTCATGTAAAAGTAGTGTGACTTTCCTGGACGGAGAAAAAGGTGTTCTTCGTTACCGTGGATACCCAATAGAGCAATTAGCAGAACAAAGTACCTATCTGGAGACTTCTTATCTTTTATTGAATGGAGACCTACCAAATACTGCGCAGCTGAATGAGTGGAGTCGAAACATTACTCAGCATACGATGATCCATGAAAATATCAAAAAGCTCATAGATGGTTTTCATCATGATGCACACCCGATGGGAACGTTAGTAGGCACTGTCGGCGCGCTTTCTACGTTCTACCCTGATGCTAAAAATGTTCACGATGAAGCCTGTAGACAGAAACAAATCTGGCGGTTAGTTGCCAAAATGCCAACACTTGCTGCGTTTGCTTATCGCCATAGCTGTGGCTTGCCCTATGTTTACCCCGATGATGAGTTGTCATATATCGGGAATTTCATGAATATGCTGTGGAAGGCAAGTGAGCTGAAATATCAGCCAAATCCCATCTTGGAAAAAGCTATAGATGTACTTTTTATTTTGCATGCTGACCATGAGCAAAATTGCAGCACAAGCTCAATGCGTATGGTAGGGAGCTCCTATTCTGATCCATTCTCGGCTACGTCGTCGGCGATTGCAGCACTTTACGGGCCTTTGCATGGTGGTGCAAATGAAGCAGTATTGCGGATGCTTAGCGAAATAGGTTCAGTTAAGCGGGTGCCTGCATATATCAAATCAGTAAAATCAGGGGAAGTAGAACGGCTAATGGGGTTCGGTCATCGGGTATACAAGAACTATGACCCTAGAGCAAAGATTTGTAAAAAATTAGCGGGTGATGTTTTTGCGGTGACAGGTGTTAATCCGCTGCTCGATATCGCGTTGGAACTTGAAAGAATTGCACTGCAAGACGACTATTTTATCTCGCGTAAGCTCTATCCTAATGTTGATTTCTATTCTGGTTTAATTTATCAGGCTATGGGGTTCCCTGTAGGGATGTTTCCAGTCTTGTTTGCGATTGCTCGAACCGTAGGGTGGCTGGCACAGTGGCAGGAATTTATACTCGACCCTGATCGCAAAATTGCACGTCCTCGACAAGTCTATTGTGGTAGCGATGAGCGAGATTATGTGGCAATGGAAAAACGGTAAAGGAACCTTCTTTACCGTGCGCCATTTTGCTTCATCATTGCTCGTTTAGCTGTCCGCTTTCGTAAATAATTTTTGAATACTTGAAAAATCCAGCTTTCCATATCCTTGGGATGAATGCAGGGTATACAGACTCTTTGCCAGTGCGCCCATGGGGGTTGTGGACTTTGAAGACAGCGTTGCTTCCATTGCCAGGCCTAAATCTTTACTCATCAGGTCTACTAGAAAACCGCCCTCATATTCTCGCGAAGCGGGTACATTTTCCATCACACCTGGGTAGGGGTTGTAGAGGTCAAGAGACCAGTTATTACCAGAGCTTTTGTTCATGATGTTTGAAAGAACCGTCGGGTCTAAGCCATTGTTGACACCTAACTGTAGCGCTTCTGCGGTACCTATCATTTGAATGGCCAGTAACATGTTATTGCATATTTTTGCTACCTGGCCTGCACCGTGATCTCCTGCATGGAATATGTTTTTGCCCATGCATTCAAGAATAGATCGGCCTCTATCGAGCGCTGTAGTCTCTCCGCCTACAATGAATGTGAGTGTGCCTGCTTCGGCTCCGGCTACGCCTCCTGATACGGGTGCATCCAGCATGTCAAAGCTCCGCTTGGAGGCGGCCATTGAAACCTCTCTAGCGGTATCTGGTGCGATAGTGCTGCAGTCAATAATTAAGGGTTGCCCAGATATAGTCTTAATTAAACCGCATTCACCTAGGTATAGTTGTTTAACATGAGGGCTGGAAGGCAGCATGGTTATTAATACATCAACATCATTAGCCGCATCCATTGCTGAGGCTGTTGTTGACGCGCCTGCTTCAGATAGCTTTTTGAGTGCAGAGGGAACTAGGTCGAAGACCTTAAGATCATATCCTGCTGCTATTAAATTGAGGGCCATTGGCCCGCCCATATGACCTAAACCAATAAAACCAATTTTTTTCATTATTATTATCCTTGTTAGAATTGATCGCAGCTAAGTGCCACTCCTACATAGTCATAAGTTATTCAGGGGGTGCTGAGCTTCTGGCCATGGTGATATTAGGTGCTCGTTTAACCACTTGTCGGGTACATCATCAACATTATTAAACTGCCATTTAGGGGTATTGTCTTTATCAATCAATAATGCCCTTACGCCTTCTGCAAAATCTTTATGTCGGGTGCATTGTATGGCTATTGTTAGTTCCTGCTGAAAAACCTCTTTTAATGAGAGATGTTTTCCATTTGTTATCTGATGATGAACAATTCTTGCCGTTGTTGGGCAGCCTTTCTTTAATGCTGAAGCGCCTCTGCTTAGCCACTTATCATCTGTAGACAGTGCAGTGATCGCTGCTACTGTCTCTGAAAGTATTGCATGAGAGGTGACTTCTCGAATAATAGCTTGATGAGCTTGTACCTGTGCTGGAGGTTTAAGCTGTTCAGTGTTTTCTGACAGCTCATTAATCGTTTTATCGACTAAATGATGATTGTCGTCCGAATATTTGGTCCAGCTCACACTTCTTAACTGGCGCAACAAGGAGGTTCTATTATCAGACGCAATAAAGTGTGTAGCTAAATTAAGGTAGAGTGCATCGGTAGCATTAATCGACGCGCCAGTTAAGCCAAGATAAAGCCCGCAGTTATCAGGCATTTTATTGAGAAACCATGTACCGCCCACATCAGGAAAAAGCCCTATGGATATTTCAGGCATGGCAATACGTGAACTTTCCGTGACCACTCGATGGCTAGCACCTGCCAGCAGGCCTAGACCTCCCCCCATCACTATGCCATGAGCGATGCAAATAAATGGCTTAGGGTAGGTGTGGATTAAATAATCCAGACGGTATTCTTTGGTAAAGAAGTTTTCTGCATAGGGATTCGGGCCGTCAGGGCTTTGTATCATTGATTCATAAAGTTTTACGATATCGCCTCCCGCGCAAAGGGCTTTATCTCCTGCACCCCGTAGCACAACACAGGCAATACGCTTATCGTTTGACCACTCTACTAATTGCGTTGAGAGAAGGTCGATCATATCAAGAGATAGCGCATTAAGAGACTTTTCGGCATTAAGAGTAGCAACCCCGATGGCATAACCATCAAGCGCGTCTTGTTCTTCAAAAATAATGGGGGATGACAGGCTCATTTGTTTTTCCAAAGAGGCTTACGCTTTTCTAAAAAGGCATTTACGCCCTCGCTTTGATCTGCGGTATCAAAAAGCTCAACAAAATAATCGCGTTCAGCGGGCAGTGCTTGTTGCATTGGATTACTTCTTCCTGCCTGAATAAGTTTCTTGCAGGCGGTTACTGATGATGGGCTTTGCTTCGCCACTTTAGCGGCTAAATCAAGAGCAGTTTGTAATGCCTTGCCGGTTGCCACGACCTCTTCAACAAGCCCTATAGCAAGTGCTTTATCTGCGTCGACTCGCTCACCGCATAGGATCATTCGCTTTGCCCAGCCTTCACCTACTAACCAAGGTAAATTTTGTGTGCCCCCTGCGCAGGGAAGTAAACCAACCGTAGCTTCTGGTAGCGCCATTTTTGCTTGTGTTTCTGCAATACGAATATCACAGGCAAGAGCACATTCAAGGCCTCCTCCCATAGCGAAACCGTTAATGGCTGCAATAGATACACCTCTGAATTGGCTTAAGGTTTCAAAGGCTTCACCAAATACACGAGCCATATCTCGCGCAACGTTTTTGTCGCCATCTGCAAAAAGATTCAAATCTGCGCCGGCAGAGAAGAATTTTTCGCCTTGACCTGTTATCACCAAACTATAGATGTTGTCGTCTTTATTCAGGCTTTGAATGAGTGATTTTAAGGCCTTAAGGCTCTCGTCGTTCCAAGTGTTAGCGGGCGGATTGTTAATGGTAATAAGTGCCGTGTGGTCGACCACTTCAAATAGTAATTTGTTAGTGTTAAGAGTTATTTCAGTCATGCCTAATTGTTCCTGTCTTTCTATAGAGTATTATCTATCTTATAAGGTTCATTGCGCCTTCCATTAATAGCCTTCTAGCAATAATGACGCGCATAATTTCATTGGTGCCTTCTAGTATTTGGTGAACCCGACTGTCTCTAACATGGCGCTCTAAAGGGTATTCGCGAATATAGCCATAGCCTCCATGTATTTGAAGAGCTTCATTACAGATCATAAACCCAGCATCGGTTGCAAAGCGTTTAGCCATTGCACTATAAACACTGGCTTCGGGATCTTGCTGATCAAGTTTCCATGCCGCTAGGTGAACAATTTGCCTTGCTGCAACCAGTTCTGTGGCCATGTCAGCTAATTTAAATTGTAAAGCTTGAAAATCTGCCAGCGGGCGGCCAAATTGCTGTCGTTCGTGAAGGTATTTTTGGGCTTGTTCGAGAGCGGCTTGAGCTGTGCCCAATGAACAGGTGGCGATATTGATACGTCCCCCGTCAAGACCCTTCATCGCAATTTTGAAACCTTCTCCTTCTTTGCCTATTAGGTTTTTTGCGGGAATTTTGACTTCTTCAAAAGAGATTGCACGGGTGGGTTGGCTATTCCAGCCCATCTTTTGTTCTTTTCTTCCGTACGTAATGCCTTCAAGGTTGGCTGGCACCACAAAACTTGAAATTCCCTTAGCGCCAGAGCCTCCGGTTCTAGCCATTACCACCAGTACGTCGGTAGCGCCTGCACCGGAGATAAACATCTTGCTGCCATTAATAATATAAAAGTCGCCTTCCCGTTTTGCTGTGGTTTTTAATGAAGCCGCATCTGAGCCTGCGTTAGGCTCAGTTAAGCAATAAGATGCGAGAAGTCCTGCGGTGACTAATTTAGGGCACCATTCTTTAATCAGCTCGTCGCTTCCGAAGCTGGCAATCATCCAGGTAGCCATATTATGAATAGTGATATAAGCCGTGGTTGATGTGCAGCCCTTTGCTAATTCCTCCAGAATTAAACTGGAATCCAAACGGCCTAACCCCATGCCTCCATGCTCTTCTGGGGTGTACATGCTACAGAAGCCCATTTCACCCGCGCGCTTGATAACATCAATAGGGAATAATGATTCTTCATCCCATTTAGCTGCATTAGGGGTCAGCTCTTTTGCCGCAAACGCAGCAGCTGATTGCTGGTAGGCTTTTTGTTCTTCGCTAAGCGTAAAGTCCATATTCTTAACTCAAGTTCTTGTTTGCTATTAAATAATAGGCTTACTTCAAAGTAATGGTCATATTGGGTTCATGAAGGGATTCTTCATCAAACCAACGAGAGGTAATGGTTTTAGTTTCTGTATAGAAACGCACGCCTTGCTTCCCATAAGCATGCTGGTCGCCATAAAAGGAGTTCTTCCAACCGGTGAATGAAAAGAACGGAAGCGGTACGGGAATAGGAACGTTAATGCCAACCTGCCCAACTTCAATATGGTGTTGAAAATAACGGGCAGCACCACCGGAAGCTGTAAATAAGGAGGTTCCATTCCCGAATGGGTTTTGATTAATAAGCTCAACGGCTTGCTCCAATGATTCTGACTCCATTGTTAACAAAACAGGGCCAAAAATCTCTTCTTTATAGAGTGTCATGTCCGTTGTAATGCCGGAAAACAAGGTAGGCCCAATCCAGTTCCCTTCAGGGTACTCAGGCAGTGAAAACGAAGAGCCATCAAGCTCACAATGTGCACCTTCCTTTTTGCCTTGTGTGATTAAATCAATAACACGTTTTTTAGACTGAGGGCTGATTAAGGGGCCAAAACCGGCATCTTCATCATTCCATAGTCCGGGTTTAACCTTGGCAATGGCTTCTTTGAGTTCAGGAATCCAGGCTTTACTCTCACCGACAAAAACAGCGACGCTAATAGCCATGCAACGCTGGCCTGCTGCGCCCACCGATGCACCAACCAAATGGTTAATAACTTGCTGTTTGTTGGCGTCTGGCATAATGACCATATGATTTTTAGCACCCGTCATACACTGAACTCGCTTCAGATTATGAGTGCCTGTACGGTATACATGTTGCCCTACATGAGCGGAGCCTACAAATGAAATGGCTTTAATATCAGGGTGATTAAGTATTTGGTCAACTTGCTCTTTGTCACCGTGAATGACTTGTAGTAAACCTTTGGGGAAACCTGCCTCTTCAAACAGCTCCGCAAGGCGCATAGGTGTCATTGGGTCTTGTTCTGATGGTTTTAGAATGAATGTGTTACCGCAGGCAATGGCCATAGGGAACATCCATAAGGGGATCATTGCAGGGAAGTTGAAAGGGGTAATGCCGGCGCAAACACCTAATGGCTGAATATAGCTGTAAGTATCAATATCCCGCGCTACGTTTTCAGCGGTTTCTCCCATCATCATTGATGATATGTTGCAGGCTTGTTCTACTACCTCTATGCCGCGCCATACATCTCCTTTTGCATCAGCAAATATTTTACCTGTTTCCTGGCTTAGTATTTCTGCAATTTCGTCATGATTATCTTTTAATAATTGCTGATACTTGAGCATTAAACGAGCACGTTCAGGAGAGGGGGTTTCTTTCCAGCTTTGAAAGGCTGTTTTAGCACTGGCTACCGCTTTATTAACTTCTTCTTCGGTGGCACAAGGTGTATCGGTTAATACCAGTTGAGTCGCAGGATTAGTGACAGTGATCTTGCGCTTAGATTTACTTTGAGTGAACTCGCCATCAATATATAAAGGTAGTGTGCTGTGCATGATTTTTCCTTTAGGTCAAAAAATGCGCCGTTTATCAGTTTAGATCGAGTTTTTCAGAGATCAGTGTAAAAGTACACCGTTAGAATAGATTGTACTGAGGCAAGCAAAGTTGCCGCACCACAAAAGAAATAACAAAACTGCTAATCAGTAACGACTCAACCCTTCCACATCGTTATTATTTTTATTTGCTTATTCTTATTTTTCTTTTTATATGCGTGTTACTTCACATTGGCTGTTATTTTTATTTGGATGCCATTGTGCAATTAAGTTCAGGCAGTGTGACCCATTAGAATCAATGCACTGAACAACTCGATTTCTCGATCGAACCCTGATTAGCAGCGATGGGGTGATTGTAAACCGAAAGTTCGTGAAGTCTGGATTGACTAAATTGCTGCATTGATGGACTATATTGTTATTTTAAAATATTAAGCTTAGTTACGTAATGTAAAAAAGCTTATAAGAAACAGGCGGGTGAAATGTTATTAACGTCAGATTGGCCTCTGCCACTAGATGGAACTCGCTTTTTTGTTCCTGATTTTATTGTGAAGCTGTTCACGGAAAATGTGTTGTGCAAAGATCTTTATCCTTTAAGGTTTGGTTATTACCCTAAGGCGGAAGGCCACAATATGGTGCGTGACGAGCATCATGATGATCATCTACTCATATACTGCCTTGATGGAGAGGCTGACTTGGTTGTTGAAGGTCGTTACCATCAAGTGAGTAAAGGTAACCTTGTGTTATTGCCAAAAGATAGCCTTCACTCTTATTCGGCGAATAAAAATAACCCATGGACAATATTTTGGATTCACTTCGATGGAGAGCTGAGTCAGGCCTACCTTGATAATCTGAATTATAGTTTTGAAACCCCCATTATTCCCTTGGGCGTATTGCCTCGCTTGGTGTCTGGATTTGAGTCATTACTGGCAGTGAGTGCGTCGGGATTTGGTCAGAAAGTTTATATTCATATAGCCAATCATCTTAAGCAATTAATGACTTATATTGCTATCCAGATTCCAAAGGCAAAAGCGGGTGAGAGCAAGTCACTTAATTTAGATGAAATTCATGGCCTTATGCAGCACAATTTGCATGGACAGATAGATTTGGACTTTTTAGCCTCCAAGGCTAACTTATCTAAATATTACTTCTCTAAGAAGTATAAAGAACTTACCGGGCGCTCACCGATTCAACATTTTATACATTTAAAAATGGAACATGCTTGCTACCTTTTGGATGTGTCGACTCAGCATGTGAATCAGATAGCAAGAGAGCTAGGCTATGATGATGCTTACTATTTCTCCAGATTATTTAAAAAGGTAGTTGGAATGAGTCCGTCTGAATATAAGAGAGTACGATACCGCTAACGTGCATAGGCCTAGAAATAATGACGGCTACTGCTAAACTATTAGGGTATGAAAGCTACTTATCTTGCATTAAGGGTAGCTATCACCAGAACTTAAGGTGTGATGCCTGGATGCAGAAGGGTCTTTAATGAAGCGGGGTTTGATGTCTTTAAATATTAATACAGTCATTTTTAAATGTCTGTTGTTGCTTTCTGTTTGCCGCTTTGGTTTTGCTGACACATTTGTTGTCGCTCTTTATGAAAGCGGTTCCCCACCGTTGTTTTTTGAAAAAAGCTCCTCTAAAACAGGTATATATAAAGATGTATTAACTTTAATTGGGTCAATAACAGGGGACCAATTCGAATACAAATACTACCCCGCTCGAAGAGCGATGAGAATATTTGAGACGGCAGGATATGATATTGAACCTGGTATTAACCCTGCGTGGCGTGAGGCCGCTGAAATTCAGGGTTTGTATACAGTCCCGTTTTCTAAGGCTAATGATGTTATTGTGTTTCGTAAGAATGAGACTAAAAAAAGCTCAAAACCAGAAGACCTTGCTGGAGAGCGGGTAGGTACTATCAATGGTTTTGTTTACCCGTATTTTTCATCTGCATTTAATAGTGGTTTAGTTCTTCGGGAGGATACAAGAACTGAACTTCAGTTAATGGCCATGCTAAGCCGAAAGCGATTAGATCAAATACTAATTCGTAAAGACACCGCTGAATACCATATTACAACAGACCCGCAATTTAACAACCTTGAGATAGGGCCCGTAATCGGCTTTGTTCCTATTATGTTTAGGTTTCACCCAGATAAAACGGATGCCATTGAGCGTTTTAATAAGGCTATTGAGCGCTTAAAAGATAGACGTGAAATAGAGCAAATCTATAACCGTTACCACTGAACAAATGCGCTGATTGCCTTTTAGTTAATGTTGTCTAAACTTTGGATTGTCTAGTTTTTTTTGATCAGGGGGAATTATGTTCAAGAAAATAAGGTGTTTATTTGTAGCGTTAACCATGTCTCTTACGTTGTCTTCTTCACTATTTGCGGAAACCTTGAAGGTAGTGCTTTATGATGGAGGATCCCCTCCTCTGTTTTTTGCCAAGGGGGACTCAAATACGGGGGTTTACGTTGATTTACTGAATGAAATTGGCAAAGTGTCTGGTCATCAGTTTGAGTTTGTTCATTACCCAACGAAGCGAGCGATGCTGCTCTTTGATGAGGGTGAAATTCACGTTGAGCCAGGAATAAATCCTGTTTGGAGATCTGGGTCTAAGGTGCCTGGTAAATTTACAGCGGCCTTTGCGCAGGCTGAAGATGTAGTTGTTTTTCAAAATGGCAAAGCAAAGCCGGTAAAAAGTGCAGATGATTTGGCTGGTTCAAAAGTTGGAACCATAAAGGGTTTTTTCTATCCCGGTTATATGGATGCTTTTAAATCGAAAAAAATCAAACGACAAGATAGTCAAAGTGAAGAGAAGTTAATGCTGAAAATGGTCAGTGGCCGTTTAGATGCGATGTTTATTCGAAAGGAAGCGGTTCAATATCGAATAAAAATTGATGAGCAGTTTAAAGGATTGGTCATTGGTGATGCGATTGGCGCTGCTGATATCATGTTTAGGGTTCACCCATCAAAGGCTTCGGTTGTTGAATCTATTAATTCAGCGATTGAACAGTTGAAAGCAAACGGCAAGATTGACGAAATATACAGTAAATACCGTTAATGGCAGCCCCTTTCCCTAGCCCGTCATCCTTGCGAAGGCGGGGATCCATAGGGTTTTAGATTTCGTTCCAAATGGATTCCCGCCTTCGCGGGAATGACAATGTTAACTGCCCATGTTTTAAGTAAGTGTCATTCGGACTGACCAGTGTTGCTACAGATGCTCTTTAACTAGGGCTTCCATTAAATCAATATGAACATCTTGGTCATTTAGCGCTGGAATATAGTGAAAGTCACTACCGCCTGCTTGTTCAAAATAGTCCCGATTCTCTTCGTCTATTTCTTCAATCGTTTCAAGACAATCTGCTGAAAACCCCGGGCAGATAACATCAAGCCCCTTGAGTTTTTGATTGCCGAGTTCTTTCATTGTTTCATCTGTATAAGGTTGTAGCCATTCAGCAACGCCCACCCGAGATTGGTAACACAGCGCCCACTGGTCATCTGAAAGATTTAATGCTTTTGTCACAAGTTCAACTGTTTCTACACACTCATCAGCATAAGGGTCGCCTTTTTCTACATAGGCTTTGGGTAAACCGTGAAATGAGAAAAATAACTTAGCCTGCCTGCCTGTTTCTTCCCAGTGCCGTCGCACGCTTGTGGCTAGAGCTTCAATGTAGATAGGGTGTGTATGGTATCGTTTAATGAATCGGATTTGAGGAATGTTGCGCATCTCGCTTGTTGCTCGAGCCAATGCGTCCCAAGCTGCTGCGGTGGTCGTAGCCGAGTACTGAGGGAAGAGCGGTAGCACCAGTATGTTTTCGTACCCTTCGTCTTGAAGCTGTTTAAATACGTTCTTTAACGACGGGTTTCCGTAGGTCATTGCGGCAGCCACTTTAACTTTGTTAAGGTCTGAAGACTGGTTAAGTTTGGCTTGTAGTTTGCTAACTTGTTGGTCTGTGATACGACGAATAGGTGATTCACCATTTTCCCATATTTTTTTATAATTGGTGATGAGTTTGGCCGGGCGAAACCTCAATATGACCAGGTTTAATACAAACCACCAGATGAGTTTAGGTGCTTCAATAACGCGCCTGTCACTTAAAAATTCTTTTAGGTAGCGACGAATGGCGGGTGTACTTGGTTCGTCGGGTGTACCTAGGTTAACTAGAAGAATGGCTGTGTTTGAGTACTTGTCTGTGGTTAGCTGATCGGTCATTGGAAGATCTGTTTTTTAATTAGTGGCGTATGAGTGCGACAAAATGACGCAGCTAAGGTTTACTTATCTGACAGTTTAACCGTTAAAATTAGCCTTATTCAATGATAAACATCAGGAGAATGACGGATGCAAAGCTTAGATCGCCTAAAAATGGTTCTATGTGTACTTATTATGGGGTTAATGGCCCCGCTTGCTATGGCAGAAATGCATCATACCAAGAAAAGTGATATTCAAGCACATATGGGGTGGGTGAGGGCTGTTCCTCCTGTTGCAGTAACTACTGCAGCTTATATGATGCTCCATAACTATAGCAAACAGGATGATCGAGTTATTGCTATAGAAACACCGGTTGCGAAAGCTGCAGAGATTCATGCGTCTGAAATGAGTGATGGAACCATGAAAATGGTTAAACTGGAGAACGTAACTGTTCCTTCAAAAGGCTATATCATGTTTGAGCCTGTGGGCTACCACATTATGCTAATCAATCTAAAGCAGCCATTAAAAGTAGGCGATATGGTGCCACTTACGCTAATATTTGAAGATCATGGTCGAATTGATATGCAGCTTCCGGTTTCTCATCCGCCAGAAGGTGATCAGCATGGCGATATGGATCACAGCAGTCATGATATGAATCATTAAAACAGCCATGTGAGCTAAAATGATACCGTATTGATGGATGTCATTTTATTTTAACGGTAGTATCGGTTATATAACTTGTTTTAAATTCATGTGTTTAAAGGATACAAAAATATGAGAGCATTTACAAAATCAGCGTTGATTGCTGCGGCTACATTAGCTTTATCTGTACCAATGGTTGCTAGTGCTGGTGGCGATATTGCTGCAGGAAAAGCTAAGACAGGTATGTGTGCTGGTTGTCATGGTGCAGCAGGAAAAGCGATAATGCCTACTTACCCTAATCTGGCTGGTCAGAATAAGCAATACTTGGTTAGTTCTC
>Ga0105350_10001627_pt1 | contig 14006 bp, 12 predicted proteins | sample EN1Hudsemesocosm_FD_83506 | JGI IMG/M metagenome (GOLD analysis project Ga0105350, IMG submission 83506) | Methane-oxidizing microbial communities from mesocosms in the Hudson Canyon - EN1E Hudson Canyon | ecosystem: Environmental > Aquatic > Marine > Cold seeps | place: Hudson Canyon... | reverse complement strand
TTTCTTCCACCGCTTAGCCGCTTCGAGATCCTTATCACGCGCATCAACCCAGCGCTCTCCTCCGGGCGTTAGTTCCTTTTTCCAAAACGGAGCCCGGGTCTTTAAATAATCCATAATGAATTCACAAGATTGGAAAGCGGCACCGCGATGACTGCTACTGACTGCAACTAAAACGATCTGGTCACTGGGTTCCAACGGTCCGATACGATGTATTACCGTTGCACCTAACAAATCCCAGCGCTGAAAAGCTTCATTGACAATGGCGCTAATGGAGGATTCAGTCATTCCTGGGTAATGCTCAAGATAAAGGGTCGCTACGTTTGCTCCCTCGTTTAAATCGCGAACAATACCAACGAAGCTAACAACTGCTCCAACCTTTTTACTGAGCAGCCTCAGACTCTGCAGCTCTGCAGTTACATCAAAATCTTCGTTTTGAACGCGGACAGTAACAGGTTCATTCATCAGTATTAACCGCCTGTTACAGGAGGAAAGAAAGCAACTTCGTCTCCATCGGTAAGTTGTAAATCCTTACCGGCGATTTGCTGATTAACTGCGATGACAACATTGTCGGCCGACAAAACATGTTCAGACTGTTGACAGTGAGAAGTAACGATGACGGAAATTAGACCTTCGACCGATTTGGTCTTTTCGCTAAATTGGATCGATAAATCGTCCACCTTCAGTTGCTCGCGAATCCGGGCAAAAAACAGTACTTTAATCATTTCTAACACTTCTCCTAACTTCCTAACTTCCTAACTTCCTAACTTCCTAACTTCCTAACTTCCTATATTTGACAACAATCGTTATTGAGAAGTCCATTCTCCCGATTTACCTCCCTCTTTGGAGAGCAACCGGGTGCCGGTAATTACCATCCCTTTATCAACCGCCTTGCACATATCATAAATAGTTAAGGCAGCTATCGAAGCTGCGGTTAATGCTTCCATTTCTACGCCTGTTTGTCCCGCTAACTTACAGGTCGCATGTATAACTATCCGGCTGTTTTCCACATCGGCTTCCAAATCAACTTTTATCGACGACAACAGTAGCGGATGACAAAGAGGAATCAAATCAGAACACTTCTTCGCCGCCTGAATTCCCGCTAGTCTGGCTACTGATATAACGTCTCCTTTCTTATGTCCTCCGTCGATAATCAATTGCAGCGTTTCCGGCAACATTACCACCGACGATTCAGCTTCAGCCTTGCGTTGAGTAGTATCTTTATTGGTGACATCGACCATTTGTGCCTGACCGGACTCGTCTAGGTGCGTGAATTGGCTCATTTAGTTCCCATAATTCAGTAAAAAAACTAGGTGAGAGTATAAAGGATGACGTCCTTCGCTTCAGCAATTACTTGCGACAATGCCACCCACCATGGAGCCTGAAAGAACGACGCTCACTGAAGTAATATCTCAACAAGCCCTGTTTAAGTACTTTGGATTCGTGCGAAAAATAATGGATCACTTAAGATCTAGAATACATTCTGGACATTGATATAAAGTGAGTTCAACTGAAAGGAGAATCATCTTGATGCAATTTATCCGGAGACCCGTCAGATATCCAATCCTCCCACTAAGTAATGGCTGCAGGGATTACTGGAGTAGCACATTCAACATTTGCGTTTTGACCGCGATGTCTTAACAAATGGTCCATCAATACAATCGCAACCATCGCTTCAGCTATCGGGGTCGCGCGAATGCCGACACAAGGATCATGGCGACCGGTTGTTACGACCTCGGCCGCTCGCCCCTCTACGTCGATCGTTTGACCTGGCACTAACACACTCGAAGTTGGTTTTAACGCCAAATGAGCGATTATATCCTGGCCGCTTGATATGCCTCCCAGTATGCCTCCAGCATTATTTGAAGTAAAACCTTCAGGGGTTAGCTCATCGCGATGCATGCTACCTTTTTGATCTATCGAATCAAAGCCAGCACCAATTTCCACGCCCTTCACAGCGTTAATCCCCATTAGAGCATGAGCTAGGTCAGCGTCTAAGCGGTCAAAGACAGGTTCACCCAAACCTGGCATTACACCGCTGGCAACCACTGAAATTTTTGCACCGATCGAGTCGCCACTTTTTCGTAGCTTATTCATATATTCTTCCATCTCAGGTACTTTATTAACGTCTGGACAAAAGAACGGGTTAACCCCGACCTGCTCCCAATCAAAAGCTTCAGATTTAATCGGGCCGAGTTGTGACAAGAATCCTCTTACTTCAATACCATGGGTTGATTTCAGATATTTTTTTGCTATTGCACCTGCGGCAACCCGCATTGCAGTCTCGCGCGCTGACGATCGACCACCTCCTCGATAATCCCTAACACCGTATTTTTGGCTGTACGTATAATCTGCATGCATGGGTCGAAAGCGATCCATGATTTTGGAATAGTCTTTAGAGCGTTGATCTGTATTTTCAATCACCATGCCGATTGATGTGCCAGTCGTTTTTCCTTCAAATATCCCGGAGAGTATAGTCACTTTATCCGCTTCTCGACGCTGGGTAGTGAAACGAGAAGTTCCTGGCTTTCTGCGGTCTAGATCAACCTGGATATCTTCCTCCGAAATATCTAAGCCCGGAGGGCAACCGTCAACAATGCAACCTAACGCCTTTCCATGACTTTCGCCAAAACTTGTAACGGTAAATAGCTTTCCTATAGTATTTCCAGACATATTTGCTCTTATAAATAGTTTTTACAGGCCAATTTTACAAGCTCTCAAAGCTCTTACCCTGTGAGACACCATCGAATGATGAATTATACGATAATTTAACTATCACGTCAGATAAAAGCATGCTCATATAACTTGAGTTCCTCTTTGGTGAATACAAACACTCCATGCCCGCCTCTCTCAAACTCTATCCAGGTAAACGGCACTTGCGGGTAGGTCTTTTCGAGTGCGATACAACTGTTTCCAACCTCAACAACGAGCAAACCATTGTCTTCCAGATAATTGGCAGCTTCTTTGAGAATCCTGTGCGTTATATCCAAGCCATCGTCTCCCGATGATAAAGCCAATGCCGGTTCGTGTTGAAATTCTTCCGGCATCGAATTTAGGTCCTCGCTGTCGACATACGGTGGATTACTGACAATGAGTTCATACCGCTGGCCAACAAGTTCTGTAAATAGATCAGATTCGATCGCACTTACTCGATGCTGCATCTCATGTTGCCCAATGTTGGAATTTGCAACTTCCAGAGCATCAAAAGAGATGTCCACGAGATCAATTCTCGCTTCCTCAAAATAATACGCGCAAGCAATTCCTATACATCCACTTCCAGTACAAAGATCCAAAATACGAGGCAATGACTCGTCCGTAATCCACGGCTGAAAACCTTTCTCTATTAGCTCAGCTAAGGGAGATCGTGGTATCAATACGCGTTCATCTACCGTAAATGGAAGGCCTGCAAACCAGGCTGTTCCGGTTAAATAAGGTACGGGGATTCGCAGATTAACCCTTTGCTCAACTAAACTGATCAGCTCTTCCTTTTCTTCCTGAGTCAACCGACCGTCCAATAGTAAGGTTTCGCTACCCATGGGAATGCCGACCGAGTGCAACACCAACTGTAGGGCTTCGTCCAAAGCGTTATCGGTTCCATGCCCATAATAAATATTCCCTTTAGTAAATTGCGATACTGCCCAACGGACAAAGTCTCTTACACTAAACAATTGGGCAGAAACATCATTCTGTAAATTCATCGAAAGACCTTAAGTTTGTCATGGCTATACACAGCTTCAGTGTATATTAACATTGGGAATGTAACACTCGAATTTTGTTTTGCACAAAACGATCTGATATTATGCCGGCTTTTGCTTAGCTTGGAAAAGTATATGTCACAGGATAAAAATACCGGTAGTAGCGTTTCCATAGATAACATGGCAGATGCTTTTTCCACTCTTATCGAAGGGGTCGGTGAAAACTCAACTCGCGATGGCCTTATCGATACGCCCATGCGCGCGGCGAAAGCGATGAGATTTTTGACGAAAGGTTACAGCGAAACCGTGGATCAGGTGGTGAACGGAGCACTATTTGAAAGCAGTGCCAATGATATGGTTTTAGTCACTGACATCGAACTCTACTCAATGTGCGAACATCATCTATTGCCGTTCATCGGAAAATGTCATGTAGGCTATATTCCCCACGATAAAGTGCTAGGACTTTCAAAGGTAGCGCGAATAGTCGACATGTTTGCGCGTCGCCTGCAAATCCAAGAGAGCCTTACGACCGAAATTGCCCAGTCAGTTATGGATGTAACCGGCGCGGCCGGGGTCGGAGTGATTATCGAAGCACAGCACATGTGCATGATGATGAGAGGCGTTGAAAAACAAAATTCAGTGATGCGTACGTCATCGCTGCTGGGTACTTTCCGGGACAACGAAGTCACTCGTAGTGAATTCATCGCTTTGGTGAATGGTCGTAAGTAATTCGACAAAACAACTATGGGTAATATGCTGAACTCGGTGTTACGGTTGGATTAATAGGCGCCTTTTACGCAAATTCAGATAGCTAAGTTACAACAGCTTAATCGTCTCTTAACGTAGGATCCCTTTCGCATCTTCTAACCTTGAGGTATTGGACGAAAACAGGAAGTCTTGTAAAAGCGGCTATCCTTTTGTTAAAAAGAAAAAATCGACGACGCCTCCTCGTTTCGCGGCTATACCTACGAGAAAATCAGTAATTGAAGAAAGCGACGGCATATGACTTACGATTTTGTTTGCTATCAAACAACACTCTACAAAATCCGATTTTGAATACCTGCAGCTCATACCCTTTATTTCAAGCCTCTGTCAAAGTAACTGTAGCCAGAGATGCCCTCTAAACGATATCGGTGACGTACGTAACTCTTGCTCTCGAAATGAGCTTTCACGTCTATACCCATACATCCACCAACTCTAACGAGAACAGATTTACGGAAAGAAACTGACTGCTTTCATTTGATAAACGGTTCGAAGCGTCCTAAAGTTTACATACCCGTGACGGTCCGGTTTTTGAACGAAGAAAGTCCTTTGAGCTTTTGACACCCTCTTCCGGTTTAATTCATTCTCCAGACTTTTTCGCTTCTTAAAGAAGCGCCAGTTTTTAGTTTTCAATCTTTATTTTGCCAACGATATCGGTGAGGAAAATCTAAATGAACCTGTTTAAGCGACTTACAATTATCTGTCCAATCCTTCTTTGCGTCTATTTGACTGGTTGTTCGTCCACTCCGGTATCGATGGTAACGCCAGATGTTATCTATGGACATAAAGATGGCATGGCATTAACTTACGATGTTTTTACACCACCGAATCCAAACCGCGCTGGAGTCATTTACATGGTGAGCGGCGGATGGTTTTCAGTTTGGAAAAAACCTGAAGAGCGTTTGTCGTATTTCCGTCCGCTATTAGATGCGGGCTTCACGGTATTCGCGGTACATCACGGAAGTGCTCCGAGATTCAAAGTGCCGGATGCAGTGTCAGACGTAAGAGCGGCAGTCCGTCACATTCAGGCCAAGTCTGGACGGTATAAGGTGGACACTAGTCGCTTAGGTGTATGGGGTGGCAGCGCTGGAGGTCATTTGTCGTTAATGCTTGGTTTGAATCCTGAAGGACAACCGGACACCAACGGATACGGCCCGCGAAAAATAAAACCCCATTATGACATAAAGCCCAATGACGACGCCCATTTAGCAGCAGTGGTTGCCTATTACCCGCCGGTTGATATTAGAAATCGAGTCGGCCCAAACAAACGATATCCTGCCCTGGATTTTCCCTCTATTGTTGCGAAACAAATTTCGCCGATTTTACACCCAAGCGAAAACGATCCACCCACCCTATTGATACATGGAACCGCCGACAGTGTTGTACCACTAAAAGACAGTGAACTATTGAAAGCAGAATTACTAAAGGTGGGCGTAACCCATGAACTCTTGATTATTACTGGAGGCGATCACGGGTTTACAAACCTAGCGCATCGAAAGGTAGCAACCGACGCCATGGTCAATTGGTTTAAGCGGTTTTTGCTTTGATATCCGGTTTCTTTACCACCATGATAAGAAAGCATTAGGAGGAACTCTGGAAAGATCCCTCCGAACTGGGTAGCACGCGAAAAGTCTCAAATTGAGAAAATCACGAACCGAAGTTTTCATTCGAAAAGCTGATATTTGAAATCACAGCAAATTCCAAAAAACACTTAATTTAAAAGTGCCAAACAGATAGCTTTCCTCTTTCTCATTTCGCTGAGACGAAAGAACAGCCGGCTTAACTTTGTAAAGTTAAGCCACACCTTGCGTTATTCGAGTAAGGTTTTCAAAGCATCGATGTCTTCGCCTTGGGGTTTATGCATGGTATTTAGTATTGCCTTAGATATTATTTTTATCGAATCTGCTTGCGTGCTATCGCCCAAGAGTTTCTCCAGCTTTACCTTGTCAGCCGCGCTAGCTTGGTGCGAAATCCCGGTAATCACTTGTGCGAGCAACTTCTCTTCTTCGCTGCTCTCTTCACTTTTCGTGATAGCCGCTAATGCAGCCTTATGTTCTCCCGTTGGGAAATGATTCAATTCCGTCAATATAGCAGCCATTGTACTTGTTGCTGTGGATGCAAAAGCAACTCCGGGAACTAAAAGAACGATTAAGAGGGACAGATTTTTTAGATTCATGGTTTATCTCCAAAAATTGAATTATTATTATAATGAGCACCCAGCGTCACATTTAATTATCTGCAATCTTGATATTCTTAAACATAATCTGGACTAGGAAAATTTGTTCCCTTCGCACATATTCTCTTCTAGCTTGCTCAAAGAAAACCATCACTGTTTGATGCCTTTAAGTTTTGCTGAGAAAAATAGTTTAACTCGCTAGCTAGCACTTTCAAAGAATTAAAATCTATTCAATGACAAACGCCAAACAAAGATCACTCGCTACGATTGTAAGTAGGCGCATGCCGCAACCATTTTAAGGTACAACACCCTGCTAAAACGGTATCTGTTTCCAATAATGCCATACTGCCTGGAGACATAGGCGGCCCGGAGAACACTTGGGAAGAAACTAACAGACCAACTAGAGCGCTAACCAAGGGTTGGTGACTGATTAGAATCAAATTAGTCATTTTTGATTGCTGAATTTTATCTACCACATCCTCGGGAGAACAATCTGGGGTGATCGCGTCAGATTCTTCGCGGGGAACGGTCGTCAAGTTTGCGGCTGACAGCAAATGATCGGCGGTCTGCTGTGCACGGATATAAGGGCTAACCCAAACGTATCCGGACTTTTCATATTCGGAGCGCAAACTCTGGCTACGAAGGCATTCTCCAGCAGAGGTTACTTCTTTAACGCCCCTGGCAGTTAATTCACGCTGAAAGTCGCTATCAGCATGTGAATGAGCTTCTCCGTGTCGAATTATTAATATGTTCATTTTAAAGGCCAAAGAATAGTTTTTTACTTAACGGTAAATTCAACATCAAGATTTTGTTCTGCAAACATTAGTGAACCAACAACATCACTGATAGTCTTTTTATTATAAATAATGTCATAAAGACCATTAACGAGCGGCATATAGATATTCAAGTCATCGGCTTGCTGCTTGAGAAGCTTTAAAGTATTGACACCTTCCGCCACCTGTCCCAAGTCAGCCACAATCTGTTCTAAATCTTTACCTTCTCCGAGTTGATAGCCAACCCTATAATTTCTACTTAACGGAGACATACACGTTGCGATGAGGTCTCCGACTCCAGCCAATCCCAAAAAAGTTAAGGGATCAGCCCCTTTATGGACCGCAAACCGGCTCATCTCCGCAAGGCTTCGAGTCAACAACATACTGATCGTATTTTGTCCGATATTCATCGCAGCTGCCATGCCCGCCATAATTGCATAAACGTTTTTAAGCGCGCCGCCCAATTCTACGCCATAAATGTCTGAGCTCGCATAAACCCTAAAATTTCCGCAGTGTAATAGTGCCTGAATGGTGCTTTTTAATTCGTCATCTTTACTGGCAATAACGGTAGCTGTAATTTGTTTAGCGACAATCTCCTTGGCAAGATTTGGCCCACTTAGTACCCCAATCCGCGCATTGGCGACTTCCTCAGCCAATACTTGGCTCATTAATTTGAAGTGTTTGTGTTCAATACCTTTCGTCGTACTGACAAGAATCGTATTAGGTCGAATATACCTGGCAAGCTCTCCGGCAACTGTCCGCGAGGACGTACTCGGCACTGCCACAAATATAATATCGCAATCGCGCACGGTAGCGGCTAAATCAGTATTAGCCTTTAGAGAAGTGTTTAACGGGAAATCCGGAAGGTAAGCGCTGTTGGTATGATTCTGGTTAATTTCATCAGCGCGACTTTGGTTTCTTAACCAAAGACATACCTGGTGATGATTATCAGCCATAATGTTTGCGATCGCGGTTCCAAAACTGCCGCCACCGAGAACGGCAACTTTATGAAGTCGACTCATATACAAGGAAACCATTTACGTTGCTGTCGCCAATAACAACTTAGACATCTTATGGTTTTGGCAGAAGATCAATTCGAGTAGTATTCAAAACTCCGACCAGTCTAGCATAGTTAGATTCACCGCAGACAAATATCAAGTCAATTCTCTGCGGTGTCAATGCGTCATTTGATCGAGGTCTTAACGACTGAGCTCCAATATCAGCTTATTCAGACGATGTACATAGGCTGCAGGATCCGCCAACTGCCCTCCTTCCGCCAAGGTAGACTGATCGAAGAGAATTTCAACTAAATCATTAAAGCGTTCTTCGTTACTTTCCTGATCCAGCTTTTTAACAAGCGAATGTTCAGGGTTTAGCTCGAGGATAGGCTTGCTCTCAGGCATGGCCTGACCAGCTTGCTCCATGATACGACGCATTTGTGCGCCCATGTCGCCTTCGCCAACCACCAAACAGGCAGGTGATTCCGTAAGACGATTGGTAACTCGCACTTCTTCTACTTTATCCGTCAACACCTTTTTAACGCGCTCGATTAAGTCTACATTTTCAGACTCAAGTTTTTCCTTTTCCTTTTTATCGGCCTCATCTTCCAAATCACCTAGATCGAGCTGACCTTTGCCGACATCTTGGAACTGCTTACCATCAAAGTCCATCATATGACCCATTAACCACTCGTCAACACGGTCGAACAATACGAGGACTTCGATACCTTTTTTACGGAACACTTCTAAATGAGGACTGTTGTTTCCCGTTGTGAAATTTTCGGCAGCGACGTAGTAAATTTTATCCTGCCCTTCCTTCATTCTCGCAACATAATCCTCTAGCGACTGGTTCTGGTCGTCTTTATCATTATGTGTCGATGAAAAACGGAATAATTTGGCTATTTTCTCTTTATTGGCAAAATCTTCTGCCGGACCTTCTTTTAGTACTTGGCCAAATTCTTGCCAGAAAGCCTGGTATTGCTCTGCTTCGTTTTTCGCCATCTTAGACAGCATGTCGAGCACGCGCTTAGTTAAGGCGCTTTTCATTGAATCGACCGCAGGGTCTTGTTGCAAAATCTCACGAGAAACGTTCAAGGACAGGTCATTAGAGTCGACTACGCCTTTGATAAAACGCAAATACATAGGCAAAAACTGTTCTGCGTCGTCCATGATAAACGTTCTTTGAACATACAGTTTCAAGCCACGCGTAACGTCGCGATTCCACATATCAAAGGGTGCTTTCGCAGGAACGTACAGCAGGCTTGTATATTCCAACTTACCTTCGACTTTATTGTGGCTTAAGGTTAAGGGATTCTGAAAATCATGGGATACGTGTTTGTAAAACTCGTTGTATTCCTCTTCGCTCACTTCGGTGCGAGAACGAGTCCACAATGCCGTCGCGTCATTAACTGTTTCGAATTCGGGAACTTCAATCTCATCGGTCTTTTCTGCACTACCTTCTTCAGGCTCTTCAGCAGGAGCCGCCTGCTTTTCCATTAGTACTGGCAGAGAAATGTGATCTGAATATTTCTTTACGATTGATCGAATACGCCAGTCGTCCGCAAACTCAACGTCCTCGTCACGTAAGTGCAAAATTATGGTCGTACCTCTATCCGCTTTTTCGATCTTTTCTACGCTAAAGTCAGCTTCTCCCTCGGACTCCCAATGCACGCCTTCAGAGGCGCTTGTACCAGCACGACGCGTTAGTACTTCTACTCGGTTAGCAACGATAAAGGCTGAATAAAAGCCTACACCAAATTGACCGATAAGCTGCGAATCTTTTTGCTGGTCACCACTCAGATTGCTTAAAAACTCTGCCGTGCCGGATCTAGCAATTGTACCTAAGTGCGAGATCACATCATCCTTAGTCATACCAATACCATTATCTGCGATAGAAATGGTTTTATTGTCTTTATCAAACGTTATCTTGATCTGTAAATCGGGATCATCTTCATACAGTGAGCTGTCAGAAAGCGCTTCAAAACGAAGTTTATCGGAGGCATCTGACGCATTGGAGATCAGTTCACGAATAAATATCTCTTTATTACTATAAAGAGAGTGAATCATGAGCTGAAGTAGTTGTTTGGCCTCAGTTTGAAATCCTAAAGTCTCTTTATCGGTTGCGGTAGTCATACGTTTAATGCTCCAACTGTGCTTATTGATTAAAAGTTACAATAAATGATTTTTCAATAAAATTCAGACTACGATTAGTGGTTTGCACTCGGGGACAAAATTTTTTAGCCGCTAAAACTGGACAGCTAAAATCTCATCCACGCCCGTTGGTACAATAATCGCTAACGTCAGTCACAAATCAACGGTGTTGTCTTCAATTGACAACTGAGTTAAGCGTTGAATATGCCGTGAAATTACGTAACACAGTAAATGGGGACTCAAATGGAAAATTCAAGTTTGATTTAGAGTTCGTGCGAGAAAAAACATCACCGGAGATTCTTTTGATCCGAACTAAATTCGGTTTAGGATAAAAATGGCATCTATAAAAAAGGACATCACGGGGATGTCCTTTCAAGATTACTGCTATGTCACATGTACTACCAGCCAGTCAGCTCGCTTAACGCATCGCCAATCTCAGCCAAACTACGTACCGTCTTTACGCCGGCATCCTGCAACGCAGCGAATTTCTCATCAGCTGTGCCTTTACCACCGGAAATAATTGCCCCGGCATGGCCCATGCGCTTACCCGCGGGAGCTGTTACGCCAGCTATGTACGAAACCACTGGTTTTGTCACATTTGTTTTTATAAAAGCTGCTGCTTCTTCTTCTGCGGTACCGCCAATCTCTCCGATCATGACGATTGCCTCGGTAGCCGGGTCCGCTTGAAACATCTCAAGAATATCAATGAAGCTCGAACCGGGAATGGGATCTCCGCCAATACCAACACAAGTCGATTGGCCAAAACCGGCATCGGTAGTCTGCTTGACTGCTTCATAGGTCAAGGTACCCGAGCGAGACACGATACCGACTTTACCGGGTAAATGGATATGCCCTGGCATAATTCCGATTTTACATTCCCCTGGAGTAATAACACCAGGACAATTAGGCCCAATCAACCGAACGCCTAACTCATCACACCGCACTTTACACTCGAGCATATCGAGAGTAGGAATACCTTCAGTGATGCAAACGATAAGCTTAATACCATTGTGCGCCGCCTCTAGAATGGAATCCTTACAAAAAGGCGCCGGCACGTAAATGACTGATGCCTCAGCACCGGTAGCTTCGACAGCTTCTGACACGGTATCAAAAACAGGTAATCCCAGATGTTCTTTGCCGCCTTTTCCCGGAGTTACGCCACCAACCATCTTAGTGCCGTATGCAATTGCTTGCTCTGAATGAAACGTACCTTGAGAACCTGTAAACCCCTGACAGATAACCTTAGTATCTTTATCAATTAGTATGCCCATTATTTCCCCTCCGCCGCTTTTACTACTGCATCCGCAGCTTCTTTTAAGCTGTTTGCGGCAATAATGTTCAAGCCACTTTCCGCCAATATTTTTGAGCCTTTTTCGGCGTTATTGCCTTCTAACCGGACAACAACCGGCACTTCAACGCCCACTTCCTCAACGGCGCCAATAATACCTTCAGCAATCAAGTCACAGCGCACAATACCGCCAAAAATGTTCACCAACACAGCTTGAACAGTGTCATCAGACAATATGATTTTGAATGCTTCCGAGACTCGCTCCTTCGTCGCACCGCCGCCAACATCGAGAAAGTTAGCTGGAGAACCGCCGTGTAATTTAACGATATCCATCGTTCCCATCGCCAATCCAGCTCCATTGACCATACAGCCAATATTTCCGTCTAAAGCGACATAATTTAGTTCCCATTGTGCTGCTTGCGCTTCCCGCGCGTCTTCTTGCGAAGGATCATGCATTTCACGAAGGGATGGCTGCCGGTACATGGCATTACTATCAATGCCTAGCTTTGCATCTAAACAGTGTAAATTGCCTTCGTCGGTAACGACCAGGGGATTAATCTCTAATAGGGCAAGATCTTTCTCTACAAACAGCTTCGCAAGACCAAGGAAAATATTAACGAACTGCTTAACCTGCTGGCTATCGAGGCCCAGCTTAAACGCGAGCTCTCTACCCTGGTATGGCTGTGCGCCAGTTAAGGGATCAATAACCGCCTTTAGAATTTTCTCCGGCGTTTCCTCTGCCACTTTTTCGATCTCTACACCACCTTCTGTAGAGGCCATAAACACGATTTTTCGTGTTGAACGATCAACAACGGCACCAAGATATAGTTCTTGCGCTATTTCTGTACAACTTTCGACCAAAATCTTGGATACGGGCTGGCCGTTTTCGTCGGTTTGGTAAGTTACTAGATTTTTTCCTAACCAATGCTGAGAAAATTCTCTGATTTCTTCTTTGGTTTGTACCAGCTTTACACCGCCGGCCTTTCCTCTGCCGCCTGCGTGAACTTGAGCCTTAACTACCCATTTGTTACCGCCAATGCGATCCGCGGCTTGTGCGGCTTCTTCTGGCGTGTCGCAGGCATAGCCTTTCGACACAGGCAACCCGTACTCGGCAAACAACTGCTTACCCTGATACTCGTGAAGGTTCATCTTGATACACCATCTTGATCTGTGAAAATTGCTGTAAGGCGCTCATCGCGAATGTCGCAAATAAACCACCTACCCCTTTCCTTCCTAAACGCGTTCTAACTTCAGCAGAAACATTATTTCTTTGATCAACTCGCTAAACAAGCAAATTTGGAACTACCCAGTTTTTGCGTCACGTATTCTCCCGAATTTCGAGCGATACCGCAAATCTAATTACCCACCTTTGGGCAGGAAAAACGTACTTATTTGCGTTTTTTCTTGTTTGCGATGTGGATAGCGTGACCTTCGACAGCTAATGCGGCTTCATGTACAGCCTCGGACAGTGTGGGATGGCCAAATACCGTCATTCCAATGTCTTCCGCACTGGAACCAAATTCCATCGCAATAACGATTTGCTGAACGAGGTCAGCGGCGCTAGGGCCAATAATATGACAGCCCAAGACACGGTCGGTCTCTGCGTGCGCTATCATTTTAACCATACCATCGGTATCGTTTGCTGCAAGCGCTCTTCCACTAGCGGCAAATGGAAAAACCCCCGTCTTGTACTCGATTCCGTCAGCTTTTAGCTGTTCTTCCGTTTGCCCAACTTGGGCGATTTCCGGATGAGTGTAGATAACTCCGGGAATACAGTCGTAATTCATAGCAGTTTTCTTACCAGCAATACGTTCGGCTACCATGACCCCTTCTTCTGAGCCCTTGTGCGCTAACATCGGGCCGCGCACGATATCACCGATCGCATAAATCCCAAGAGCTTCAGTTTCACAGTATTCATTAACAAATACGAAACCGCGCTGGTCGATAGATACCCCACAATCGGCGGAAATCAAATTTTCACTCTGTGGACGTCGACCAACGGATACGATCAATTTATCAAAGGTTTCTTTTTGCTCACCGTTCTTATCGCTGTAGGTTACCTTCACTTGCCCTTTCACGAGTTCCGTTGCAGTCACTCGCGCGCCCAGCCGTATATCTAATCCCTGCTTTTTGGTAAATATTTTTTTCGCTTCTTTGGATATCTGC
>Ga0105350_10001623_pt1 | contig 14023 bp, 28 predicted proteins | sample EN1Hudsemesocosm_FD_83506 | JGI IMG/M metagenome (GOLD analysis project Ga0105350, IMG submission 83506) | Methane-oxidizing microbial communities from mesocosms in the Hudson Canyon - EN1E Hudson Canyon | ecosystem: Environmental > Aquatic > Marine > Cold seeps | place: Hudson Canyon... | reverse complement strand
GCCATGATCAAACTCTTCAGTTTAATTACTCTTTTGTACCATTTTAAAGTTGGCACAAACTCATTTTGATGCTTTCGTATTACTTAAAACATTTGCATGTTTGTCTGTGTTACTTAACATCGACTTCTTCTTTTTGACCAGAAGTCATTCCAATGCAAGTATCCACACACATTACTTGATATTTATTTTTTTAAAGAGCGTTTGTGGCTAACAAGTCAGCAACAAAGAAGCGAGAATTATACAGCGTCTCGCCAGACTGTCAAGATTTATTTTCAAAAAACTTAATAAATCTTTTTTCCTTCAAACTAAATAAATCGCTATCTGTTTCGAAGAAGTTGCACATGATACAGTGTTAAAAACTAACGTCAACTGTTATTTTCAATTAATTTCAGATAAAAAAAAACCGACTTACGTCGGTTTTTTTTAAAACACTTATAGAAGAGTTTATTCTGCAGTTGCTTCGTCAATTTCACGGTCAACTAGTTCTACGATTGCCATTGGAGCCTTATCGCCTACGCGGAGACCCATTTTCAAAACACGAACATAACCACCTGGACGAGTTTGTGTTCTAGGACCAATATCAGAGAACAACTTAGTTACTGCCTGACGATCACCTAGACGAGAAAAAGCAAGTCTTCGGTTAGCAACAGTGTCTTCTTTGCTTAAAGTAATTAATGGTTCAATAACACCACGTAATTCTTTTGCTTTAGGCAATGTTGTACGAATAATTTCGTGCTCAACAAGAGAAGCTGCCATGTTTTTGAACATTGCTGTTCTATGGCTACTATTACGGTTAAATTTACGACCAGAGTTACGATGACGCATATCTCAAATACCTTATTTTTGTTCTAATGATGCAGGCGGCCAATTATCAAGGCGCATGCCTAGTGATAATCCTTTTGACGCTAATACATCTTTAATTTCAGTTAATGATTTTTTACCTAAGTTTGGTGTTTTCAACAATTCCATTTCAGAGCGTTGAATTAAATCACCAACATAATAGATATTTTCAGCTTTTAGACAATTTGCAGATCTGACAGTCAAATCAAGCTCATCAATAGCTTGTAATAATGCAGGATCAACTGTGTCTTGTACTTCTTCTTCAACTTTTTCTTCGATAACAGTGAAGTCAACGAAAGAAGAAAGTTGATCACTCAGAATTGTCGATGCATATTTAATTGCATCTTCAGCTTCTAAGGTACCATCTGTATCAACATCAAGGATTAATCTATCAAGGTTCGTGCGATTTTCTACACGAGCACTTTCTACAGCATAGGTAACCATGTTAACGGGGCTAAATGAAGCATCTAAATAAAGCTGACCAATAACACGCTCTTCATCTTCTGAAGATTGACGCGTATTAGAAGGTACATAACCGCGGCCTTTTTCAACTTTAAAGGTAACAGATAAACTACCACCAGTAAGGTTAGCAATAACATGATCAGCATTTGCAACTTCCACATTATGTGGTAATTCAATGTCTGCTGCAGTTACGGGGCCTACGCCTTCTTTATTTACAGTTAAAACAACTTCATCAAGGTCATGCAGTTTGAATGCAAGACCTTTCATGTTAAGAAGAACGTCTAAGACGTCCTCTTGAACACCGTCGATCGCAGAATATTCGTGAACGACACCATCAATCTGAGCTTCAACAACTGCTGAGCCTTCCATTGATGACAACATTATACGACGTAATGCATTACCTAGAGTATGGCCGAAACCGCGCTCTAAAGGTTCAAGTACAAGACGTGTACGAGTGTCACTTAGCTTCTGTATATCAACTAAACTTGGTTTAAGAAATTGACTAGTAAAGATCGTCATTTAAAATCCTCTAAGTAAGCCTAATCTAATAGGCTTAGTTATTACTATTTCGAGTAAAGCTCTACAATCAAGTGTTCGTTAATATCTGCTGACAAATCAGAACGTTCAGGTACATTTTTATATGTTCCTGACATCTTTGCCACATCAACGTCTACCCACTCAGAAAAACCGTTTTGAGCTGCTAAATCAAGTGCAGCTTTGATGCGAAGTTGATTTTTTCCAGCTTCACGAACAGCGATAACATCTGCAGCGTTTACTTGGTATGAAGGAACATTCACCTTAGTACCATTAATAGTAATTGCATTATGACGAACTAGTTGACGAGCTTCACTACGTGAAACACCAAAACCCATTCTGTACACAACGTTATCTAAACGATTTTCTAACAATTGAAGTAAGTTCTCACCAGTAGAACCTTTCATGTTGTCAGCTTTTTTGTAATATAAACGGAATTGTTTTTCCAACACACCGTATACGCGACGTAGCTTTTGCTTTTCACGTAATTGAGTTGCGTAGTCAGATAAACGACCGCGGCGTTGACCATGTTGACCCGGTGGAAATGCACGATTTTCAATCGCACACTTCGACGTGTAACATTTCTCGCCTTTTAAAAATAATTTCTCGCCTTCACGACGACATAATCGACATTTTGCACCAATATATCTTGCCACAATGATTCTCCTAAATTAGACTCTGCGCCGTTTTGGCGGACGACAACCATTATGCGGGATTGGTGTTACGTCTGTAATATTGTTAATTTTAAATCCTAGGTTGTTCAAAGCTCGAACAGCTGATTCACGACCTGGACCTGGACCTTTGATTTCAACATCAAGGTTCTTCATTCCAAACCCTTGCGCAGCTTCACCAGCTTTCTCAGCTGCTACTTGAGCTGCGAAAGGTGTGCTTTTACGAGAACCTCGGAAACCACAACCACCTGATGTAGCCCAAGACAAAGCGTTACCTTGACGATCAGTGATTGTAATAATTGTATTGTTAAACGATGCATGCACGTGTGCAACACCATCTACCACATTCTTTTTAACGCGCTTACGTTGGCGCGCTGATGAATTTGCCATCGAAATGCCTCTTTATTTAATCATGCGGCGAGGACCTTTACGAGTCCTTGCATTAGTTTTAGTTCTTTGACCACGAAGAGGTAATCCTCGACGATGGCGGACACCACGATAGCAACCTAAATCTTTTAGACGCTTAATATCCATAGACACTTCACGACGTAAGTCACCTTCTACAGTAAACTTACCAACCTCTGTACGAAGCGCTTCCACTTCCTCATCCGTTAAGTCTCTAACTTTAGCATCATGAGCAACACCTGAAGCATCACAGATTTTCTGTGCGCGTGTTAAACCGATACCATAAATAGATGTTAACGCTATCACCGTGTGCTTTTGCACAGGGACATTAATTCCAGCTATACGAGCCATTGAGCTACCCTAAATTCTTCTGATGTGAACCGTGAATCTTAACATATAAGATCAGATATTCACAACAATTTAATTATCGTGACGTCTATTAACCTTGACGTTGCTTGTGTCGTGCTTCTTTACAGATAACACGAACCACACCTTTTCTTCTTACAACTTTGCAATTGCGGCAAATTTTCTTAACCGAAGCTTGTACTTTCATCGAATCTCTCCACCAAATGTGTATTAGGTTTTAATTTAAAAACCCTGACATACCTTTTTTATCTTTCTTGTTTGATTTACGCATCAAACCTTCATATTGCTGCGACATCATATGCGACTGTACCTGTGACACAAAATCCATCACAACAACAACAATAATCAGTAACGAAGTACCACCAAAATAAAATGGTACATTCCAATATAATATTAAGAACTCTGGAAGCAAACATACAGCTGTAATATAAATCGCACCAGCTAACGTCAATCTTCCCATCACACTATCTACATAACGAGTAGTTTGCTCTCCTGGTCTAATACCAGGAATAAAAGCGCCCGACTTTTGTAGATTTTCCGCTGTTTCTTTCGGATTAAATACTAAAGCAGTATAAAAGAAACAAAAGAATATAATTGCTACTGCATATGCAAGCACATACATTGGTTGACCCGGAGACATCAGTGTCGAGATATCTTGCAACCAAGTCATTCCTTCCGAGGCTCCGAACCAGCCCGCTATTGTAGCAGGAAATAAGATAATACTCGAAGCAAATATTGGTGGAATCACACCAGCCATATTTAATTTCAAGGGAAGGTGAGTTACTTGACCCGCCATCATCTTACGGCCCTGCTGTCTTTTAGCGTAGTGTACTGGAATCCTACGCTGTGCTCTTTCAACAAACACTACAAATGCTGTAACGGCTAAGGCAAGAAACAATAGCGTAATAACAAGGAAGGTATGGAGCTGGCCTGTTCTCGCTAACTCTAATGTTCCACCAATAGCAGCAGGTAGTCCAGCGACAATACCGGCAAATATAATAAGTGAAATGCCATTACCAATGCCACGCTCTGTAATTTGCTCACCTAACCACATTAGGAACATTGTTCCTGTTACCAATGTAATTACAGCAGTCAATCTAAATAACATTCCTGGTTCTACAACAACACCGATGCCACCTGCGCTTTGAGCTTCTAGTGCAACCGCAATACCTAAAGCTTGGAAGGTCGCAAGAACTAATGTTCCATAGCGTGTGTACTGGGTAATTTTTCGTTTACCAGCAGCACCTTCTTTCTTTAGTTGAGCAAGTTTTGGATGCACTACCGTTAATAACTGCATAATAATCGATGCAGATATATAAGGCATAATACCTAAAGCAAAAACAGACAATCTAGATAAGGCACCACCAGAGAACATGTTAAACATGTCTAAGATCGTCCCTTTTTGTTGTTCAAACATTACAGCTAACGCAGCAGGATCGATACCTGGAACGGGCATAAATGTACCCATTCTATAAACTAATATCGCGCCCAATACAAAAAGTAAGCGACTTTTTAACTCTGCGAACTTTCCACCTGTTTGTTGATTATTTTCAGCCACGATTACTCTTCGACTTTTCCGCCGGCAGCTTCAATCGCTTTTTGTGCTCCAGCTGTTACAGATAAACCTTTAACTGTAATTGCTGTTGTGATTTCGCCTGAGTTGATAACTTTAACGCGCAAAGCCCTATCTGGAACAGCTCCTACCGCTTTCAACGCCAACAAATCAACGACATCTCCAGAAATATTAGCAATCACATCAAGTCTTACTTCTGCTGAAGTAGCACTTTTACGAGAGCTGAAACCAACTTTTGGCAAACGACGTTGTAAAGGTTGTTGTCCACCTTCAAAACCACGCTTTGAAAAACCACCTGAACGTGACTTTTGGCCTTTATGACCTCGACCACATGTTTTACCGGTGCCTGATCCAATTCCGCGGCCAACGCGTTTTGCGTCTTTAGTTGCGCCTGGAGCTGGTGCAATAGTATTTAAATACATTTTATGCTTCCTCAACCTTTAACAAATATGAAACATGATTAATCATGCCTCTATTTTCAGGAGTATCGATAACAATAGCGCTACTGCCTGTTTTTCTTAGACCTAAACCAGCAACACATGCTTTATGTTTAGCCAAGCGGCCGATTGTGCTTTTAACTAAAGTAACTTTCAATTTAGCTTGTGATGTCATTTTCTTATTCCATAATCTCAGAAACAGTCTTACCGCGTTTAGCAGCAACAGCTTCAGGATTGTTCATGTCAGTTAAACCTTTAACTGTTGCACGAACAACATTTAGAGGATTAGTTGAACCGATAGATTTAGCAAGTACGTTATGAACACCTACCACGTCAAATACAGCTCTCATTGCACCACCGGCAATAACACCCGTACCTTCTGATGCAGGCTGCATGTAAACTTTTGCTGCGCCGTGACGAGAAGTGACTGCATGCTGCAATGTGTTACCGCTTAAAGTAACAGTGTGCATATTCTTTCTTGCTTCATCCATTGCTTTTTGGATTGCTACAGGTACTTCGCGAGCTTTACCTTGACCGAAGCCAACTCGTCCTTCACCATCACCAACTACTGTTAGTGCAGAAAAACCGAAAACTCGACCACCTTTAACAACTTTAGCAACGCGGCGAATACCGACTAATTTTTCAATCAAACCATCAGAAGGGGCTTGTCGTTGATCATTTTGTGCCATGTGATATTACCTTTAAATTAGAACTGCAAGCCGTTTTCACGAGCAGAATCGGCTAACGCCTTGACGCGGCCATGAAAACTGAAACCTGAACGGTCAAAAGAAACCTTTTCGATACCTTCTTTCACAGCACGTAAAGCAACAGCTTTACCTACAGCTTCAGCGGCAGCAATATTTCCTGTTACAGCTAGGTCTTTTTTCACTTCCGCATCTAAAGTAGATGCTGACGCGATAACTTTAGAGCTATCGTGAGCAAGAACCTGTGCATAGATATGACGAGAAGTTCTGTGAACTGACAGTCTGTATACTTCAAGCTCTTTTAACTTAGCTCTAGTTTTTGCAGCTCTGCGTAATCTTGATTTTTTCTTATCCATTGTTCAGCCTAATTATTTCTTCTTAGCATCTTTACGAGCAACATGCTCATCCGAGTAACGTACACCTTTGCCTTTGTATGGCTCTGGTGGGCGATATGCACGAATATCTGCTGCGACTTGACCTACTACTTGCTTATCCGCTCCGGTAATAACAATTTCAGTTTGACTTGGTGTCTCAACTTTAATGCCTTCTGGAACTTCATATTGTACTGGGTGCGAAAACCCAAGAGTAAGATCAACCTTACTGCCTTGAGATTTTGCACGATAACCTACACCAACAAGCGTTAATTTTTTCTCAAAACCTTGAGAAACGCCGGTTACCATATTACTAAGTAGCGCACGAGCTGTACCTGTTTGTGCAGTCGCTTGCTTTGATTTATTTCGTGCTGTTGTTGTTAAAGTACTTCCTTGCTGAGAAACTTCTACATCAGCATTAATTGTTCTTGTTAAAGAACCTTTAGCACCTTTAATAGAAACTTCAACACCGTTAAGAGAGACTTCAACACCTGCAGGAATTTCTACAGGAGCATTTGCTATACGTGACATTCTTAAATCTCCAAATAAAGGCTAGCTGATTTCACACAGGACTTCACCGCCCTGACCGAGTTCTCTTGCCTTACGATCAGTCATAACACCTTTAGATGTTGACACGATAGCGACGCCAAGCCCATTAATGACTTTAGGTAAATCTTTAACTGATTTGTAAACGCGTAGACCTGGACGGCTAACACGATCAATTTTAGAAATTACAGCTTTACCTTCAAAGTATTTAAGAGCAATAGAAAGCGAGGCTTTACCATCTGCTTCTGATACATTGAAAGAAGAAATATAACCTTCATCTTTTAAAACGCTTGCAATGCTTAACTTCACTTTCGAAGAAGGCATTGTCACGTCAGTTTTGTTTGCTGATTGTGCGTTACGAATACGCGTAAGCATATCTGCAACTGGATCGTTCATACTCATTTTATATTAACTCCAAATTAAGTTCGGTTGGATTACCAACTAGCCATTACTAAGCCAGGAATATCGCCTTTCATTGCGTGCTCACGCAATTTATTACGAGACAATCCAAACTTACGGTAGTAACCATGAGGGCGACCAGTGATTTCACAACGGTTTCTCATGCGAACAGAACTTGAATTACGAGGAAGAGCGTGGAATTTCTTCGCTGCTTCTTGACGATCATCAAAACTTAAAGACATATCAAGCATTTGTTTTTTCAAACTTGCGCGCTTGACTGCATATTTTTGAACCAATTTTGCTCGTTTAATCTCACGATTAATCATGCTACGTTTAGCCATATCTTACTCCATCAAACCTATTTCTATTTTCTAAAAGGAAACTTAAAAGCTGATAATAATGCACGTGACTCATCTGCTGTTTTAGCAGTAGTTGTGATGGTAATATCCATCCCACGTAACTTATCAATTTTATCGTACTCTACTTCTGGGAAGATTATTTGTTCTTTCACACCCATACTGTAGTTTCCTTGGCGATCAAATGACTTCGGGTTTAAACCACGAAAATCACGAATCCTAGGAATAGAAATGGTTACTAGGCGATCAAGGAAATCGTACATTCTTTCAGAACGTAGAGTTACTTTACAACCTACTGGCCATCCTTCACGTAACTTAAAGCCTGCAATAGACTTTTTAGCTTTTGTAATCACAACTTTCTGACCGGAGATTTTCTCCATATCAGCCACTGCGAAATCTAATACTTTCTTATCAGTAAGCGCCTCACCAACACCCATATTCAGGGTAATCTTGGTAATGCGTGGAACTTCCATTACTGACTTATAGCCAAACTCTTCTGTTAACTGCTTGACTACAGTATCACGATAAAATTCTTTTAATCTGCTCACTGTATATACCTAATTCTTTATGCGCCGACAACTTCGCCATTTGATTTAAAAAAGCGAACCTTACGGCCATCTTCCAATACTTTAAAACCTACTTTATCACCCTTACCTGTTGCTGGGTTTAATAAAGCCAAGTTTGAACCTTCAATTGGCATTTCTTTATCGACGATGCCTCCAGTCGTACCCATCGCTGGATTAGGTTTAGTATGTTTCTTTACAAGGTTAACACCTTGAACAACAAACTTACCATCTTCTCCGCGAAGTGTAATCTCACCCGTTTTGCCGCGATCTTTACCAGTCACAACAATAACTTGATCACCTTTTACTAGCCTTTCCATTTCAGAACTCCTACTTATAATACTTCAGGTGCTAACGAGATTATCTTCATGAATTTTTCTCCACGAAGCTCACGTGTAACAGGACCGAAGATACGAGTTCCAATTGGCTGAAGCGCTGCATTCAATAATACCGCTGCATTGGTATCAAAACGAATCAACGATCCATCTGGACGACGAACACCTTTACGTGTACGAACGATCACAGCATTATGAACCTCACCTTTTTTCACTTTACCGCGTGGCACAGCTTCTTTGATTGTAACCTTAATTACATCACCGATACCGGCATAACGACGGTGTGATCCGCCTAAAACCTTTATACATTCTATACGCTTGGCACCGCTATTATCGGCGGCTTCAAGACTGCTTTGCATTTGAATCATAGTCTAAACTCCAACTTTAAATAGCCGTGCTATTTAGCACGTTCAAGAACTTCAACCAAACTCCAAGACTTAGTCTTAGATAAAGGTCTACTTGAAGTAATACTTACTAAATCACCTTCATTACACTCATTATTTTCATCATGAGCATGTAATTTTGTAGATTTTCTTACATATTTCTTGTAGATAGGATGGGCAACTTTACGTTCAACTAAAACCGTAATTGTTTTATCCATCTTGTCACTGACTACAAGACCAGTTACTGAACGAGCAGTACTTTGTTCTTCACTCATCTCTAAGCCCTATTTATTTTCGTTAACTACAGTTTTAATACGTGCAATATCACGACGAACGCGGCGCATTTCACTTGTGCGCTGTAATTGGCCTGTTGCATTTTGCATACGTAAATTAAACTGTTCTTTATGAAGAGCTTCTAGCTCTTTACTAATATCTTCAGCAGATTTCGCTCTAATTTCACTAGCATTCATTACAGTATCGCTCGAGTTACAAATGTTGTTTTAATTGGAAGCTTAGCTGCTGCAAGACGGAACGCTTCGCGAGCCACTTCTTCAGAAACACCTTCCATCTCATAGAGCATGCGACCCGGCTGCACATTCGCAACCCAGTATTCAACATTACCCTTACCTTTACCTTGGCGTACTTCTAATGGCTTGCTCGTGATTGGCTTATCAGGAAATACACGAATCCAGATTTTACCACCACGTTTAACATAGCGAGTCATTGCACGACGTGCCGCTTCAATTTGACGGGCCGTTATTCTACCACGATCTAATGACTTTAGGCCAAATTCGCCGAAGCTTACTTTTGATCCACGATGTGCTAAGCCGCGATTACGCAGCTTCATCTGCTTTCTAAATTTTGTTCTTTTTGGCTGTAACATTGGTTATAACCTTACTTTTTGTCTGATTTAGTGTCAGTTTTGTCGTTTCCTTCAAAAACCTCACCCTTGAAAATCCAAACTTTGATACCAATGATACCGTAAGTTGTATTCGCTTCTGCGGTACCGTAATCGATATCTGCGCGCAATGTATGCAAAGGTACTCGACCTTCACGATACCATTCCGTGCGAGCAATCTCAGCACCATTCAGTCGACCAGCTACGTTGATACGAATACCCTCAGCACCTAAGCGCATAGTATTTGTAACAGCACGTTTCATAGCACGACGGAACATAATTCGGCGTTCTAATTGCTGAGCAACACTTTCTGCTACTAGGGTTGCATCTAATTCAGGCTTGCGAACTTCTTCAACCCCTAAATTAACTGGAACACCCATGATTTCTGAAGCAGCTTTACGAAGTTTATCTATATCTTCGCCTTTTTTACCGATTACAATCCCTGGGCGAGCCGTGTGGATTGTGATCTTAGCATTTTTAGCTGGTCTATCAATCTGAATTTTACTAACTGAAGCATGTGCTAATTTCTCTTTAAGAAATGCACGAACTTTCAAGTCACTATTAAGCAGTGTTGAAAAATTTGCAGAATCAGCATACCAGATTGAATTCCAATCTTTAATTATACCAAGTCTGAAGCCTATTGGGTGAACCTTTTGTCCCATAAGTATTCTCTCTTACTTTTCGTCGACAATCACAGTGATGTGACTTGTACGTTTAAGGATACGGTTACCACGACCTTTAGCTCGTGGTGACATGCGTTTCATAGTAGAGCCGTCATCAACCATTACAGCTGAAACATATAACTCATCAATATCTGCACCATCGTTATGCTCAGCATTAGCGATTGCAGAATTTAATACTTCTTTCATTATAACAGCGGCTTTCTTAGGGCTAAATGTAAGAAGATTAATCGCCTTCTCAACATGTAAACCTCTAATTTGATCTGCAACCAAACGTACCTTTTGGGCAGAAATTCTTGCATAGCTGTATTTTGCTTTAGTAGCCATCTTATCTTACCTTATCGTTTAGCTTTTTTATCAGCGATATGACCTCTAAAGGTCCTCGTTGGTGAAAACTCACCTAACTTATGACCAACCATATCTTCCGTTATAAAGATAGGCATATGCTGTCTACCGTTATGAACTGCAATCGTTAAACCGATCATGTCTGGTGAAATCATAGAACGTCTTGACCATGTTTTGATCGGACGCTTGTTATCAGATTTAATCGCTTCCAAGACCTTATTTTCAAGGTGCTGGTCTATAAAAGGACCTTTTTTAATTGAACGCGGCATTATTATTCCTACCTATTTTTTGTTACGACGACGTACAATCATGCTGTCTGTACGTTTATTCTTACGAGTTTTGTAGCCTTTAGTTGGCATTCCCCAAGGAGACACTGGGTGACGACCACCTGAAGTTCGACCTTCACCACCACCATGTGGATGATCAACCGGGTTCATTACAACACCACGAACTGTTGGACGAACACCACGCCATCTTGTTGCACCAGCTTTACCAAGTGAACGTAACGCATGCTCGCCATTACCAACTTCACCCAATGTAGCTTTACAATCCAATGAAATCTTACGCATTTCACCTGAACGTAAGCGTAATGTTGCATAGCCATTTTCACGAGCCACAAATTGAGCACTACCACCGGCACTACGTGCTATTTGAGCACCTTTTCCTGGTTTCATTTCAACACAGTGAACCGTGCTACCTAGTGGAATTGAAGAAAGCTTCATACAGTTACCTGCACGAATCTCAGACTCTTCGCCTGATTGCAATCTATCTCCAGCGACAACACCTTTAGGAGCAATTATGTAACGTTTCTCACCATCAGCATAACTTAATAATGCGATGTGAGCTGTACGGTTAGGATCATATTCGATACGCTCAACTACTGCTGGAATACCATCTTTGTTACGCTTGAAATCAATCATGCGGTAGCGTTGTTTGTGACCACCACCACGATGTCTTACTGTAATACGTCCTGCGTTATTACGTCCACCAGTTTTAGATTTCTTTTCAACTAAAGGTGCATATGGTGCACCTTTATGTAAGTTATCTGTTTTAACCTGGACAACAAATCTGCGTCCAGCTGATGTAGGTTTAGCCTTAATTAATGCCATTCCTGTTTCCTCACCAATATTTTATGTTTTATTCACCAAGGAAGTTGATGTCAGCGCCATCAACAAGAGTGACATAGGCTTTCTTCCAATCGCTACGTTGTCCCATAATGCGGCCGGTACGTTTAGCTTTACCTTTAACATTTGTGGTTGTAACAGAAGCTACTTTTACATCAAACATAAGCTCTACAGCATGTTTAATTTCAAGTTTGTTCGAATTTGGAAGTACTTTTAATACAACTTGATTATGTTGTTCAGCCACACGTGATGCTTTCTCAGCAACAACAGGGCCAACAATAATTTTAGTCAATCGTTCTACGTTCATACTAATGACTCCTCAAGCTTACGTACAGAGTCTTCAGTCATAACTACTTTTTCAAACCGTAGCAACGCTACTGGGTTGATATGAGCAGCATCTGTAGCAGCAAGATTGTATAAGTTACGAGAAGCTAACGCTAAGTTTCCTGCAGCATCTTCACTAACAAGAAGTGCATTACTAAGACCAAGACCTGATACTTTCGCAAGTAAGTCTTTAGTCTTAGGGGTATCCAAGTCAATCTTATCGACTAAAACTAAAGCATCTTTACGACGTAGTTCAGATAAGATTGTACAGATAGCATTACGGTAAGCTTTACGATTAACCTTTTGGCTATAATCACGAGGTTTCGCAGCAAATGTAATACCACCAGAACGCCACAAAGGGCTTCTAATTGTACCAGCACGAGCTCGACCACTACCTTTTTGTGCAAATGGCTTACGTCCACCACCGCGCACTTCAGAGCGTGTTTTTTGAGCGACTGTACCGCTACGCGCACCAGCCATGAATGCTGTTACGACTTGATGAACCAAAGATTCATTATATTCACGATCGAACATAGCATCTGAAACAGTAATGTTTCCAGCTTTTTTTCCATCGAAAGATTGTAATTGAAGATCCACTATATTCCCCTAAGAACCTTAAGCTTTAACAGCAGGACGAATGATAACGTTACCGCCTTTTGATCCAGGCACAGAACCCTTCACTAGCACTAAGTTACGCTCTTCATCAACACGAACAACAGATAGGTTTTGCAACGTACGTTGCACATCACCCATGTGTCCAGCCATTTTCTTTTCTTTGAATACACGACCAGGTGTTTGACACATACCGATCGAGCCAGGCGCTCTATGAGAGATAGAGTTACCATGTGTTGCATCACCACCACGGAATCCGTAGCGCTTCATAACACCGGCAAAACCTTTACCCTTAGTTACACCTGTTACATCAATAGCCTGTCCTGCTTCAAAGATGTTTACATTAACTTCTGAACCAACTTCGAAGTCAGCTAAATCATTCACAGTAAACTCTCTTACAGAAGAGCCTGCAGCTGATTCAGCTTTAGCAAAGTGACCAGCCTGTGACTTAGTAACACGTGATGCTTTTTTAGAGCCAGCAGTTACTTGTACAGCGTTATAACCATCTGTTTCGATAGTTTTTAACTGGCTAATACGATTTGATTCAATTTCAATTACCGTTACTGGTGTTGATACGCCATCTTCAGTGAAGACACGAGTCATTCCAATTTTACGGCCGACAAGTCCAATAGTCATTGAGCTAGCCCCTTATTAGTTTAACTTGATTTGGACATCTACGCCGGCAGCGAGGTCCAATTTCATTAATGCATCTACTGTTTTATCTGTAGGCTCGACGATATCTAAAAGACGTTTGTGAGTACGGATTTCGTACTGATCACGAGCATCTTTATTGACATGCGGAGAGATTAAGATAGTAAAGCGTTCTTTTTTCGTAGGTAATGGAATAGGTCCATTAACACGAGCACCAGTGCGCTTTGCAGTTTCAACGATTTCTTTAGCAGATTGATCAATCAAGCGATGATCGAATGATTTTAATCTGATTCTAATTGTTTGGTTTGTTGCCATTATTTATTACTCAGTGATCTTACTAACAACGCCAGCACCAACGGTACGGCCACCTTCACGAATAGCAAAACGTAGACCTTCTTCCATCGCAATCGGTGCGATTAAAGTAACGTCCATTTTTACATTGTC
>Ga0105350_10001621_pt1 | contig 14032 bp, 13 predicted proteins | sample EN1Hudsemesocosm_FD_83506 | JGI IMG/M metagenome (GOLD analysis project Ga0105350, IMG submission 83506) | Methane-oxidizing microbial communities from mesocosms in the Hudson Canyon - EN1E Hudson Canyon | ecosystem: Environmental > Aquatic > Marine > Cold seeps | place: Hudson Canyon... | reverse complement strand
TAAGCAACAAGGGCAATGCTAAAAAGTAACTGGGGCGCATAAGTTGTCTCTAATTATCAAAGTAAATTTTAATTGAACGGTACGTTCATCTTTCAACATATATGCTATGTTGTCATACTTTATAAATTACTTCCGGTCTTGAAACGACAAACACTATGTCCATTAATGACAAATCAACAACTCTCTCTTCGTGGGCTCGTGTGGTATGCAATGCTATTGATGCCAAAGGCGTTGATAGCACTCAGCTCTTAACACTCGCGGGAATAAGCCCTGATGTCTTAAATGACCCAGAAGGACGAATACCCGTTGATAAAATGAGCCAGCTCTGGGAACTCGCAGTGGATGCAACCGGCGACGAGGCATTTGGGCTCAGCGTCCCACCTTTCGTACAACCCACTACTTTTCACGCCCTCGGCTTCTCGCTGATGGTGAGCGAGACGTTAAGAGAAGCATGGCGACGCACTGAGCGATACTACAAAATTGTGAGTGATGTTTTGGATATACGTATAGAGGAATATGAAACCGAATCGGCGTTATGTTATGTGAAAGTACCCGGAAAGGGTTACGCCAAAGAAGCGATTGATGCCTTCATCGCCACTATGATCGATCTATCTTCCGGAATAAGCGGTGGTAGCGCTAAGCCAACCAGAATTGAATTTGAGCGAGCTGAACCCGAAAACCGAGCGCGATTTGAAGCTGCCTTCCCCTGTGATGTTTATTTCGACACAGAGCGAAATCAAATTTACTTCACAAATGAAGATCTTGACTGTCCGCTAGCAACTGCTAATAGAGATATCGCCTTAAAAAATGATGAAGTAGTGCAAAGCTACTTATCACGATTGTTGAAACAACCCCTGGCTAAGCAAGTCACTGAGAAAATTATTATGTCTCTTTCTATGGGGGAACCCAATCAGGAGCTTATTGCCAGTAGCTTGAATATGAGTAGCCGTAGCCTGCAACGAAAACTAAAAGAAGAAACAACGTCTTTTCGTCAGCTATTAGATAATGTGAGAAAAGACCTCGCAAAAAATTATTTAGCCAGTTCTCAGCAATCTGTCATTGAAATTGCTTACCAGCTTGGGTTTCAAGACCCTAGCAATTTCACCAGAGCTTTTAAGCGATGGTTTAGCTTGTCACCTTCAGCATTTAGACTACAGCTATCTTCATCAGGATAATTTGTCCTATGCATCCATCTAAGTATTTTCTGCCAGAATCCTCAATGCAACACCAGCTGCAGCCGTTCTATTTTCGACGCCTAGTTTTGGAAAAATCATTTCAAGGTGTTTATTGACCGTACGAGGGCTCATTGTGAGTATTTCTGCGGTATCACGATTCGTTTTTCCATTTGCTATCCAAAACAAGACTTCCGCTTCTCTATCAGTTAGGTCCAACTTTGTTTTGAGCAAGGCCGCTTCAGTAGGTCGATTGCCATCAATCAATTTAATTAAACGATCACCACTGCTATGCTGCCCTACAAATCGGACTGATAAGGGGTAATCCAACGCTTCTAACATCAACGAATCTCCCGCCTCTAATGGCTTTAACAACCAACGAGATAACTGATTGGCAAAAGCACTACTTAGGTCGTTCCCATCTACCTTCGCTTTTGCAAATAATGCATAGGCTTGTGGTGTTGCCCAACGAACCTCACCGTCATTCGTCGATGTAAACAAGTGCTGACCCGTACTATCCAAGGCTGATTGTGCACTTTTAGTTAGCCTTGCATTTTTCAAGTGCACTTTCATTCTGGCAATTAATTCTGCGGGATTGATCGGCTTAATTAAATAATCAACCCCACCAGCTTCCAAGCCTTTTACGATATCGTCTGTATCAGACAAACCGGTCATAAAAATAACCGGAATATCAGCTAGGTCGGCATTTAACTTTAGTTGTTTGCAAGTTTCAAAACCGTCCATAACAGGCATTACCGCATCAAGAAGAATTACATCAGGGCGTATTCGTTTTGCAATCGTTAAAGCTTGCCGCCCTTCCAAGGCGACGAGTACATCCAAGCCCTCTACCTCTAGAGCGTCATTAATCAAACTTAAAGCATCAGGCGAGTCATCTACCACCAGTACAATATCTGTATGGGAAGGAGTGTTCATTTTTTCTCAGGCTCCAAGCATGCTGCTAGCTGTTCAAATTGAAAGTTGGCACTCAACTCTTCTAGGTATTTATATAATTCGCCGCTCATAATTTCAGCCTCAGCGACTTGAGTCAAGGTTTGCACAACCCCTTTACGATAGCCCATTTCAGCATAAGCCTTAAGCTCTCGAACTAAAGCATGATCCGGTATTAAAAAACCTTCTGTTTGAATTGGTTGCCCAGCAATACTTGTAAACTCTATATCTAAGTCACTATTATTTTCTTGGGTAATCCAGTTTAATTTTAAATACTCAGCTAATTTATCCAGTAAGGCGCTATTACTAATAGGTTTCACTAAATAATCATTGTAATAAGAGCACTCAATCAGTTTTTCATCTTTATTATTTTTATCTGGCTGACCTTCAGTGGGAATATGCGCATTGGCCGACAACATCAGAATTGGCGCTTGAACACCTTGATCACGCAGCGTTTTAGCCAATTCAAAGCCACTCTTACCCGGCATAGAAACATCCATTAAAAATAAATCTGGTTTAGCATGGCTAACTAGATTCAGACATGATTCGGCATCAAAAGCTTCTAAAGTTGTAAAGCCCAGCGGTATCAGTAAGTCAGATAAAAAGCCACGTAATACCGGGTCATCATCGACTAAACAAATGGTCCGCTGATAACCTTCATAGCCTACAACTTTAGCTTTCACAGGCTCTTTCTTTTCCTGAGTATTGATCCAAGGCAACATGAGGCAGACTTTAAACACACTGCCCTCACCTATCGTTGAATCTACCTGTAACTCACCGCCCATAATCTCCGTCAATAGCTTGACAATCGTTAAACCTAAACCAGTACCCTGCACATTAGGTGTTTGTATATTTCGAACACGTTCAAATGGATCAAATATGCGCGATAAATGTTCTTCATCAATACCAGCCCCCGTGTCTTTGATGGTAAATTCAGCCACCTGTGAACGATAGCCAACCTCGAAGTCAATCACCCCTTCTTGCGTATACTTAACAGCATTGGAAAGTAGGTTAATAAGTATCTGTCGAAGTCGTTTTTCATCCGCCATGACCATATTAGGCAGGCGATCACGCACCACAAAATTTAACTTAATGCCTTTATTCTTTGCCTGCATTTTGAACATTGTAGCGAGCTGCTCAAGTAAATCAGGTAACTGGACTCGATTACGATATAAATCAAGACGGCCCGCCTCAATTTTGGAAATATCTAATAAGCCTTCAATGAGATCTGCAAGGTGCTGCCCGCTTCGATGAATAATATTCAAGCCTCTCGTTTGAGAGTCTGTGACTTCGGGCTTATCTGATAACAATTGTGCATAACCTAAAATTGATTGTAATGGCGTTCTTAGCTCATGACTGATCCCCGACAAGTATCGACTCTTTGCATCATTCGCTTTTTCAGCCAGCTCTTTCGCTTGTTGTAGCTCCAAATCTGTTTGCTGATGCGCATCGATTTCTCGCATCAGTTTTCGTGTTTGTCGATTAGACTCCATTTGAGCAACCACCCTGCTTTCATGCGCAAGCAAAAATAGCCACGAAATCACTCCACTGACAATTAAAAATATAAAAAACAAGGTAAATAGACTTTGCTGTAACACCAACTGCTCAGAGAGTACCGTCGGCCTCATATGTTCGTAAACCAGCGCTAGCAAGGCAAAATTAATCAGGTTCGTGATAAGCAATAAGCCCATAAAACGGCCTAACCTGGAGTTCACAATATGGACGGCTTTTCCTGATATGAACCGACGTAAGAAGTTTGCGAGTTGTCTAGACAGTCGAGCATGTGGCTTACAGCTATCCAAGCAACGCACATCGAGCGAACAACATAAAGAGCAAATTGGCTGAGCATAAACACCGCAATAGCTCATATCTTCTATTTCAAAGGTATTTTCACAAACACCACATTTAAGTGATTGATATGTTCTAGGCATCAAGGGGGCATATTTCCCCACTCCTATCTGCTCATTTGATTGCTTGTCAATCAAAGGTATTAGTTCTGGCGACTGCCGAGCTAAGTAGTATTTCCCTTTTGTTACCCATGCAATGGCAGGCACTGCAATAAAACAAACCAATAAACTCACAAAGTGACTCAAGTTACGTGCGAGCTCACCAAATACACCCAAGTAGCTCAACATACCCAGTGTAGTTGCAATGCACATTGAACCAACCCCTACAGGGTTAATATCATAGAGATGGCCTCGCTTGAACTCGATATAAGAAGGGCTTAAACCTAACGGTTTATTTATCAGTAAGTCAGCAGAAAGAGAGCCCAGCCAACTTACTGCAACAATCGCGAAGACGCCTAAAATAGCCTCTAAGGCTTCATGAACTCCCAACTCCATTAAAATTAGAGCGATCGTGACATTAAACACTAACCAAACAACCCGACCAGGATGACTGTGTGTTGCTCTTGAAAAGAAATTAGACCATGCGATCGAGCCTGCATAAGCATTAGTCACATTAATTTTCATCTGTGAAATAATCACCATCACTGCAGCGAGCACCAATGCCAAAGTTGGTGACTGGGTTAAGTAATTAAACACGCGTTCATACATATACGTTGGATCACTCGCGGTGATATAACTCGCACCTTCTGTAATAGCAAGATAGGCAATGAAAGAACCAAACAACATCTTGATTAAGCCAATAAAAATCCAACCTGGTCCTGCTAGCACTAACCAAAACCACCACTGCCGTTTATTCGTTTCATTTTTTGTTGGAAGAAAGCGCAAATAATCAACTTGCTCACCAATTTGGGCAACTAGCGCAAAAAATACCGAGGCAGCAGCGCCAAATAGCAGCCAACTAAATTCATTCCCTACGGGAAGTGCCGTTGGCGTGTAGTTTGTCCACCCTTCTAAGCGGTCAAACTCATAAAAGACAACGGTGACAACTGCCGCTATTTGAAGCACTAGCCATAAAGTCTGAGTGCCCACCTGAAACCGGCTGATCGTCGTAATTCCCTTCATAACAATGGGAATCACAGCGACGGCACATAAAAAGTAACCAATAAAAAGTGGCACACCTAACAGAGCATTTAAGGCAGAAGCAAGAATAGCGGCTTCAATAGCGAAGAAAATAAACGTAAATGAAGCATAAATAAGAGAGGTGACCGTGGAACCTAAATAGCCAAAACCAGCACCACGTGTTAATAAATCAATATCCAAACCATGTTTGGCTGAGTGGTAAGCGATCGGAAAACCAGTAATAAAAAAAACAGCCGCCACTGCAAGCATCGCCACTACCGTATTCACAAAACCATAACTCAAAGTCACTGCCGCAGCAATACTCTCAAGCGCTAAAAATGCAGTCGCTCCTAGTGCTGTTTTTCCTACTCGACTAATGCTCATTTTACGCGCTTTACGTGCGGTAAACCTAAGCGAATAATCTTCCATCGTTTGGTTCGCCACCCACTGATTATAGTGGCGGCGAACTTTTAGTATTTTTTGTTTTGCTGGCATAAATACGAATGATACAAATAAGGCTAATAAATGAAGACAGCCCTAGAGCACATCTTAAACCAATAGAATAAAGGTTTTAAGGTATGAAAACGAGTTTTACAATAATTCCTCTGTTCATCTTTAAGTGAAAAATAGCGGTCAAACAAAGAATATAAAAAAGACCATGCTCGGACTTTCTCATATAATAGAAAATACTCTCTCAAGTACTAAGTTCAGGTATTTTGAACTTTATTTCTAAACTACTTACGTTAGTTAGTTTTTTAACACTCGGTTTCGACCTTCATTTTTAGCTCTATATAATGCTTCATCTGCACGCGCAATCATGTCTTGTATTACATGGTCACTTTGATGAATAACGGTGCAACCTGCACTCAAGGTTATATAAATAGGTTCCTCGCTAACACCTTTTCCGTATTCGACTATCGGTGTCACATCAGCAAACTGTCGGACTCGCTCAATAGTTTTTAAACACTGAGCAATACTGCATTCAGGTAAGAGCACAATATACTCCTCTCCTCCCCAACGACAAAAAAGATCATTCTCTCTTAGTAAGCTCATAATATCCTTAGCCAGATTTTTAATAACCAAATCTCCGGCAGCGTGCCCACGCGTATCATTTATTTTTTTGAAATGATCTATATCGATAAATGCAACAGCTAGATTTCGTTTATATCGACACGCTCTAACAAACTCATTTTCAGCATAAGATAGGAAGCTACGTCGATTTAAAGCGCCTGTTAACAGGTCTTCGGAAGCTGAACGTTTGAGGTGTTTATGCACATCATGACTATAAATCCACCACCCCCTCACACCATAAGAAATTAAACTAAGCCCTAACAACTGAAAGGAGTTCTCAAAAATAGTCGTTGTCATGACTGTCTGAACAAATAGTTCCGACAGCGTATCCATAAAAAAAGCCAGATAAAAAAAGAAAAGACCAACAAGTAAAAAATTCTTTAACCGCGCAGATCCATTTAAATCCTGAGTGTAATAAGTTGTGATTAATAAGACTAACGCTAGTAATAGATCACTTAATAAGTCGAAATAGTCAATTTTGTCCAAAAAATCCACTTGACTAAAATAGTACGCCGCAATGACAAAAGAGAGAAAAATAAGAAATGGAGCAGTGAATCTAGTAATAGAGGTAAGACGTTGGTTAACTTGGTTTTCTGGAACCTGTGTCGGTGTATTGGTATGGGCGTTTTCCATAATAAGCTACACCTGAAAACGATTAATACTATTTTTAAATAACGTGTTGATTAACCCAAGCATAGTTCGATAAAACCGATTTATCAATTTATCCCTTGTTCCTTTCAAGCAACACAAAACAAAGAGGTTAGGGGCGTGTTTTGATAGCCTTAACAATCAAATATTATTGAAGAAGAAAGGATAAAATCGGCCAAGTAAATTAGCCGATTAGACTTTTAACATTTTATTTCTTTGCTTCTTTTAACGCCCAAAAACCAGCCGATATGATGGCAAGTACAGCTAAAGAAATTTCCATCAATCCCATGTGGCCTTCACCAATATGAGTTTGAGCAGAAGCATGCATGCCTTCATGCGCTATTAATACGCTTGGAACTAAAAACATGATTGCAGTCAATGTAAGTTTGTTAACGAATCTCATCTTATGCATCCTTATAAACATTAACACTAGTTATACGACTGATTTAGCAGGCGGTAACGCTTTCGTTTCAAGCATGCCTTCAGTAATAATAAATTTAATAATATCATCCAAACCTTGTGCTTTTTTTAAGTTAGAAAAAACAAAAGGCCGATCGCCACGCATTTTTTTAGCATCTTGATCCATCACCTCTAATGAAGCGCCCACTAGCGGTGCGAGATCAATTTTATTGATGATGAGCAAGTCAGACTTTGTAATACCCGGGCCACCTTTACGTGGTATTTTATCGCCGGCAGACACATCAATCACATAAATGGTTAAATCAGATAACTCTGGGCTGAATGTGGCACTGAGGTTATCACCACCAGACTCCACAAATACAACATCTAATTCTCCGTGCCGAGTCATGAGCTGGTCAATGGCTGCCAAGTTCATGGAAGCATCTTCCCTAATTGCTGTATGCGGACACCCGCCAGTTTCAACACCAATAATTCGATCGGCTTCGAGCGCTTCATGCTTCGTTAAAAACAGCGCGTCTTCTTGCGTGTAAATGTCGTTGGTCACCACAGCGATATTGTAATAATCCTTCATTGCAGCACAAAGCGATCGCAACAAAGCGGTTTTACCCGATCCTACTGGGCCACCCACACCTATTCGTAAAGTTTGTTTTTTTGACATATTTTATCCTAGTAATGTATCTATCAATTTAGCCTGTCGACCGGTGCGCAACACCTTAAACTTATGATCTAAACAAGCGACTGTATTGTGTTTCATGCAAAGCACTCGCAATCGCTAAAGCGGGTAAACCACCACCAATATTTTCTTCTAAAGTAAGTTTTGCCTGTTCGAGGGTTTGGGCAATTGCAGGTTGAAATAAAGTCAGTAACTGCTGAGCCTGAGTTTGTCCTAATGGAACTAGTTTAGTCGCTGCAGCGACCTGATTCTCTAGCCACGACCAAGTAAAACCCGTCGCAGCTTCTTCATAAGGAATACTCCAATATTGAGCGGCATAGGCAAATAAACTAACGAAACTCAATTCATCTGTTTTAAGTTTTGTGTCTTCTGCGTCAAAAGGTAAAAGAAAAGGGAAAGTAAAATCCAAGCTTTTTAGCAAACGATGTAAAGCCTCACCCATTGCAGTATCGGTTAAACGTAACTCTTTGGTTTCACGCGAGGCAATGGCTAAATCATTCAAATAACGAAAACGAGACCAATCGTTAGACTGGCTGCATTCCATCACACCTCGGAGTATTGGTAAGTCGACACGTGCCAGATTTTCTTTTAGCTGTAGTTTGATCCATTGCTCAACATCATCAGATTTTTTAACCCAGCCGCACTCAATGGCATACTCCAGCCCTTGGGGGAAAGCATATCCTCCCACTGGCAAGCTAACACTGCTCAGCTGTAATAATCGTGCCAAAGCTATTGGATCACTCATCTTTTATACCTTCATGTCGAGCATTAGTGATCATGTCCACTGACATGTTTACCATGACTGTAAGCCCCTGACTCAGGCGCAAATACCGCTTCTTCATGGGTGACCACCAAACCTAATAAATGCACCATCTCTTCTAATACATGATCCGGTTTAATACGTAACCAGCGATCACCAACCTCTATCTTCGAATGCCGGTTACCCAAATGATAACAAGCACGCGCAAAAGTATGCCAGTCATCACAACTCGCATGAGCAACAGCTTCGATAGCGCCATCAACCTGTACAATTTTTCCACATTCGGTTTTTAAGTATTCACCTACCAGTAATGGATTACCACGCTCTAAAAATATGCGGACTTCAACCCCTGATAAGCTAGTTGCCCTTAAACGCCCCTTATTTCGCTGATCATGATTTAAGGAAATCGTTTCAGCAACAGGGTCATGACAATGCATCCCTAAACGCTCAAAAACTTCTAACATCTTCTTTTCTACCTCTCGTTGTATCCCATTCACTGTCATTTCAAAGTTCCGATCTGTCATCCCCTAAGTATCTAATCGGGGATCCATTCTTTTGCCCTATGGATACCGGTTCAAAACACTAGCGGCATGACAAAGCATCATTAAAATAAGGTATAAAGTTGAGATAACGGTAGCTCTGTTGCAGGTTCACACGTGAGTAACTCACCGTCGGCATGCACTTCATAGGTTTGTGGGTCTACCGTTATCTCAGGCATCCAATCGTTCAACACCATATCGGTCTTACGTATATTTCGCGTATTTTTACAAGGGCTTAGATTACGCGATAACTCCAGTTTTTCACCTATACCATTTTTCAATGCCGCTTCTGATACAAAAGTTACTGAGGTTTTAGCTGCTGCTAACCCCTGAGCACCAAACATTGGTCGATAATGTACTGGCTGTGGTGTCGGTATCGAGGCATTCGGGTCGCCCATCGGGGCGGCAGCAATCATGCCCCCCTTGATAATCGCAGACGGTTTAATACCAAAGAAAGCCGGCTTCCATAACACTAAATCAGCTAATTTACCTTTTTCAATCGAGCCCACTTCATGAGAAATACCATGCGCAATTGCAGGGTTTATAGTGTATTTAGAGATATATCGGCGCGCACGGAAATTATCCGCACCAATTTCTTTATCTTCTTCCAAGAAACCAAACTGTTGTTTCATTTTATGTGCAGTTTGCCAAGTACGAGTGACTACTTCTCCTACTCTCCCCATCGCTTGAGAGTCTGAAGAAATCATACTGAAAGCACCGCGATCGTGAAAAATATCTTCGGCAGCAATGGTTTCTTTGCGTATACGTGAATCAGCAAACGCCACATCTTCTGGAATACTACTATCCAGATGATGACAGACCATCAGCATATCCAAGTGTTCATCAACGGTATTACGGGTATAAGGACGCGTAGGATTGGTTGAAGAAGGTAGTACATTTGGGTGCGAACACGCACGAATAATATCCGGCGCATGACCACCACCCGCACCTTCAGTATGGTAGGTATGAATGACACGATCTTTAAAGGCCCCTATCGTGTCATCAACAAAACCAGACTCATTCAATGTGTCGGTATGAATCGCCACTTGCACATCATATTCTTCAGCAACGGATAAACAACAATCAATTGAAGCAGGTGTCGTACCCCAGTCTTCATGTAGTTTTAAACCACAAGCGCCTGCTTCTAGTTGCTCACGTAAACCTTCAGGTAAGCTGGCATTCCCTTTACCTAAGAAACCGAAATTCATCGGCATGCAATCTGTCGACTGCAGCATTTTTCCGATATACCAAGGACCAGGTGTACAGGTTGTCGCATTAGTGCCCGTTGCCGGACCCGTTCCGCCACCAATCATGGTGGTAACCCCAGACATCAACGCTTCTTCGACTTGTTGTGGGCATATAAAATGAATGTGGGCATCAATACCACCAGCAGTAAGAATTGAGCCCTCACCAGCAATGACTTCGGTTCCAGGCCCAATAATAATATCAATATTATCTTGAATATCCGGATTACCAGCTTTGCCAATACAATCAATACGGCCTTCTTTGATTCCTACATCGGCTTTAACGATCCCCCAATGGTCTAATATCAAGGCATTAGTGATAACTAAGTCAACAGTTTCGGCACTCGGACGCTGACTTTGCCCCATACCGTCACGAATCACCTTTCCACCACCAAATTTCACTTCATCACCGTAGGTGGTGTAATCTTTTTCGACTTGAATCCATAGGTCTGTATCGCCTAAGCGAACCTTATCACCCGTCGTTGGGCCGAACATTTGTGCGTAACTTGCTCTATCCATCTTAGCCATTAGATTGCACCTCCTGTTTTATCATCATCTAAGAAGCCCATTACATCCCCACGGAAGCCATAGACTTGTCGGCCTCCGGCATAGGCCACCAGTTCGACTTCTCGACCCTGTCCTGGCTCAAAACGCACAGCGGTACCCGAGATAATGTTTAACCGAAAGCCTTTGGTCTTTTCACGGTCAAATTTAAGACCTAAATTGGTTTCATAGAAATGGTAATGTGAGCCAACCTGAATGGGGCGATCACCAATATTTTCTACACGCAATGTTAACGTTTCACGCCCCACATTTAATTCAATTTCGCCTGCAGCTGTTTGTATTTCACCTGGAATCATCAGAGTATCTCCTTAACAGATTGGGTCATGAACCGTGACTAACTTCGTGCCATCAGGGAACGTCGCTTCGACTTGAACTTCATGTATCAGACTCGATACCCCTTCCATGACCTGCGCTTCAGTTAGCAAAGTTTTACCGTAACTCATTAGCTCCGCAACCGTTTTACCATCACGAGCGCCTTCAATAATTTCCATCGTAAGATAAGCCATCGCTTCAGGGTAATTAAGCTTTAAGCCTCGATTTAAGCGTCGTTCAGCCAATAAAGCTGCCGTAAACACCAATAATTTGTCTTTTTCTCTTGGCAGGAGTTCCATGGGTATTGCTCCAGATAGTTATTCTTTATATTTAATTAAAACGCCATGAGGTCTTTGCACGACGTTATGAGCACTGCAAAGCTCTCTTTTTTATGTTGCCCAAATTCTAGGGGCTACTGCTTCTTTCTGTACCAACTCGGGACGGATTAAAACCCAAGCTTGCGTAAATAATTTACGCGCTTTTTCTGTACAGGCCCCTAGATATCGCACTGTGATAAATTCACCATTATGACTCGTCGCAAGAAATTCATTCGTAACCGCTTGCTCTTGAAGTACACGTAAGGCGTCAATCAAGTCTAGCGGGTTTTCTTTGAATGGGCCGGCAATCATTAAACCATGGACAGGTAAAGAGCGTAGGCCTGCATTGGCTGTTAATAGAGTTCGATCACCTTGGTCAATTAACAAGCTTTCATTTAAGAGAATACGGCCATCTCGCCAAATCTGCATATTCTGTGAAACTGATCCAGAATCAAAAACAATTTCATTGGCCGGTAACCCCAAGCAAGTGACTTCCCAACCAATAAAGCTCGAACTCTTGCTTAGGTCGACGCGAGTTTTCATGCGCGCTTGTGCAGAGGGAAAAAGAATAGTTTCTAATGGGAACCATTCAACAATGGCATTTTCTTGTACAGTTATCTGTAAGTTTTGAGATTGAACACCTTTTACATCACGCGCCTTATAAACGCGGCCCGCGCCAGGTGTGGTTAACAAGGCATGACTGTCGGCTTGCGTTTCAACAGAAATCGTTAAAGTATCGCCCGTCACTAGTCCACCTGGGGGGTGCAAAAGATAAACATGTGCGCAGTCAGGCCCTTCAGGGTAAAAAGCTTTTTGTACGTAAAGCGGTCCTTCATGCTCACATTTCACCAAACGCACGCCACGACTGCGTTGAGCGAATGACAAGCTCAAGCGAGCTTGCCAGCTTGAGCTTTCTATAGTACTTGAGCCACTTACCGCAGCGGCAGTATCGATTAACCTAGGATTTAAAGGGCTATTCATCTTATTATGATTTTTACCTTTTATCGTTGTTTGCGATAATTCATCGTGACCAATGAATATCTAAAGTAAGTGGCTTTCGAATACGCCCCTATACTGCCAGATATTTACTAATTAAGTCATCGCTTAATTTGTCCATACTGTCTTGAGCAACTACTTTTCCGCGCTCCATCAGTCGAAATGACTGGCCAATTCGTCTGGCAAAGCCTAATTTCTGCTCAACTAATATGACAGTCATGCCTTCTTCTTCGTTTAGCTTTAAAATGACATCACCAATTTGTTTTACAATATTGGGTTGAATACCTTCATTTGGCTCATCCAAAATCAAAACTTTAGGTTCAATCACTAGCGCTCGCCCAATCGCTAACTGCTGTTGCTGACCGCCTGACAAATCGCCACCACGACGATGCATCATTTCACCTAATACCGGAAATAAATCGAATATTTTTTGTGGAATTTCTTTCGCTTCATCTTTACCTAAACGCTGAGCACGAATCGGTAAACCTAAACGAAGATTTTCTTCTACCGTTAGCAATGGAAATATTTCACGCCCTTGTGGCACATACCCAATCCCTGCAGGCGCTCGCGCTTCAGCAGATTTATTATGTATCGCTGAGCCGCCCATTAAAATTTCGCCACTAGTGATGGGCCGTAAGCCCATCATGCATTGTAATAGGGTAGATTTACCCACGCCATTACGACCCATAATACAGGTACGTGAACCGGGCTCAATGTCCAAATCTAAATCCCAAAGGATTTGTGTGCCACCGTAATGTTGATTAACGTTTTTAATTGAAATCATGCTTCACCCTATTCCTCATCACCAAGGTACACTTCACGTACATCTTTATTATTTTGCACTTCATCCATTGACCCTTCAGCCAATACTGACCCCTGATGTAATACTGTTACTGTACGAGCAATCGAACGTACAAACTCCATATCATGCTCAACCACGACCACCGTGTGCTCACCCGCCAGTGAATTCAGCAGCTCGGCAGTCCGCTCAGTCTCTTGAGCCGTCATACCAGCGACAGGCTCATCAACTAATAATAAACGAGGTTCAGATACCAGCAGCATGCCTATCTCTAACCACTGTTTTTGCCCATGAGATAAAGACCCCGCTAACATCATTCGATTATCTTTTAAGCCAATTGTTTTCAATACATGATCAATGCGGTCTATTTCCGTTGAACTTAGCTTCGCAAAAAGAGTCGGTAGAACCGATTTATTCGTTTTTAGTGCTAACTCTAAATTATCCAGAACCGTATGCGCTTCAAATACCGTTGGTTTCTGAAACTTACGCCCAATACCTAGTTGCGATATTTCTGCTTCGTCTTTTTCTAATAAATTATGTGTCTGACCAAAGTAAACTGACCCTTCATCACACTTGGTTTTACCGGTAATAACATCCATCAAT
>Ga0105350_10001620_pt1 | contig 14036 bp, 15 predicted proteins | sample EN1Hudsemesocosm_FD_83506 | JGI IMG/M metagenome (GOLD analysis project Ga0105350, IMG submission 83506) | Methane-oxidizing microbial communities from mesocosms in the Hudson Canyon - EN1E Hudson Canyon | ecosystem: Environmental > Aquatic > Marine > Cold seeps | place: Hudson Canyon... | reverse complement strand
CTGCCGATATGTTGTGACTCCAAATGTTGATCATGTTGTTAAATTTCAAAAAGATCCGTCTTTACGTGATTCGTACAAAGACGTTTCTTTAGTTGTCGTTGATGGCAAGCCAGTTTTATGGGCCTCTAAAAAACTTAAGCGCTTACCAGAAACGGTACCTGGCAGTGATTGATGTCCAGCAATATTTGATGCTGTGGAACAGCACCAAGGAGCACGGGTATTTTTATTAGGTGCTGCAGAGGGCGTTGCTGCTAAGTCGGCCTTAGAAATAGAAAAACGCTGGCCTTCGATAACAATCTATGGATATTACAGCCCTCCAATGGGATTTAATGCACAGGCCCTAACTAACGCGACAGCGATTGAGTTAATTAATAAAGAGAAACCAGACATACTTATTGTTGGGTTAGGTGCGCCAAAACAAGAGATATGGACACATATAATGCAGCAGGAACTCCAGGTAAAAGTAGCTTTGTGTGTAGGTGCAAGCATTGAATTTCTGGCTGGAGAAAAGTCGCGGGCACCAAAATTTATGCGTGCAATGGGGCTGGAATGGTTACATCGTACATTAAGTGAACCAAAAAGGTTAATGGGACGTTATTGGCGTGATGCAAAGATATTTCAGGTAATAGTGTTAAAGGAATTGGTTTTAAACTTTCAAGGAAAGAATTAAGTGCATTATTTATGGCAGCTGAGAGATCTAACAAAACCTACACTTAACTTGGTATTTTAGACAAATGATTGACAGAGAATTTTTAATGAGTATTCAATTTAAAACTAAATCAAGCTTCGGCATATTTAAAACAATTTTCAGGATTGTTTCGTTTGCACTATTAAGTTTAATTGTTACCCCTGTATTCGCTTGTGTGACGCCTCCAGCAGAAAAATTGCGTGGGCCGTGTGACTGCTTATTTTAGTATCAAAGATAGTAAGAAAATTTTAAATAAACTTAGTATGGATGAAGTGTTTGATAGGCAGATAAAAAATATCAGCGAAAGGTTTGGTACTGACAAAGAACCAGGGCTGTTGAGAAAGTTACTTAGCAGAGCTAAAAAACGTAATCTGCAATTAGTGGGGTATGAAGGAGGAACCCACTTGTTGGCTCCTGCTAATAAACCAGAGCTGTTGGCTAAAGTGGCAAAGATAAATAAGGATCCACGAATGAAAACTGTCTACCGATATTTACTTAATCAGTGGGGTATACTCCGTCAGGAATTTGGCCCAGATAAGGTCAGTGCATTACATCAATACAATGATATTAGTCGGTATAGTAAATATGGCTATTGGGGGTTATTACAATTCACTTACCACCCCCCTGAAACAGTACCAAAGTATCAAGATTTTGTAACTGGAGGATTAATAATATGATGGAATCAACAGTTTGTGAGGAGTCTATGGTGTGTATATTTAAACTATTTACTGCTTGTATGATAAATTTAACTTTGATTTCTGAGGGCTATAGTTATCGCTAATTGGTTTGCTTATTTAGTCCTTTTTTCATGGCCAATTGTTACCATGCTTTTGTATCAGAGAATGCCAATAGGTAAGGCAACCTTATGGTCAATTATGGGCGCTTATTTATTATTACCTACAAGAACTGTGGTTGATTTACCTGTATTTCCACCGCTAGATAAAGTGACAATATCAAATGTGTCTGCTTTTTTTGTATGTCGATTTATTCTGGGTAAGAAAATTAAGTTATTACCTGATTTGGGTATTGGGAAAATCCTGATATTGATATATATCGCCAGCCCTTTTATTACCGTTTTTTTAAATCCTGATCCAGTTATTGCTGGACCACGTTTTATAAAGGGTATGGAATATTATGATGCTTTGTCAGCCATTATTAGGCAAGTACTCTTTATTATTCCCTTTTTACTTGGGTTTGCTTTTATTCGTGATGAAAAAAGACATAAAGAATTATTATGGGTGCTTGCATATGCCGGACTTTTTTATTCAATTCCAATGTTATTTGAAGTGCGAATGAGCCCACAACTTCATAACTGGATTTACGGATTCTTTCCGCATAGCTTTGCACAACAAATGAGAGGAGGGGGATTCCGGCCAGTTGTTTTTATTGGCCATGGTTTGCTAGTTGCTTTTTTTTCCATGAGTTCACTGGTTGCAGCCATTGCCATAGGGAAGTCAACAAAGACTATCATGGGCTACAACGCAGGTGCCGTCGTACTCTATTTGGCAGTGATATTAGTTTTATGTAAAAGTTATGCACCTTTAATTTATGCAGTATTGCTGGCTAGTTTTATTCAGTTTTCAACCCCCAAAAAACAACTTCGGGTAGCTTGGGTTTTAGTCTTATTAGTTCTTTGTTATCCGATGATAAGAGTTGTAGATGGTTTTCCAATAAATGGTATATCCAGTTTTGTTGCAGATTTTAGCCCGGATAGAGCGCAGTCTCTACAGTTTAGATTAGATAATGAGGAGGCATTGCTTGACCGTGTGCGAAACAAAGCTTTATTTGGATGGGGTTCTTGGGGGCGTAATCGGGTTTATGATATGACATCGGGAAAAGACCTTAGTGTAACTGATGGTCGATGGATTATCGTAATGGGCGAATATGGCTGGGTCGGATTTTTGGCTGAATTTGGTTTACTTGCTTTGCCTGTCATTAGAAGTGTCAAAGTAATACGGTATATAAAAGATAAACGAGAACAAATAGTATTTGGGGCAATAACTTTGTTATTGGCTATAAGTATTGTTGATCTGTTACCAAATTCCTCTGTTTCACCTTGGACGTGGCTTTTGGCTGGAGCTTTGTATGGCAGGATTGATCAATTAAAGTCAACTGCAGCAATGCGTACTAATCAAGCCAAAATTTTTCGCAGTAACTCTTCGGTAAAGGAAATACATTAGTATGCGGATAGTAATGCAGAAACCGATAAAACAGTGGGTAGTTGTATTTATCACTGTCATTAACCCTGTTTATGATTGTGAACGAATAGCCTTATGAAAAAAAAGCAAGTAATTAGAGCGGGTATATGGGTCTTACTTGGGCATTTTATTTCTCAGTTAATAAGACTAGGTGGAAATCTTGTGCTGACTCGATTATTAGTGCCTGAAATGTTTGGTGTTATGGCTATAGTGAATGTTGTACTTATGGGAGTACAGATGTTCTCTGATTTAGGTTTAGGGCAGAGTATTATTCAAAGTAAAAGGGGGGAAGAACCTGAATTCATTAATACCGCATGGACACTACAAATTATCAGAGGTTTTTTATTATGGCTGTTTATTTGCATTTTGGCTGGGTTTTTATGGGCTGGAAGATATTTAGGGTATTTAGATAATGACAATGTCTATGCCTATCCATTATTACCCTGGCTTATAATGACAGCGGGTATTGCATCATTAATTTCAGGCTTTAATTCAATGTCTATTTTTCTAGTTAATAGAAACTTGATGTTAGGTAGAATGACAATTATTAACTTGACAGCACAGCTTGTGTCTTTGTGTGTCATTGTGAGTATTGCTTGGCGATATGAAACAATTTGGGCATTAGCAGCTGGTGGAATAATCTCTAGTATCATTGAAATGGTGTGTTCACATAAATTTCTCCCAGGAATAAAAAATAGCTTTCATTGGGATAAGTCAGCCTTAACTGAATTATTTCACTTTGGAAAATGGATTTTTTTTACATCAATAATTAGTTTTCTTGCAGTAAATTATGAACGGTTAGTTTTGGGGCAATACCTGACCATTTCTGAGCTAGGAGTATATAGTATTGCTGTATTTTTAAGTACAGCAGTTGTTACAGCAGGGTCTCGTATAGCGCATTCGGTATTATTTCCAAAGTTCAGTGAAGTTTTTCGCAATGAGCCAGAAAAACTTAAAGATATCTATTATAAGTCGAAGAAACAATTACATTTCTTTCTATTCCCTATTGCAGGCTGTGTTTTTGTATGGGCCCCAATTATTGTTGAGTTGTTATATGACGATAGATATCAGTATGCAGGGGAAATATTACAGATATTAATGGTAGGTGCATTTATTCTTTTTCTCACACTACCAAGTGGAAGTTGTCTTATGGCAATGGGACGAATGGGGTACAGTTTTGTAGGAAATGCTATGTCATTTTTAACATTAGTTATTGGTATGCCTATCGTTTGGAAAAATACGGGAATGATTGGTGTATTGTGGCTAATTAGTTTTGCACCTATTAGTAGGATGCTGATAGGGGGAGTTGGACTATATTGCAATGCTATTTTTTCATTTTGGAAAGAAATATTTTCTTTGTTTTTGTTGATTATTGGAATTGCTTTAGGGATTGGGAGTCTCTATCTATTTAGAGATATTGTTGGTTTTGATATGTATATTTTTGGATTTATTGGATAAAGTTTGAAGTTATTAATTTGGGGTGGTGGATTCGTAAATAAGGGGCTGAGGCTATGTTGAGAACTGTTCAGACAGAACTTCAAGCTAGAATACCGAATATTGAGTTTGGGATGGAGGCGATAGAGGCAGAAAGAGAGCTACTTGATGATTTAAAGATTTCTTATTTTGCTAGAAGTGATACCCCATGGTTCGAGCCATGGGAAAAATGGTTGTTTAGATGGAAGAGACGAAGCCAGGTAAATTCATGTGTAGAAAAGTATGATGGTCTAATTGATATCAGTGGCTATGCATTTGGCGGAAATGGGTGTGCTAGGGCAACATGGAGACTCTTAGCTGTTGCTGATAGAATGAGAAAAAAAGGAAAGCCCGTTATTTTTATGCCTCAGGCATGGGGCCCTTTTAATGATGATTCTGGTCGAAAAGCAGTAGGAAAATTATTAGAAGTCTCCTCAATGGTTTTTGCCAGAGATGAAGAGTCTTTGGGATATATTAATGAACTAACAAGCAGTATTTCTGAGAAACTTTTACTTTCTCCTGATGTAGCTTTTGTTTTTGAATCTGCATCCAAAGATGAATCTGATAAAGTTTTATCTGAGATTGGTATTTCAGCCCCAGATAAGCCAATTGTCGTAATTTCACCAAATCAACGTGTTTATGAAAAAATGGAAGGGGAAGGAGCCGAAAGTAAATATTTACATGTTTTATTGGAAGTGTGTAACTTCTTTATAAAAAAAACAGATGCTAATTTAGCTCTACTACCTCATGAAATTCGTTTTCCAGGTGATTCCTACAGTGATGACCGAGAGCTTTGCTCAATATTGGGCGGCATGTTAAATGATGGTCAGGGTCGGGTTGGTGTGATGTCTGAAAGCTATTCCGCGGCACAGATTAAGTCAGTGATAGCTAAATCAGAGTTAGTAATAGGTTCAAGGTACCATGGTTTGATAGCAGGGTTATCTCAAAGTATTCCTGTTGTCGCTATTGGCTGGTCTCACAAATATAACAAATTACTGGGTGATTGTGGGCTAAGTGAATATGTCATTCCTTTTGAAGAGGCTGAGGTGAAAACTGTCGTTTCAAGTGTTGAGCATGCCTGGCTAAATCGTAAGAAGAACTCTTTAGTGGTTGAGGAGTATGTAAAAAATATTAAAGAAAATGTACGAAGTACTTTTGATAAAGTTGCTTTGATGATAGGTAATATAGAAAAAATATAGGGAATGTATGTTTACTGGTTTAAAAAATAAAATTCGCTCGTGGTTGCTACAAAAAGCGTACAAAATCCCGCGTTATGCTGATTTATATTTTGCAATAAATAATGCTTTTCAAAATGAGCATTATTCAGTTTTACGAGGAAGATATCTCTTTGATGCAAATAAGAGAGATGAAGTTAGTGGGTTTGAATATGCATTAAGACGAAATATTCACAGAATAGAAAAAGGGCTTATTACTCAGCCTCGAAGAGGTGTTTTCGGGCTTGAGTATATAGAAGAAACTATAACTCATTTTCAAGCTTATCTTTTATTGGAAGATAACTGCTCTCGTTTTGATTCATCTTTGGCAAAGTGGGCTACTGCAGTACTTGAAGAGTACTTTAATGTAACTGATGAACATGAAATTGTAAATCGATGCGAAAAGTTATTTAAACCACTGCTGCAAGTTTCTATTCAGGGTGATAGTGTGAAGCCTGCTCCATACAAGAGAGGAGAGAATTCAGCTGGAATTAGTTATGAAGAATTTGCAAAGCTGTGTAGAAGACGATGTAGTACAAGGTATTACCTTAATAAAAAAGTACCAAATCAATTGCTTGATTTAGCTGTTGAAGCAGCTGCACAGTCACCAAGTGCTTGTAACCGGCAACCATTTGTATTTCGTATTTATAATGATATGGAATTAGCACGCAAAATCTCCTCTATTCCAGTAGGGGCATCTACATACGCACATCAGATTCCGTGCCTTGTTGTTTTGGTGGGGCAGTTAAGAGCTTTTGCCAGTGAGGCGGATAGGCATGTTATTTATATTGATGCATCACTTGCTGCAATGAGCTTTGAATTAGCATTGGAAACATTAGGGCTTAGTTCATGTTCAATAAACTGGCGAGACGACCAGAAATTAAATAATCAAGTAGCGTCTATTATGGGACTAGATTCTGATGAGGTAGTCATTATGATGATTTCGGTTGGTTTTCCAGATCCTGATGGAATGGTTCCTTATTCCCAAAAGAAGAGTCTCGATAAAATAAGAAGATACAATGAGATTAACTTGGGTAATGAGTGATTTGGTCAAGAACAAGGATAGTATTTGAATTGTTAATAGACTCAAAAAAAGCCATTTTTAAATGTAGAGTTCACTGTAATAATTATTGTGCGTGCTAGAGGTTATGAAAAAAAATACAAAACCCGTAGATCTTTTATTAATCACCTGGAATAGGCGAGAATATTTAGAAAAAACTATTGATAATCTTCTTGCTGATCCTACAGATTTTAGACTCTATTGCTGGGACAATGCTTCTGAAGATGGAACCCAAGATATTATTGCCTCTTTGAATGATCCTCGTATTGTTAAAAAACACTTTTCTAAAGAAAATATTAAGCAAAGGGCTCCGACACTATGGTTTTTTGAGGAAGCAAAAAGTGATGTGGTTGGAAAAATAGATGATGATATTTTGTTACCGCACGGCTGGACTGATGTTATAGCCCCTTTAATCCGTGATAATAATCAATTCGGCCGCTTGAGTTGTTGGAACTATATGGAAGACGACTGGGATGAAGAGTTAGCTGCGAATAAAATTATTGATGTTAATGGTACAAAAATATTCCAAAACATGTGGGTAGGCGGGACATCTTTTTTATCCAGACTTGATCATTTAACGCCATTTATTCAACCTGAAAATATGGGATATGGGTTTCCAATAGATCAATATTCAATGACAAAAGCAGGGTTAATCAATGGTTATCCTTTACCTATGTTATTTGCTCATCATATGGATGACCCAAGGTCAAAGCACTGTCTGATGAACAAAACTGGCGTTGTAGGTGAGCAAGGTTCTGTAACGGCTCGTTATTTTGGCTTTAAAGATCCCGATGAGTATGGGAGATGGATTGCTGATGATGCCAAAAATACCTTAATTGAACCCGTAAAAAAACAGATAAAAAGAGTAGATATACAGCGAGACCAAAGTTTAACGGGTAAGGTCAGAAGAAAGCTAGAAAATAAGTTGGGATGGGTAATATAAATGAATAAACAACGACTACAGATCGTTATTCTTAATTATTTGGCTACTGATGTAACCGTTGATTGCCTGCATTCACTGTCTTCCTGTGATGTACTGACTAGTGGAAAGGCAAGGGTTATTGTCTGGGAGAATGGAACCGGCGCAGATGCAGTGACAACATTAAGCGATACGATAGAGAAAAATCAATGGGATGATTGGGCAGAATTGCTGGTTTCACCAACAAACCTGGGTTTTACCGGGGGAAATAACCGAGTTATTGAACGTGTGATGGAAAGTGTCAATGTACCTGATTATTTTTTGTTATTGAACTCTGATACTCTGGTTACGAATGATTCACTGACTACACTGATTGATTTCATGGATCACAACTCTACTGTTGGTATTGCAGGTAGCAACTTATTAACGGAAACAGGTGAGCACCAATGTTCCCCTTTTCGTTTTCCCGGCATTGCATCGGAATTTGATCATAGTCTAAAGTTAGGGGTAGTTTCACGACTACTATCCCATTGGAATGTGGCAATGATTCCCCCGGGAAAAGCGACCTCAGTTGATTGGGTGTCCGGTGCTAGCATGATACTACGCAGAAAAATGCTCGAACAGATTGGGTTACTGGATGAAGACTATTTTACTTACTTCGAGGATGTAGATCTTTGCAAACGTGCTCATCAGGAAGATTGGGGTGTGTGGTATGTGCCACAAAGTCAAGTAATTCATTTGGAAGGTGCTTCTAGTGGTATAAGCAAAAAAACTATTAAACGACGTCCTCAATTCTGGTTTCAAGCTCGGCGGCGGTTTTACCTAAAACATGAAGGTAAATTTCGTTCATTGTGTATAGATGCGGCCTTTATTTTTGGTTTTTTACTTTGGCGTTTACGAAGATTATTACAAGGAAAACCAGATAATGATCCACCTAAAATGCTTATTGATTTTATTCGCAATAGTAGCTTTTTTAACGGGTTTAAATTGCCAAAAGTACAAATATAACTAGAGATTTATGTCATCTCGTTAGGTGTAAGCTCAAGTCAAGATCAGTCAATTGTTACAAGTTTTGGAGTTTTTGGAAATGAAAGTGGGTGTTGTTGTGATAGGAAGAAATGAAGGGGAACGACTGCGGCATTGTTTAGAGTCTGTATGCCCTTCAATCGATAGTGTTGTTTATGTAGATTCTGGTTCGACGGATCATTCTCTTTTAATTGCTAAAGAAATGGGTGTTGATATCCTTGAACTGGATGAATCAAAACCTTTTTCTGCCGCACGGGCGAGAAATGAAGGGTTTAGTTTGCTATTGAAATTATACTCCACCATTCAATTTGTTCAATTTATTGATGGAGATTGTATATTGGAAGATGGTTGGTTGCAGAATGGAAGTAGTGCATTATCATTAAATAATGATTGTGCGGCAGTTGTTGGTCATTTACGAGAGTTACACCCTAATGATTCTTTATACAATAGATTGTGTTCACTAGAATGGAAATTAGCAGCAGTAGGTGATTTGACTAAATCTGGGGGCTTAGGTGGTATTTCCATGATGCGGGTTAGCATGTTTCAACAGCTTGGTGGTTTTAATCCTGAAGTTATTGCTGGAGAAGAGCCGGAGCTGTCAGGGCGTATGGCCAGAGAGGGTTTTCAGGTGACCAAAATAGATCACTATATGGCTGTGCACGATGCTGATATGCATCAATTTCAGCAGTGGTGGAGCCGTTCTGTTAGAAGTGGCCATGCAATTAATCAACGTGTTTTTATAAATGCTCTTGCTGAAATTCGAGACGGAGTTCGGGAGCGGAACAGTGTTTGGTTTTGGGGTGGGTTACTTCCTATACTCGGCTTAATGATGACTATTTCGACTTATGGTCTGAGCTTGTTATTGTTGTTCGTTTCTTATTTTATACTTGGAATAAAAGTCTATCGTTATTACCGGAAACGAGATGATAATCATTCAGATGCTTTAATTTATTCATTTTTTCTTGTTTTAGGAAAAATACCCGAGTTTATTGGTACGCTTAAATTTTGTATGCATAAGTCGAAAAATCATTATGAAATCATTGAGTATAAATAACCCATTCTATTAAGGTAAAGATATGATTTTTTTATTACATACTCTAAGAAGAGCAGGTTTATGAGCATTTCCAAACATATCGGCTATTTCATCAACCAATACCCAGCTGTCAGCCACTCATTTATTCGTCGCGAGATTTTGGCGCTGGAGAGTCTTGGTGTTCGGGTTAGTCGTTTTGCTATTCGGCCTGGGCAGGGTGAGCTCGTAGATATTGCAGACAAAGCTGAAGAGAGTGTTACTAAATTTATAATTAATACACCAGTAAAAGAACTCATTGTTTCAATAGGTAGGCAGCTGTTATTTAACTCAATACGATTCTTTAATACTTTTATTTTTGCCCTTAAATTTAATGCCCAGTATGAAAAGAATCTAAAGAAAGCACTTATTTGTTTTTTTGAAGCCTGTGTTTTGCGAGATTGGGTGAATCAGCAAGGTGTTCAGCATTTACATGTACATTTTGGGACTAACTCTACGACCATAGCGATGTTTGCCAAGCAATTAGGTGGTGCTGATTATAGTTTTACTGTTCATGGTCCTGAGGAGTTTGATAAACCACTTATGATCGGCTTAAACCAGAAAATTAAAGAGTCTCGTTTTGTTATGGCTATTTCTTCATATGGTAGCTCACAACTGAGACGTTGGGCAGATTATGCGGATTGGGAGAAAATTCATATTGTTCATTGTGGACTGGATGAAGGTTTTATAAATTTCCTGCCGCAGCCGATACTTAATGAACCAAGGTTTGTTTGTGTTGGAAGGCTTTGTGAGCAAAAGGGACAATTGTTGTTATTACAGGCAGTCTCAAGACTACTTGCTGAAGGTATTTCCTTAAAACTTGTATTGGTCGGTGATGGGCCTATGCGGGAGCAAATTGAACAGTTTATTATTGATCACAATCTTAGTTCTTATGTTGAACTTACCGGATCTTTAAGTGGTGAAGGCGTTCGTGAACAGATGTCAATGGCGCGTGCATTTGTTTTGCCTAGTTTTGCTGAAGGTTTACCTGTTGTCATCATGGAAGCATTAGCGATGGGACGTCCTGTTATTAGTACCTATGTTGCGGGTATACCTGAGTTGGTCAAAGATGGCATCAATGGCTGGCTAGTTCCTGCGGGTTCAGTCGATGATTTGGTCTCTGCAATGCGTAAGGTGATACAGGCTTCACCAAAAAAACTAACGGTCATGGGAGATGAGGGGAGAAAGCGTGTTCTTAAGCGCCATTCAATTATTACGGAAGCAAACAAACTGAAAAAATTGTTTTCTGCTTCAAGGGAACAGGAATAATTAAATATCATGATGGAATTATTGAATATTATATTACTTGGTTTAACCAGCCTTTTAGCAATACCTACTTTAGTTTTTAGTTTTCAGGTTTTTTTTGCTCAGAGTTTGCCCCCCCGCTTAAATAAAGAAATTGAGAGGGGTTTTCGAGTTGCTGTCTTGGTACCAGCACATAATGAAGCAGAGGTAATAGCACGTACTCTTAGTTCTATCGCATCACAGCTTGGTGAAAATGATATGTTGCTTGTTGTAGCTGATAATTGTACCGACAGCACGGCAAGTATAGCAGCAAAATATACAAAAAATGTGATTGAGCGACAACATGAAATTCGACGAGGAAAAGGTTATGCATTGGATTTTGGCCTTCAGTTTTTGCAACAGAACGAGCTTCCAGAAGTAGTTATTATTATTGATGCAGATTGTCAATTATCTACATCATGTATCAATGTTTTGGCAGAAAAAGCCAAAACTGAAAATAGACCTGTGCAGGCTCTTTATCTGATGGGTGCTCCAGACAAAAAATTAATATCACAGGCTGTTGCTGAATTTGCTTGGTTGGTAAAGAATCAAGTCAGAGCATTAGGGTTAATGCGTTTAGGTCTACCTTGCCAATTAATGGGAACAGGGATGGCTTTTCCTTGGGAGGTTTTGAAAAAAGCTGATCTAGCACATGGAAATATGGTGGAAGATATGAAGTTAGGTGTTGATTTGGCTATACAAGGTTTTCCTCCATCGTTTTGTCCAAATGCATTAGTGACAAGTGAGTTTCCAGTATCCACTCGTGTTATTAATGAACAAAGAAAACGTTGGGAACACGGTCATCTTGCGACAATTATTGCCGAACTACCAAGGCTTTTAATAGCAGCATTTAAACAGAAAGATCAAAAGTTATTAGGTATGGCTCTAGATTTATCAGTTCCTCCTCTAAGTTTGTTAGGGTTGTGTTTAATGGTTGCAGTTAGTTTGGCCGCCACTCTAACAGTGATAACGAATAACACAGTGCTTATACAGGTACTTTCAATTTTAATCAGTTTTTTTATGGTAGCAGTTTTTACTGCTTGGTTTAAATTTGGAAGAGAAGTCATGACATTGAAAGATTTGTGTGGGATCCCTTTTTATATATTACGAAAAATTCCTCTCTATTTTTCATTTCTGTTAAATAGGCAGCGTGAGTGGGTAAAGACGGAAAGGGATTAGTGAGTAATGAGCTGACGGTGGGCAGAAAAAGATTCCCGCCCCAACCCTCCCAGAAATGGATGGCTTAAAAAAAGCCATTACAACATTAACTGAGTATGACTGAATTTTCAAATCACATAAGTAGTCGAGCAAAAGTCTTTTAACAAAAAAATCGAGTCATCCTCGCATGCTACCCAGTCACGCGTGGATACAAGCCTTGGCGGGGATCTTCTTCGGTCACAAAGATTCCTGCTTAGAGCACGCAGGAATGACGGGGGGTGAAATGTTAAATAACTTATGAGCGACTACCTAATACCGGTGTGGTAATCGGTCAAAGTAGATAGATAAGTTATAATCTGTGCCGTATTTCAATAGCTTATACGGAGTTAGGGTCGGCGTCTCATTACCGGAATCACCGTCACGAATTGAGCCTTGCTTAATTGGTGAAAATATCCCTGCAAGAATTTCGGGTTTAGTAGATGATCTTGTCGGAAAACCATCCAATTTAAGTGCTTGGTTGAATCCAAAAGCCACTGAAAGTTTATCATCCATTGTCAGAATGATGAATTGCTATTACTCAAATCTTATTGAAGGACAAAATACAACGCTTCAGGGTCTAAAGGATGACTCCGAGTCATCGTGGACATTGATTAGGTGAGCTATCTCTTTTTTTATAAGAAATTTTATTATCCTTATTTAATAAAAGTATTACATAATATATTTCACTATTTTTGGAAAATAATACCTAAAGACCAATACTAGAGAGATTGATAATAAAAATGTAGCAATAGGGAGAGTATAGCTTTTTACTCCAATATGCCTTAGAATTAATATCGAAAAAACATGTAGCAAATACACTCCAAAAGTTGCAGAAGCTAAGGATAATATTATTTTGTTATTTTTTATTAAAATATTTTCATAAAATAAAAATATACATGGGGTTAAGCCAACAACATATGGAATTCCAATGCCTGGTTGTTGTTTAAATACCATTAATGAAATAGACAATATAATCGAAGTTATTATCCATAACCGAACTTTAGGCCTGATTTTGTTATAGACCCCTAGAAAAACCCCAATTAAAACTGCTGGTATCGCATGAGCATACTGTCCTAGAGGAGGTATGTAATTAAATCCTCTCCAAATCGGGGCAAGGCTAATCGATAAAATCGCGCTAATTCCAATTAATATACCAAACCATTCTTTAAATAATAAAGAGCGTAGGTTATCTATGGTTAGAAGGACAAAAAAAATAAATGGTAAAAACCATAGGTGAATAGATGTACTTGATAATATTATGCTGAATAAAGATTCATCGGCAGGAAAAAAAACTCCCTTTAACTTGAATGTAATGATTCCGTAAAAAGTAGACCATAAAATGTAAGGGATAATTAGCCTTTCTATTCGCGTCCAAAAAGTATGTGATCGGCACGAAGTTGTTGCAAAGTAGACAGATATAATAATAAAAAATACTAAACCGCCATACGCAACATCTTTTCCAAACTGTATTCCTGAATGAAACCATATTATTCCAAATATACTAATAACTCTAAAAAGTTCTATTTCTGATTTCATCAAGTCCTCTAGGCATATGCTTTATAGAATACAAAATATTAAAATAAATTTAAACATTTGGGTGTTTTCTGTTGTCTGAAACCCAGTAACCTTAGGCTTAATTTATATAGAGTTATCGACACTATCAATTTTTCGCTTTACCGAAACGCGAAACCAATGGGCTGTATAAATTCTGCAGCTTATTATATCTCATAATTTAAGGTATATTCCATATCGATGAATTGAAAATAATCGTTTATTAATATGAAAACATATTTTTAAATAATAATTGAGTATAAAACTGACTTTTATCCCTTCTTTATTATCTAAACACCCATATTTGAACATAAACTTTTTAAGTTTAGATTCTATTAATTTAATTTAATTTAATTT
>Ga0105350_10001618_pt1 | contig 14038 bp, 12 predicted proteins | sample EN1Hudsemesocosm_FD_83506 | JGI IMG/M metagenome (GOLD analysis project Ga0105350, IMG submission 83506) | Methane-oxidizing microbial communities from mesocosms in the Hudson Canyon - EN1E Hudson Canyon | ecosystem: Environmental > Aquatic > Marine > Cold seeps | place: Hudson Canyon... | reverse complement strand
TAGGCCGGTGACCACAAGCATACAAGAACTTAAGACGCTAATGCCCCTACCTTTTTCACTAGGAACGCATAGCGCTTATATTGTTGATGCTGCTCAGGAATATGTTTAACATTTGCCAAGCAAGCTTCACATTTTCGCTTCAGCTGTGGATTGCCACCCTGACCACTAATCTGTTTTAACATAACCTGAACGAGGTTCAAATTAAGTGCTGGATGTTTTGGTGTCACTTGAAGCGCATCACTGAATATCTCAACAGCTTTATCTAAGTCGCCACTTTCAAAAGACTCAATTCCTTGCTTATTAAGCTTTCGAGCCTTAACTTTCTTCTGAAGACTAACTGGCTCGTCAAGCAACTCTTCTATCTCTTTTAAAACACTCTTATTCGTAGCATTTTGCTCCGCCAAGTCACTCAAAAGCTGCTCAGCCTGACTCTCTTCTCCTATGCTATAGAGCGTTTTAGCTAACTCAAGAGCGGACTCTGGGCCAGCATCAGCAATATCCATTGCACTTTGAGCCTGTTCAAGCATCGCTTTAGACTTTTTCTCATCTCCTTGTCCTTGATGAACACGCGATTCAATCAACATCGCATTCATTTTAACATTAGCGTTGTCTTTGAATTTTTTTGATACCCTACCTAGAGTGTGCACAGCTTCTTTTGCTCTTTTCTTACCTAACTCCGTGGTATCACCATCAGCTAATTCGGACAAACAGCGACCGAGATTTAGGTAATTCTCGGGTGATTCATGAACAGAATTATGTCCAAGCTTTACACTATGCCTAAAGGCATCCGCTGCGCCCTCCACGTCTTTATTTTTCGTACAAACTTCTGCCAACTTGGTCTGTCTCATAATAGCAAACGGAGATATTGCTACCGCTCCGCTCAAGGTCTTTTGCGCAGCCTTGTTACTTCCTTTTTTAATCTGCGCTTCGGCTAACCAATCGTAAGCTTCAATTAGATTACTATTCTGTTTCAGTAGGTCAGATAGTCCCTCAATCGCAGCATCATATTCCCCTAAGGCTATCTGCACCTTCCCCATACCAAGACGAGCCCAGCCAATATCTCGATTTGATAATACATCTTCGTAAATTTTACGGGCCAGAAGGTATTCTTTTTGGGTGTAATATAAGCTCGCTAATTTTCGAAAGCACCAAGTAACATATTTGGTGCCAGACTTAATCTCAACATTAACCAACTGTATTGCTTTTGCTATATCTTCATCGTCCAATGCCTGATTGATTGGCTTTAGCGCCTCTCGTTGCTCAATCATCCCATCAAGCCTTTTTTGCAAAACGGCCTTGGTAATAGGCTTGGTAATGTATCCATCGGGCAAATACTCCAAAGCCCCCATAACCATATCTTTTGATGTTTCTGCGGTGACCAATACAAAGATACTGGTATTCTTAAGGATTCTATTGTGCCTAAGCTCTTCTAAAACTTGTTGACCACTCTTACCAGGCCCCAAATTGTAGTCACACAAAATGATGTCGAAATCTTCATTTTCGCACCGTGCAACTGCATCTTCACCATTACCAGCAATCTCGATATTATCGACGCCAAATGATCGAATTATTTGCCTAATCGAGAGCCTAAAATTCTCGAAGTCGTCGACAACCAGAAAACGTAATTTACGGTAGTACTTAGCTAATTGAAGCTGGCGTTGCATTTCACTCATAAAAAAATTCTTATCTTGTCTGTTAATTCTAATTAAAGTCTAGACCTGTTTTAAATTTTTGCTTCTATTGGTTCAAATTCATACACATAACTACATTTATTTTGACATCGTAAACATATGCATAGAGAATCCGTGGCTAGATTTAATTGAGATTCAAAATGCAATATCCACAATTCATTGACATTGATATGAGCACGCCTGACGAAGGCGGCTTCCCAACAGCCATCTCATGGTCTTTACCAGACGGTCAACTCAAGTCGGTACTAATTTGTCCAGATGACGACTGGGAGCCCTGGGACAACACCAGCGATCAAGTCGATATTCAGCACCTATTAGACCAAGGCGTTTCTGGCCCAGATGTAATTAGAGAGCTAAATGATGACCTCGATGGTCAAACTGCTTTTGTCGATGGACTAGACAACGACGAACAACTGCTAGACATGTTGTTCGAAACATATGGATCAACCCTTAGCTTTGAAGTTGCCACAATTGCACAGTTATTTCCACAAACGAATCTTGAATCGCTGTTAATTTCGCGAAATGAAATTGCAAGCCAATATCAATTTGATTTAGAGCAAATCGAAGACAAGGTCAGGACATTACTGCATTTATATTCAACTAAATCTCAATAATTCAACACTCATAGCGCTCGATGAATGGCAGACCAACGTCGCAAATGAAAGGAAAAACAGACAGGCTTTGAATGAAATTAGATGATTTGTGACACTCATCGGAGCGGATGAATGAGATTAATGACAAAATCCGACCTCCGTTACCCCAAGACAACGAAGACACTTAAATAGGTACTTTTCAGGATGATGCGCTGTCATTTTCTTACATACATTCTACTTTTCACATCATCGTTACTATTGGCTAGTTTCAGTCACGCAAAACAAGGCTCTGAGTCAGCAGACTCTAAAGAGGGTAAGGTCTATGCTAGCGTTGGCCTTGCCTTAAATGAGTTCCGCTCCATAAAACTCTCTCTAGTTAATAATCTGTTGATTAATAGAGACGGAGAACCTGAAGACTCGGTACAAGACGTAATTTTCCCGATTACCGCTCAAACTTACGGATCCTCCGTGGCCCTAGGCACATATATTACCAACTATTTTAAAACTGAACTCCGTTTTGGCAAAGGCTTAAGAGAAGACACCATTGGTGATGGCTCGATGGATATCAACCTTAACTATTGGTTCAACTGGTACATTGGCGGCACATACCCGGTCACTGAATACGCGTCTGCCTACGCCTTGTACGGTGTATCTTTTTACGATGCCGACGTCACAAGGTATCAAATTAAAAAAACACTTCCTCAGGATGTCGGGACCATAGAGGTGATAGTGCAACCGAGTAGCATAGAAATGGAAGAAGAATTGTTTGGCACTAAGTTCAGCCAAAGCTGGATGCTTGGCTTAGACTTCCATCTATTTGAAGAGTGGTATTTGGCCTTAGAATACGGCCGGCTACTACGTGATGACGATTCCAACATCAAAGTCTATCAAGCCGGCGCCTATCTACGCTACGAGTTCTAAGCTTCGATCAACCAGCACTGATGAATTTTAGTATTACGTTCGAAATCTTTGTCTTTAGATTTTTTTGTGTAATCTGTTACCTTATATCTATCAAACAAATCAGCTTCTAGCTTAAACCGCCTAAGGTTATTCGAAAATACAAGCTTACCGCCTGGATTGAGTCGCTTCATAGCCAAATCTATTAATTCAGAATGATCACGCTGAATATCCAGTACACCTTGCATTCTTTTCGAGTTCGAAAAACTTGGTGGATCTAAAAATATCAAATCAAAAGGCTCTACCGGCTGAGTTGACTTAAGCCATTCCAGGCAATCCATTTGAGTTAATTTATGCTTTGACAAATCCATCTGATTCGCCTGAAAATTCTCTTTCGCCCAGGTAAGATAAGTTTTCGACATATCAATACTTAACGAAGACTTAGCACCACCAAGTGCAGCGTTTACTGACACCGTCGCCGTATAACAAAAGAGATTTAAGAATCGCTTGCCTTTCGAATGCTCCGCTACCCACCGCCTCATCGCACGATGATCAAGAAACAACCCTGTATCAAGATAATCCTTCAAGTTAACTTGAATCCTCGCACCATTTTCATTCACCTGTAGATACTCACTACTAGCTGAGTTTTTCTCATACTGAGCAGCGCCCTTTTGAATGGACCGTCTCTTAAGAACGATATTTTCCGGTGGTACATCCAAAATTTTTGCGACTGATGATCCGTCACTCTCACCAATATTTCCAGACAATACAGCTAACGCTTCTCTAAGACGTTCAAAGCTAGCATCCGGGTCAACTGTTTTTGGCGCTGCGTATTCCTGAACATGAAGCCACACAGCTTTATCTACAGTTCGATATACGTCTACAGCAATTGAAAATTCCGGCATATCTGCATCATACAATCGATAACAATCAACTTTATTCTTATTAGCCCACTTACCAATACTTTTTAGGTTTTTCTTTATCCTGTTCGAGAACATGTTCGCTCGATCAGCATTACTTACTTTCCAATATGAAGCGGAGTGAATTTTTACATCAGGAGACTGCCAAACTTCTTTGAAACGAGCACTTTGTTCAAGATTGAACAATAGTAGCTGACTCTCAATCGCTCCGTTATATAGTTTGTATTGTTTGTGACTGCGCCATGCAACGCTCTTTCCCAGCTCAATATTTCCTGTAAATATCGCTGACTTCCAGCCCAACAAATCTGACTCAAATTTTTGACCAAGTAAGGCGTATAACGCTCTCAAGTCATCTAGCTGCCCCAACCTCTCTCCATATGGAGGATTGGTTAAAAGAAGTCCCTTCTGCATTTTTTCAAACAACGAAAAATCTTCCAGTGCTTGTTTTTCAACATGAATGACATCCTCTAAGCCTGCTTGTTTAATATTCTCCCAGGCTTTACTAACAACCGTCTTATCTTGATCAAAACCAACAATTCGTCCCTTAAAACGCTGCTTGCCTTCGGTAAAGCGAGCCTCAGCGAATTCTTTAGTCTCAGACCACAACTCCGGGTCGTGCCCTTTCCATAAATCAAAGCCCCATTTCTCCCGAGCAAGTCCTGGCGCTTTATCTGTGGCAATCATTGCAGCTTCAATCAAAATCGTACCGGAACCACACATGGGGTCCAAAAAACTATCATGAGACTTACTCAAATCATTCCACGACGCCAAACACAACAAACCCGCAGCTAGATTCTCCTTTATTGGAGCGCTGCCTGCCGCGGCTCGATAACCACGTTTATGCAGACTCTCACCAGAAAGGTCAATCCCCAACGTCAAGCTATCTTTGTGTAACCGTGCCGAAATTCTTATATTTGGTAATTTTTTCTCAACTGATGGGCGAGTACCAGTTTCCTGTCTAAATTGATCAACTATTGCATCTTTAACTTTCAACGCCCCAAATTGAGAATTATTAATCAACTCATTTGTGCCAAGAAAATCAACTGAAAAGCTCTCGAGCTCCGTAAAGTGCTCCTGCCATTTAACACCCATTGTCAGATCATATAAATCGTCGACTGTTGATACCTTGCCATTGGCAATAATAACTATGACCCTATTAGCAATTCGTGACCATAACAATATCTTGTACAAACATGCTCTATCAACTTCGGCGGACACACCAGCAGGAGTTGGCTTTACCTCATTTGCACCAAAATGTTCTAGCTCTCCCTCTAGAGCATATTGCAAACCTTTCGGGCAAGTGACAAAAATCGTACTCATTTCATATTGTTTCATTGATTACCAAACTCATACATTAGTCAACGGAAAAAATTAGCGGCATTCGATCATGATATCTCGCGTAAAACAAGGGATCTGAAGCATATATATCCAACTAGTATATAAATACACAAGCATAGAATTATTTAATCATATACTTTTGACCTTTGTTTGGTTTTACTAAATATGTGCCTACCGTATTTTGGTCAGCACGATTTGTAGGCACCAACAATAAGTCAGCAGTTAAACACATATCAATAATAGGAGTTAGTAAGACCTTTAGCGGCTATCGATTATAGCCAGCACTCAAACAACAGTATTTACAAAGAAAATAATGTTTCTAGAATGTTTATGAGGTTCATAACGAATGAAAAGACAAAAACGCGATATTGATCAACGTGCATTTAACAAAGGTTACCAGGCAGGAATTTCAGGTAAATCCAAATCTTTATGTCCGCAGACAGGCGAGAAGGCTCAACATAATTGGCTTAGTGGCTGGAGAGAAGGTCGCGGAGACAACTGGGATGGCCTAATAGGTGTCTCAGGCATTCACAAACTACCGGGTATAACGACGTAGAGTCGTATTCAGAATTATAAAAAGGCTCGTATTTATGAGCCTTTTTTGTTTAAACTCCTTTTTTCAGCCTGTTTTCTACCTTCAAATTTTTAAACGCTCAGTTCGACCCCTTGTTAGCACCCTACTACTTCATGTCTATTTGGATTAGATCAGTAAGTAATCTATACTAAAAAGTGAATACTCTTCTAAGTTCTGGAGGTATTACCATGTCAAACGTAATTCAGTTCCCATCGAAAGCAGCTAAAGGAATGGCTTACTTAGAACACGGCATTCGCAGCTTAATGGAATCTAAGGGCGAAAATGAAGAAGCCATCCTATTAACAATTGAGACACTTAAAGAAGTGTACAATAAGTACGGTAATCTCGGAAAACAACACTTTCAACTAAAGCTGCCGCCCTACCTAAGCAAAGACCATATTGAAGCCATAACTCAGCAAATTAGCAATGGAGTTCATATGTTAAATCAAGAGCATGCCAAGATAATAAATCAACTCGCCGCTGAGCTAGCGCTAACCAAAGTTCAGCTCTATCAATATCAAACTGATAACCCTCACTCTGATAGAAATTAACTACGTACAGTCCAGAAGATATGATTAATATTCGATCAGCTTCTGGACTACATACATTTTTAATGACCCCGACATCATACGCAACGCGCAATAAAACAAACCCGAAAAGCCCCGTATCAATACCGTTAACAAATATCCAAAAACACAAAAGCCTTAGATTTCATGTAGACCATTTATAACAAAAGTCAATCTAAGTTGAATGTTGCTAAATTTAGTTATAAGATCTGCGCTCAACAGTGGTTTATGCAACATAAAAAATACAATAAACACAAGACCCAAAACTAGATTGCTTAGTCTAAATTGGCAAAGTATTCATACAGACAGATCGAGCTGTATTGTTTTCTCTCTTCTCGACCTGGCTTGCTCATTTCCAATTTAGACACCTAAGCCTATAAAAATAAAATGAGTTAGAGCTATGCTAAATAAAGCCGACAATATAAGAAATCAGCACATCAAACTAGCAGCATTAGTAGTATTACTCCTGTTTTTTGCGCTGGCGATAGAAAGCTTATACCAACCTGAACTCGCACCGATCGCTGTGGCCGAAAAAGCGCCTCATACACCAAGGCCTCCAGAACAACTAGAGATCAAACCCATAATTCCTGCTGTAAAACAGGCAGTTATTGTTGAGGCCATAGAGCCTGCCAAGGAACCTATTGAACCAGAAGAGCCAATCACCTGGAGCGTTAGCGGCAGCGTGTCGGGGCTTTACGAAAACCAAACATTAAGCATTAAAATGAGATCTGGTGACTTATCAGAAAAGAGCACAGTGACCAACGATGGGTTTACATTTTCTAAGCTAGTAAAAGATTCAGAAGAGTACAGCGTTATAGTCACCAAGTCTCCGAACGAACTAAAGTGCAAAGTTGAAAGCGGCTCTGGATATGCAAAAAGTAACATCGATAATGTAGAGATTACCTGTCGACCACCGACACCTATCTTGTCCCTAGGCAACACCTTCGTCATAAACGAAGGCGAACAACAAAGCATTACCGCTAGTGTCACCTACCCTTCTGAACGAATGTCCAATCTTAAATATCACTGGAAACAAATTGAAGGCAACACACTAGAGCATACATCTCATGAAAACACGATAGCTATCTCAGCCTCCGATCAGGCTGAATTGGCTAAGTTCCAACTTACTGTTTCCGATAATTACGGGCAATCGATATCGAAAACAACCGAAGTATTGATAAATTTAAACCCCACTTTTGAACTGCCAGAGACAATAGAGGGTTATGCATTTCAACCATTTGAGATGAGCGCAAACAATATCCAAGATGAAGCTACCCCCTTGTTTCACTGGGAGATCCTAGACAATGAAAAAATCTCAATCAACGTAACAGATACTCCGGTGGTAAATATAGCCTCTCTACCGCGAGCAAAGAACTCTTTCACCTTAAGCCTGACGTTAACGGATGAACATGGCGCGCAGAGCACTCGCACTACGAAAGTAACTATTACCTCACTCTTGTTAACAGAGGTAAATTACCAAGATTCCGCCGTAAAAGAGTGTGTTGAGAGAGCGGCCCGTAGATATCACTGGAAACGTGTCGCAGATGTTTCAAACTTAGTTTGCACTGATATGGGAATTTCAAACTTCTCAGATTTCGAAATTTTCACGTCGATATATAATCTCGATCTTACCGACAATATGATCGACAATGTAAATCTGGACAAGTTATTCGACCTGCGCTCAATTTATCTTACCAATAACCAGTTATCCAACATTGAATTAAACCTCCCAGCCCAGTTAAGAGCACTAGGCCTTAGCGGCAATAGACTTAAGAAAGTTGACCTGAGTCATCAATCTAAATTGGAATATCTTGGCCTTAGTGACAATCAACTGGAAGACGTTGACATCATTCAGTTAGAAAAACTGAATACTTTATATTTGAAAAATAATAAAATTTCCAAAATTAATCTAAACCAATTAACAGCACTAAAAACCCTGGATATAAGCAGTAACCAGTTAGATAGCATCTCTCTTCTACAACAGAAAAAACTGATCAGCCTAAGCTTAAGCGACAATAAAATTGAACATCTAGACCTAAGCAAAAACAACTTATTAGAAGAGCTGCATGTTATCAACAACCCTCTTGATGATTCGGCGAAATTACACTTGGTTTCAATGAACATAGAGTCACTTCACTTTGAGAACCAAATACCGGCCGATTTAGAATTAAGGCTCAGACAACTAGGTAAAACTGAGCCAAGTAGCGTCCTGGTCACCAAGAAATAACCCTAGTGTTTTTGGAGCTCCCTTTACCATGGAGGCGATAACGACAAATATTGGGGTTGAACAGCAAAGATTAGTACCAGCCAACTAGGCTCAAAAAAATTCATTGCCTTTAATTGTAAGTTTTTCTGTTTAATCCCGTGCATTTGGCTTTATACTCAAAATCATAGCATTAGCTTGTACTTCCACTCCCAAAGATAAAGTGTATTGCAATGAGCCCAACGACTCTCGAAGAAATCACCCTGAGCATTTCAATCAAAAACACAAAGAGTGGTCAGGAGTTTCTATTAAACAAAGAAACAATGACTATTGGCAGAGATGCCGACTGTGACATCGTATTGGAAGAAGGCTACCCTTCAAGGTTTCACGCACAGATAATCTTCCGAAACGGCAAGCCTCTACTAGATGATTTGAGCTCAACAAATGGCACCTTCATCAACAGTCAAAAGATTCACAAAGCGACACCAATCCAAGCCGGTGACATTCTAAAGTTCAGTACTTGCTCTTTTACAGTTTTGTCCAATGAAGATAATGACAAAACGGTGATATCGAAAAAAACAGCACAGAAAAGAACATCACCCTCCTATGTCGTCATGGAAGAACATGACCCAAATACCACACAACTTCAGCAAGAGTATCCTTTGCCTTTTGGTTGGCCAGCCGACGATACGATGAGCAAGAAATTGTTCCAGACAGAGCTTAAAGTTGAGAGCTCTAAATCACTTGAGAAAGCTATTCAAGAAACAATATCCCGTACAGATATCGTTTACGTTGCAGCATTAGTCGTCGAACCAGACAGCGAAGCTCGATCTGTGCATGGCTTGTCGTTGGAGCACAAAGAAAAAGTCATACAGATAGGTAGAAGCCGCGAATGTAAAGTTAGCATTGACGAGCCAAGTGTATCGGATCACCATGCTGAAATTTCATTTCAAGACGGAAAATGGAAGCTTCGAGACCACAAATCGACTAATGGAATCAGGGTTAATAAGAAACTTGTATCAGAACTTATATTAGAGCACGACACAACATTCTCACTAGGTCGTGTCGATATTCTGTTCAAGGAAATCATATTGGACCTTTAAATTTTAGTTGATCATCATTTACTAACACGCTGACCAATTAAGACCTAACAAATACGTCAACTAAGAACGACTACTGCCCAATACCTCTTATCGCCTCAACCGAATTTCTTATTAGCCCCGGCCCTTCGTATATGAAGCCCGTATAGATTTGAACCAAACTGGCACCCGCTTTGATCTTGTCAGCCGCCATCGCTCCAGACATAATTCCACCCACACCTATAATGGGAAAAGAACTCGGTAAGGCAGCAGCGAGCAATTCAATGACATGAGTCGACTTATCAGTTAGCGGTGCACCACTTAACCCTCCTGCCTCATCACAAAACGGATAGCCTTCTACTTTTTTTCGATCCAACGTCGTATTACCCGCGATAACAGCATCGATTTCTCTTTCTGCTAGAGACTTCGCCACCAAGGTAATTTCTTCTTCTGTCATATCTGGCGCTATTTTGATCGCAATGGGCACATATCTCCCATGAATGCCTGCTAACGTATTTTGCTCTTGTTTAATATCGTCTAAAAGAAGGTTAAGCGAGTCACCAAATTGCAGCGATCGCAAACCAGGCGTATTAGGAGATGAGACATTCACGGTTATATAAGTAGCATGAGCATAAACAGCCCTTAAACCCTTTATATAATCTGCATTGGCTTCTTCTACAGGTGTATCGAAGTTCTTTCCTATATTAATGCCAATGGGGCCCGAATACTGCGACTTTTTTACTCTATCAACCAAATGATCAACGCCTTTGTTGTTGAACCCCATTCTGTTAATAATCGCCTTGTTTTCTTTTAGGCGAAATAATCTAGGTTTGGGGTTTCCGGGCTGTGGTCGGGGCGTAACTGTACCAATTTCGATAGAGCCAAAACCCAAGGCTCCTAAGGCATCGATGTGATCACCATTCTTATCCAAGCCCGCAGCCAAGCCAACTTGATTTGGGAAATGTATCCCCATAACTTCAACAGGATTAGATCGAGTATCTTTTATAAAAGGGCTGAGCAACTTGAGTCGATGAGCTGCACTCATCCACTCCATTGAAAGCTCATGGGATGTTTCTGGCGACAGTTGAAAGAGTATATTTCGCAAAATCGAATAAGGCATGTCGTTCCTATAATTAAAATAACTATCCGGCAGCATCAGTGGCCAGCATTATATACATTTCCAAATAAAAAATACTAAGTGAGAAAAAAGCCATTTGGAAAACTTAGATTCTTACGTTATATATCGGGAATAAAAAAGCTTAAAAAGCTGCTGAAAGCGATTGACTTTTTTCGAAGAGCTGCATTTAAATTTATACAAAAGTTAAATTTAACTTTTTTGTTATTTTATCCACTAAAACTGTGGATAACTTTGTTGAAAACCTTTTTACAGAAGTCGCTAGCCCTTTGTGTATGCTACCCAGCGACAAAATGATCACTTTTTGATCAGTATTTATTTCCTTAAATATCAACAACATAGAATAATATGAGTAAATTCATTCAATCCTCACTTTAATTTCATGGTTTTCCAATCAACTTTTCTCTTTTGTGCATAAATCTGTCATTTTATTGACATAAGTAATTGTATTTTAAGCAAGCTATTGAATCAGTCGTTGTTTTATTTCAGAAATTTGATCACGAATTGACGCCGCATTTTCAAACTCAAGATCTCGAGCAGCTTGATACATTCTATCTTCCAGCACACTCAACTCTTTTCTTAACTCATCTGGAGTACGAGCGGCCATCTTAACGTCATACTCGCTTTTCTTTTCTGCAATTTTGCTTCGTGAACTTCCTTTTTTCCCGGGCACTAAAACAGCCCCTTCCATTATATCGACCACTTTCTTTTCTAGACCCTTTGGCTGCAAGTTATTGAGCTCGTTGTGCTCCATTTGCTTTTGTCTTCTACGCGCCGTCTCATCAATTGCTTTCTTCATTGATCCTGTAATTTTATCTCCATATAAAATCGCACGCCCGTTGACATTTCTAGCAGCTCGACCAATGGTTTGAATTAACGACCTCTCTGAACGTAAAAAACCCTCTTTATCGGCATCCAGAATCGTGACAAGAGCAACTTCGGGCATATCCAAACCTTCTCTCAATAGGTTTATTCCCACCAGAACATCGAAAACCCCTCTTCTGAGATCTTGAATAATTTCGATTCTCTCAACTGTAGCGATATCCGAGTGCAAATACCTCACTTGCACGCCATGCTCCATTAAAAAGTCAGTCAAGTCTTCAGACATTCGTTTCGTGAGTGTCGTAACCAGAACACGTTCTTGTTTCTGTACTGCCATATGAATTTCCGCCAACAAGTCATCAACTTGAGTCGATGCAGGGCGAACTTCTATTTCGGGATCGAGCAAGCTTGTCGGGCGTACAACCTGCTCAACAATCTGAGCCGCATGCTCGGCTTCGTAGTGAGACGGGGTAGCCGAAACGAAAATGGCCTGCGGAGAAATTCTCTCCCACTCTTCAAACCTCATTGGCCGGTTATCTAACGCTGAAGGAAGCCTAAACCCATACTCGACCAATGTTTCCTTTCTAGAGCGGTCTCCCTTGAACATAGCGCCGATCTGAGGAATAGAAACGTGAGACTCATCAATAACCATTAGTGCATTCTCTGGGAGGTAGTCAAACAAAGTCGGCGGGGGCGCCCCCCTATCTCGGCCAGACAAATATCGAGAGTAATTTTCAATACCGTTACAATACCCTAGCTCAGTCATCATCTCTGTATCATATCGGGTACGCTCCTCTAGACGCTGCGCCTCCACGAGTTTTTGATTGTCGCGCAATTGCGCCAGCCTTTCCTTTAACTCAACTTTGATCTCATCTACCGCAGACAAAACCTTAGAACGTGGTGTTACATAGTGCGACTTAGGATAAATCGTAATCCTTGGCACTCTTCTCGTAACCTCGCCCGTTAAGGGGTCAAAAAAGCTAAGGTTCTCAACTTCATCATCAAACAACTCTATTCTAACCGCATCTCGATCTGACTCTGCCGGGAATACATCAATCACGTCACCACGTACCCGATAGGTTGCTCTGTGAAGCTCGACATCATTTCTCGTATATTGAATTTCTGCTAGGCGCTTCAGAATATCGCGCTGACCTATCGTGTCGCCTCTATTTAAGTGAAGCATCATCTTTAAATACGATTTGGGGTCTCCTAGTCCATATATTGCAGAAACGGTAGCAATAATTATGGCGTCAGACCTCTCCATAAGTGCTTTGGTAGCTGATAGGCGCATTTGTTCGATATGTTCATTAACAGAAGCATCTTTCTCTATAAAAGTCCCCGACGAAGGAACATAAGCTTCTGGTTGATAATAGTCATAATAGGAAACAAAATACTCAACAGAATTGTTAGGAAAGAACTCTTTAAACTCGCCGTACAACTGCGCGGCCAACGTTTTGTTATGCGCCATGATGATGGTTGGGCGTTGCACTGCTTCGATCACATTCGCAATGGTGAACGTTTTTCCCGACCCAGTTACACCAAGTAAGGTTTGATGGAGCAACCCATCGTTGAGCCCTTCAACTAATGCTTTTATAGCAGTAGGCTGATCTCCAGCCGGCTTAAAACTTGAATGTACTTTAAATTCCTTTGACATCTAACTCTCTAATACTTATTTGCTGACTATTGGAATGTTCGAGGGCCGCCATTATCGGCTATTTCATTGAAAATAAAAAACTCGTTTTTGTTCTATTTTATCCCACTCAACTTACTTAACGACAGAACAAACCTTGTCATGATGGCCAAACAAACAAATACCAAAATTGAAAACTTTCCAAGATACGAATTTAAGCGCTTGACCAACGTCTCGAGGCTCATTACTATACGCGGCCTTGGTGAGACGAATCTATGTCTAAACCAATGTCACTCCCCGATAGCTCAGTTGGTAGAGCAACGGACTGTTAATCCGTTTGTCGCTGGTTCAAGCCCAGCTCGGGGAGCCAATTTCTATCTCATACCTCCCAAGTACCCCAATCAAACAAAGCCTTGCTTTGCGATAATCCGTTTCAAATGCGTTGCATCTACTAGTTCAAGCCCAGCTCGGGGAGCCAATTTCTATCTCAAACCTCCCAAGTACCCCAATCAAACAAAGCCTTGCTTTGCGTTAATCCGTTTCAAATGCGTTGCATCTACTAGTTCAAGCCCAGCTCGGGGAGCCAATTT
>Ga0105350_10001614_pt1 | contig 14063 bp, 9 predicted proteins | sample EN1Hudsemesocosm_FD_83506 | JGI IMG/M metagenome (GOLD analysis project Ga0105350, IMG submission 83506) | Methane-oxidizing microbial communities from mesocosms in the Hudson Canyon - EN1E Hudson Canyon | ecosystem: Environmental > Aquatic > Marine > Cold seeps | place: Hudson Canyon... | reverse complement strand
CGAATACCACACTCGATGCGAGCTTCATTGAAGAATTAAAGGACCATATATCCACAGTTCAATCTGTCGATACCGACACATGGCAAAAACTTCAGGGAGAGGCTATTCAACAAGCCCATGAAATGGCAAGAGAAACCGCTGAAGATATCGCCGCCCAAGCAATCGACAGCTATATCAGAAAACACCAGAGTTCTGTTAATCGCTTCTATGGAATGGCACTTGCTACCAGCATTGGTATATTTACTATTGGTATTGCTTTCTTATCTGGGATGTTTGGATAGCAATAATGAGTTTACCTACCATCAGTGTAAGTACTGTAATTGATGTTTATTACACCTTACTGGAGCTAGGTATTGATCTAGATTTTCTGGAGACTGAATCTGGGATCTACTTAGCTGAACTTGAAAACCCAGATGGTCGCGTATGCATATCTAAGCTTAAAACACTTTGGGACATAGCACTAACTTATACCAAAAATCCGGCTATTGGTTTAGTAGTAGGTGAAAAGGTTGATCCAAGCCGTTTTAGTATTGTCACTCAGGCGTCTTTTCAGTGTGAAACCGCGCGTGAGGGCCTCGAAAAGTATACGCGTTTCTTCAGCATTGTTAATCAAGCTGCCAGCTTGGCTTTAGATATAGAAGGTGACTTAGCCACGCTTGAGTTTCAATTTGAATCTCCTGAGTTTTATTCTATCTCTGAGATGGAAAGAACAATGGTATCCATCTTAACCCGTAGCCATTATGCTCTGGGCCATAAAGCCATTCCAAAGAAAATTTGCTTTCAACATGCGGCCCCTGATTATCGCAATCAATATGAAGCCACATTCCAAGCACCCTTATTTTTTGATCAAGACAAAACCGCCATCGTATTTGATCGAAAATGGCTCGATACAAAAATAAACCAAAGCAACCCACACCTGTTAAACGTACTCACTGATTACGCCGAAAAACTGCTTAAAAAATTACAACCAACCGGTACGACACAAAGCAAACTTCGTGAGTTTATCAAGCTCAACTTATGTAATAACGATAACCTTGACGTCAAATTAGCTGCAAAAAAACTCAATATGAGCCGCCATACACTATATAGAAAACTTAAAAAAGAAGGCGTTTCCTTTCAGTCTTTAGTGGAAGAGGTGAGGCAAAAAGAAGCAAAAGCACACCTTAAGGAAAATATCATTTCTATTAGTGAGCTTGCTTATTTATTAGGCTTTTCAGAATTGAGTGCTTTTAGTAGAGCCTTTAAGCGATGGACGGGAGAGTCTCCTGCCCAATTCAGAGATCATGCACTTCACGAGAAGACAACTACAGGCACTTGATATGCCTGAAATTTCTTTAAAGTGAACACAGAAATAGACACATGGACTTCTCAGTGTCATTCCCGAGATCACTGAAACGAGCCCCCATTCTCTTCAAGAACGTAAGGGCTGCACCTCTCTTAAAAAGTTTGAATACCGGTTAAGGAGACCCAGTTTAAGCCCAAATCACCGATAAACGTGCATCATACCACTCATCTAACTTAGGTTTGTACTCACCTTCGATCACATCACGCTTCATCTTCATGGTTGGTGTTAAAAAACCATTTTCGATAGTCCAGCCTTCATTCACCACGGTAAGAAACTTGATATGTTCATGCGGATCTAAGGTATCGTTCACTTTTGAAATCAAACTTTTAAAGCTGCTTTCCAGCTCACTACGAAACTCACTTTTCTGGCTCTTTTTAGCTGCTGCCTCTGATAGCACAACCAAGCCATGTGGTGCTGGATACTCAGCCCCAGAAACACAAACCATTTCAATATCGGCATGGTTGATCAGCTTATTCTCAATTGGCGCAGGCGCAACATATTTACCTTTACTGGTCTTAAAAATTTCTTTGGTACGACCCGTAATTTTAAGACGCTTCATATGGTCAATTTCACCACGATCACCGGTTTTAAGGTAACCATCTTCGGTAAACTCTTCTTTGGTCTTGGCTTCGTCTTTGAAGTATCCCATCATCATGGTTGGAGTTTTAATTTGAATCTCACCCTGTTCACTAATTCGGCAATCTACTCCAGGAAGCGGCTCACCTACATAACCTAAACAGCTCCGACCGGGCTGGGACATATGGGAGTAGCCAAAGTTTTCTGACATACCGTAACCTTCCAACAATTCCAAACCCAGCTTTCGATACCAGTCAATTGTATCCTGACTAAGTGGTGCTGAACCACTGGCAGCATAACGAACATTTTCCAAACCAAGGGTTTTAAGAATTTTCTTTTTCATAAAACCTGAAAGCAGTGGAATACGCATTAAGCGATCTAATTTTTTCTTTGGCATTTTGGCAAAAATACCTGTTTGAAAAATAGTCCAAATACGCGGTACAGCTAAGAATAAGGTTGGGTTTGCACGCCCAAGATCAGCTACAAAGGTTTTAAGATTGTCAGCAAAATACAATTTAAAACCTACAGATATAGAGGCCATTTCAACAACAAAGCGCTCCATTACATGCGCTAGAGGTAAGTAAGACAACATGCGGTCCTGAGCACTCACATTCAATGACTCAATCGCGCCCTGTGCAGCAAAAGCCATTGCGTAGAATGACAACACAACACCTTTAGGCCTACCAGTACTACCTGATGTGTAAACAATCGTGGCAGCTTCATCCCCATCACGAATCGTATTTTCAGTCATGGGTTCGATATTTTTCAGTGTTGCATCCCATTGTGGATAGCTCTGCTTGGCATCTTCAGGACTTAACTCAAAAGAAATACCTTGCAAGCTAGCAGGAATACCAGCCTTCATTTCATCCCAGTCATCTAACTTACCAATAAATACCAGCTTGGCTTCACTGTGCTCTAGAATATAATTAACTGTATCAGCATTTAGCGTAGGGTAAAGCGGCACAGTAACGTGGCCTGCCATCCAAATCGCCCAGTCAGCAATAAGCCAATGAGCACAGTTTTTTGATAACAGTGCAATATTACTTTTAGCAGGTAAATTCAAAGACTTAATATAGTTGGCCATCTTACGGGCCTCACTTACAGCTTGTGCCCAAGTGTATTCTTTAACCGAGCCATCACCCATAGGCTGCGTTAAATAAAGGTCATTCGATTTTTCTTTTTCCCAACGGTATACATGTTCTAGCGCGAGTGGAATCGTCTTATTGCTGGTCATTTCCATTTACCTTTTTATATGTAATTTATTTATCGAGGACTCAGTTAAACTGGACGTGAATTGTACAGATATTAGCCAGACATTCCTTGACCCTAGGTATTAAGAGCTTGACGATTGGTTGCAGCCTGTATTGTGAAACCTCGGTAGATGGAAGTAACCGATACTCAAATACCTGCTCTAAGCACTTGGTAGATTACAGCAAACCAGGCACAGGCAATGCAAAAAAAGGCCTACCTGCTGATGAGTTTTACCTGGAGATAATCGATGGCCCTAGCACAGGTTTCACCTCTGGCAAACTTGCTAGCTCTACTCATTTAACGTGTCACCTTAGTATGACTGCAAGCTTCCACTCTTACCTTCAACCCAGGTTTTCACTTCTGAAAAACGATAGTTTTCAAAAAAAGCAAAACCTTTTAGTTTCCGCACTCTTAATCGACTAAAGACAGGCGTGTTTAGACCACAGAAAAAGCGCGCAATGAGCACTGGTGTTGATAACTCACCCAATTTTTCTTGAATTTCACGACTTAGATCTGTTAAGTCAAACTGAGCTAAAGGCGGCATTTCAATAAGCGCTGGAAATTGTGCCGCTTGCCCTAAGCACACCGAACAGTGCCCACACTTTTCAGGCGCTTGATCATCGGCAAAATAGTGAGCTAGCTGTTGACTTAAACAAACATTGCTTTCAAAAAAAGCCATCAAGTGATGGATGCGTTTTATCTCGCTTTTCTCTTTTGCGCTAAAACGCTCGAATAGATCCTGACTTAGCTTTTGTATATCAATACGAGATTCCAGCACCTGATAAACCTGCGTCATTTGTTTCGTTTGCAGTTCAATCATGCCTTGTTCATCCAAGTAATTTAAGGCCGTAATCACACGAGCACGATCACTTGCGTAGACTTGGTTAAGTTTGTCAAAATCAACGTTTGCCCATATTTTGGCCACTTGAGCACTGTCAAAAATAGCCCGAACAAAGCCTTGTCGTTCACCGTTAAATTGCGCCAGCACCTCTGATTCAGATAATAAAAACTTGTACTTATACTCAGCATAATAGCTATATACAGGTTTGATGACGTTAAAAAGCTCCAGATATACCAGTAGTGTTTTTAAAGTTAACACCCGGATATTAGATTGGCTGGAAAGGCTATTTAACAACACCTCCCACTGGCCATTCTTGGAATTCACCATAATATCATTCAATACGTAATGGATATCTTGTGGCTCAGGCGTATCACCATAAACAAAATTTTCCAATACATTCAGATTATCCCGATTGGCAAGTACCATGCAGTCTGAAGCTTGACCATCCCGCCCTGCCCGACCAATTTCCTGAGCATAGTTTTCAATTGATTTAGGTAAATCGTAATGCACCACAAAACGAATATCACTTTTATCTATTCCCATACCAAATGCAATGGTCGCGACAATCACGCCTTTACTACTGGCCATAAAGCGCTGTTGAATTTGCTGGCGTCGTTCACTATCCATACCAGCATGATAAGCTTGCGCGGGAATATTGCTGGCGCGTAGTTCTGCGGCAACGTCTTCAGCTGTTTTCTGCAAGGTAACGTAGACAATTCCCGCTTGACCAGCCCTACTTTCAAGCCACGGCCTTAATACCTTTATCTTTTGTTCACTAGCGACACCTTGAACAGCTAAATTTAAGTTAGATCGGTAAAAGCCTGTCAGGGTAATATCATTTTTATCGACACCAAATTTTCGCCCCATATCCTCGATTACTTTTGGGGTTGCAGTAGCAGTTAACAAGAGAGTTTGCTGGATATTAAAATCACGTCTGTATTGAGGTAGTTTTAGGTAATCTGGTCTAAAGTTATGCCCCCACTCTGAAATACAATGCGCTTCATCGACTACTAGCAAGGAAATGGCAACTTGACTCAAGAACTGTCGAAAGCGTTCATTATTTAAACGCTCGACAGAGACCATCAAGATTTTGATTTTCCCTTCCCTTACCCCTGCCATCACGCCACTGGCAGCTTCACGTGTTTGGGTAGAATCAATACTGGCTGCGGCAATACCTTTTTTCTTAAGAAAATCTAATTGATCCTGCATCAAGGCCAAAAGTGGCGACACTACCAAGGTAAGTCCAGGTAACTCAACAGCAGGTAATTGATAGCACAAGGATTTACCAGAACCAGTCGGAAATATTGCAGCCGCACTTCTACCCGCTAATATCGCTTGTACAACCTCGGCTTGACCTGCTCTGAATTCAGAAAAACCAAAATACTTTTGCAATAATCCTTTTGCTCTGTCATTCATCCTCTGTTTTTTTCCTTTGGCTGTTTTGCCTTTTTCTAGGTGCTATTAATTTAGCCCCCTTATGAGCTAATTTACCGCCTTCTTTGAGTGAAAAATAAATCGTATCCAAAATATCTTTATGCGCACTTGAAACAGGTTCACTCACTTCTTTCACGACAGGTATTTTTTTAAGAAGCGTATAAGGCTCCTTGGTAATAGAGTGATGGACTTTTTCAACCGTCTCTACAGTATGATCATAAGCCGTTGCCAACAGGTCTATTGTGCCTGAAATTATTTCTTGGTTTGATAGTCTATCAGGCTGTGATGAGCTGCTTTCCACACCAGCGGCGGGCTCAGCATACTTCAGCTCAATTTCTTCATGCTCTTCAAACCATTGTTTGATTTGCTGATAAACCTTTTCAGAGTGCGCTAATGGAATATGCGGAATACCTGCAAAATGAGCTTGTTTACTGTCTTCAGGGGCCGAAATAGGGTTAGCACTTGAATGCCTTACCAAACTATCACCAAAGAACTTATTAACTAGGCTATCTTTATTTCTAGACAAGGCACCACTAATAAAATGATGCTGGGCATGAGTATAAAAGCTGCCACAACGTGCACTTTGCTCATAAGGATCATCCTGATCTGCTTCTACTTCAACATCAGAGCCGGCATCTGGATTCTTTAAATGCAATAAGCCATGTTTTAAATCCTGAATACCTTCACTGCGCATATCAATCCAGTCAGCCCAGTGACTGATATATTCGCGAGGAATCAAGCGTACAATTGAGCTTGTTAAGTGCCCAAATTTTTCGAGCGGAGACCCCTCATGAGGTGTGCCGATATAATAACAATTACTCAGTTTTTCAATCCAGCTCAGTTCAGTATCCTGCGCTACTTTCTGCGCACTACGAATTAACAAGCCTCCCATGCTAAAGCCCATCAAAACGATTTCATCAATTTCAATCGGATAAGCAGAAACGAGCTGACTCACTAGTTCACATAACTGCTGGCCATTTTCCTGAATGGATAAACCTGTGTTATAACGCAGATAGAAAGGGCTAAAACCATAAGCTTTTTGAATACGTCGGCCGTAGTTATCATTAGAGGCATCATTAGAGTTCTCGTTTGAGGTCTCAACTGGTGCATCATTAGCACTGTCCGACTCACCTGCTTCCTTCTCTACGTCACTAACGTCAGGTTTAAGATCCCAAACTGTTTCAAGATTGGTTAAACCATGAACCAGCACAATAATCTTATTTGAAAGCGTTTTATCTGACTGACCGTGCAACTGCTGCGCAAGTGTTTCATCTAACACTAAGGCTTTATCCTGATGATAAAATGCCATCTCAATTGCTAAAGGGTTATTTTCTTTGACTAAGTAATCACCCACTACGCCGTTTAAAACCGAACGACTCAGGTTTGCCCAGCTTTGAATATCCACTTGCTTGCTGTTTTTTTCATCCATTGTATTTACTCGCTAACTGATATTAGAAACCTCAAACACCGTTATTTCACTCCGTGTTCCCAGCCTGATCATTGGCCCCCATGTTCCGGTGCCTTCAGATACATATAATGATGACGATCCATAAGAATACAAGCCACTTGTACGCTCAAACACCCGATTTACCAGTAAATTAAACGGTACAATTTGTCCTCCATGAGTATGGCCAGACAACATCAGATCAATACTATGTTCATCGCACGCTTCTAACCCGACAGGGCGATGATAGAGTAGAATTGAGTATTGATCAGGGTTGATAGCGATACTTTTGAGTTGTTTTGAAACCTGTAAGGCATCTTCTCGGTCATCAATACCAATAAACTGTATGCCTTCTACTTCTACAGCCTGATTACGTAACACTTGTACACCATGAGACCGTAAACGATCAAGTATATCATCCAGATCTTCATAACGTTCATGATTCCCTGTACAGTAATAAATCGGTTTATTAAACAGGCCTAATGATTTCAGTTTGTCGGCGGAGATATTAGGTTGGTCTATAAAGTCACCGGTAATACATAAAAAGTCAGCATCAAGCGCTTCAATTCGTTTCATTAATACCTCTAAAAATCGGATTGAACGCGAGCCGATATGCACATCGGATATTTGAACAAAACGAATGGGCTCGGAAAGTTTTTTTGACTGAAGCTTCACCTTGATCACTACTGGGTTCATAGCATGCAGCGCCCCACTTATCACAGCCAGACACGACAAAAACACCACACTTTGAGCAGCAAGCATTTCAGACAAACTCGTCACCAAAACAACACACTCAAATATCAGTAGTACTACGAGCACCACTAAAAACAAGCCAAGTAAAAAGTCTGCCGTATTTCTGAGAAAGAAAACTAACGAACCATCTTTATTCACCAAAATTTTTCGTGCAAATATTTGTGAAAAAAAGACTGGAATAAAAATCAACCAAGTCACTAGATCGCTTAAGTCTAACCACTGGGATAGACGTAAAACAGGGTAGGCGAAAAGCGGTAGATGAAGCAGTAAAGCAACAGCAATAAAAAGATTAAAAGCAGGTTTATTTTTCACATAACGCCCTTCGCATGAAATTCTTTCATACTTAAATTCACTATCATTCTAGTAGTCTTATAGCCAAACGGCGATCAGACAAATGTCATAGAGTGTATTAATCGTCATAATTATGGACACGCTCTTTACTGTCAGATTATCAGCTTTTGAGGTAAGCTAGCCAACATTCATTTTCATACTTTTTACTTGGTCATAGATACATGTTTGATATTGCTGTTTTTAAGCACTTGTCCGATAAAAAAATTCTCGTTGTTGGCGATGTTATGCTCGACCGCTATTGGCAAGGTGACTCCCAACGCATTTCACCTGAAGCCCCCGTCCCTGTTGTTAAAATCGTTGATCAGGAGGACAAAGTAGGCGGTGCTGCAAACGTTGCACGTAACATTGCACATTTAGATGGCCAAGTCACCTTAATGGGTATTGTAGGTGATGACGAAAATGCAACGTTATTAGAAAGACTCCTCGCAGTAGAAAACATCAACTCAGCCTTAATCAAACAAAATGACCAACCCACCATTGCAAAATTACGAGTCATTAGCCGTCACCAGCAAGTTGTCCGTCTAGACTTCGAACAAAGCTTTGCGACAGAGCATGCGCAATCATTAAAGGACGCATTTAAAGCCTGCGTCGATGACTATGACTTTGTAGTGTTCTCAGATTACAACAAAGGTTCAATGCACTTTGTTACTGAGATGATCCAACATGCGCGTCACTTAGGCAAAATGGTACTAGTCGACCCAAAATCAAAGGACTTGTCTATTTACCGTGGCGCAAACGTGATCACTCCGAACAAGCAGGAATTTGTCTCTGCAGGTGGCAAGGTTGAGTCCGAATTAGAAATCATCGAATCATCACAAAAATTCATGCAAGCTTGTGAAATTGAATCCATTCTACTCACACGCAGTGAACAAGGTATGTCAGCCATTACCAACACAGACAAAGTCGATATGTCTGCCCAAGTTTTAGAAGTCGCCGATGTCACTGGCGCGGGCGACACTGTGATTGCAACCTTGGTTGTCATGATGGCAGCTGGCCTACCTTTTGTTGAAGCCGCTAAAATAGCAAATCTTGCCGCGGGAATCGTTGTTGCCAAGCTCGGAGCCGCTACAGTTTCACCTAAAGAGCTGTATCAAGTCACTAATACAGAAATGTTTAAATCCAAAAACAGCCACTACCAAACACCGTTTGACGATGTACTTCGCCATATCGAGTTTGCTCGTCATTCTGGTGAAAAAATTGTTTTTACCAATGGCTGTTTCGATATTCTTCATGCAGGCCACGTACATTATTTAGAGCAGGCTCGTGCTTTAGGTGATCGCTTAGTACTCGGTTTGAATAGCGACGAATCAGTGCGTCGCTTAAAAGGTGAAAGCCGCCCCGTCAACGCTATAAAAGAACGTGCTACGGTATTAACCGGCTTGGCTTCAGTTGACTGGGTGATTCCTTTTGGAGAACAAAAGGGCTCTCCACATGACGACACACCTTATGACCTAATTAAACAAATCATGCCAGATGTCTTGGTAAAAGGTGGTGACTATACGGTTGATAACATTGTGGGGGCAGATCTCGTTCAAGAAAGTGGTGGACAAGTCGCTGTAATCGAATTTGTTGAAGGCTGTTCCACTACGCGTATTATTGAAAAGATTAAACTCAATAAAGAGAGCTAGCATCGTGCCTTTAAACACTGTCTCTAAAAACACAGCCCCTATAAACATTGAACCTTTAAAGTCTATTTGTATCCTGCGCCTTTCTGCCATTGGTGATGTGTGTAATACCGTTGCTGCAGTGCAAGCGATACAACAACATAATCCAGATGTAAAAGTTACCTGGATTATCGGCAAGGTCGAAAAAATGCTTTTGGATGGTCTTGAAGGCGTTGAGTTTATTGTTTTTGATAAGTCTCAAGGCAGTGCCGCCTTCAAAAGCCTTAAACAAGAGATGCAAGGCCGTCAATTTGATGTGCTACTGCATATGCAAGTCGCCTTTCGGGCTAATTGGGCGGCCAGGTTTATACCAGCTAAACGTAAAATTGGCTTCGATTGGCATCGCGCAAAAGAACTTCATACCCTTGTTACTAACGAGCGCATCAAAGCACAAACCGAAGCACATGTATTAGAAGGTTTTTTTGCCTTTGCCGAAAAGCTAGGCGTGCCTGAGTCCCAAAGACATGATTTAAATTGGCGAATTCCTATTCCTGAACCAGATCAAGCATTCGCTGACACACATATTCCTCCTCAGTCCAAAGAAGTAAGCACGCGTACGTTAGTGATTTCCCCTGCCGCAAGCAAAGAAGAACGTAATTGGCTGCCTGAACGTTATGCAGCCATCGCCGATTACGCTCACCAGCAAGACTTTAATATTGTCTTATGTGGTGGCCCGGGTGAAGTTGATAAGAATCTGGGCATTGCTATCGAAAATTTTGCTCACTGCCCGATTAAAAATTTAATTGGCCAAACCAATTTAAAACAAATGTTAGGTTTACTCGGAAACGCCAGTATAGTGCTTGCACCTGATACTGGCCCGGCACACATGGCTAACTCACAACGAACCCCCGTTCTAGGTTTATATGGCCACTCCAACCCGAAACGAACTGGCCCTTACCTTTATCAGCAATATGTAGCAGAGGTTTATCATAAAAATATACAAGACCAAACTGGCCGTAATGCCAAACATTTAGCCTGGGGAGCCCGTGTAAAAGGCAGCCATATTATGGAGCAGATTAGTGTTGAGATGGCTATTGAGAAATTTGAACAAATTGTAGCTGACTTTAAACTTTAGAATTACTAGCAGCTTTATTAGACTAATAAAGCTGCTTCTGCTCGAATATCCACGAAACTTTTAGGCTGATTTTGCCTGCCGCTTTTCTTCCAGCATCGCTGTACCCATATCGGGAGACATCACAGCTTTTTCCAGTTCCTCAAACTCCTCAAAAATATATTTACCCAAAATATCCAGGTCAGGTAAAAAGTCGGAAGCGCCGATAATACCGAAATCAAGTTTGCCGTTATATGAAAACATGGTGACGTTTAGTCGATGACCTGGACCTAAAGTACTCACCGGATACCAACCTATTAGTTCAGCACCTTCCAGGTAAAGCGGTTTTCTTGGACCTGGGACATTCGACACGATAGTGTGAGATAACGCAGGTAGAACAGAAGACGCATTAACGGTATCAAACAATTGCGCAACACCATTCGTGACAAGCGAGTAGGCTTGAATACTGACAGCAGGTGATTCGTCAATCTGGTGGCGAACGGCTTGCAACGACATGCCGATTTCTCTTAATCGAATAATAGGGTCGTCTGTTTTCGGCGACAAAGTCGTGGCAACCAAACCTATTTGGTTCCCCCCCACTTTGGCATCTTCTTTACGCAAACTAACTGGCATGGTGATGGTCAGTGTCGCGTCCAAGGGGTGATTAATATGGTCAAGATAACGATGCAGTGCACCATCTAAACAAGCCAATGCAATATGGTTAAGCGTGTTACGGGTTATCTTACGTAAATGATTAACCCTGTCCATGGGCAATGCCGATGTTGTAAAAGTACGCTTGGAGGTAACATTTCCCGTTAAAGGCGTAGGGGCTGCGGTAAAAGGCAAAGAAATCGCATTCTTGGTTAAACCTACAGCTTCAAGGCAAAGTTGAGTTGATATACGTGACAAACCATAGGCAGCCTTTGCATTACCGGCGGCAGTCGACATAACTTTATCAAGTAAAGTTGGCTTAGCGCGACCAGACTTTTTATTGTAAGGGTTATCTTTCATAGCCCAAAAAGGAGGGAGCCCTTTTGTGGATGCTTTATCACTTAGCGTGCGTTCCATAATTTTACCAGCGGAAATACCATCCAACACACTGTGGTGAAAACTGAAATAAATGGCAAAGCGATTGTCAGAGAGGCCATCAATAAAAAAACATCGCCATAAAGGCTTAGAACGATCCAACCTTGCTTCATGTAGGTCAGAGATTAACGCATTCAACTCATCTTGAGTGCCATCTTTTAACGTTAAGAAGAATAGATGATCTTGGGCCTTAAAGTCCGGACATTCTTCCCAATAAGGCGACAAGGGGTTCTTTGCGTTCAAGACCAGATTATAAGGTGCAGCAACCGTTTCGACTTTTGCCCAATCATCTAATAGTTTCTTAACAAAGTTTTTAGCTGCACGTTTAGGTTTTTGGTAAGTTTGTAAGCCTGCAATATGTTTTGGGCTCTCGTCGGTTTCGGTAATCAAAAATCCATTATCAACAATCGTTAGAGGACGTTTCTTAGCCATGCTTAAAGTTTCCTGCGCCGCTTTAGTTTAGATCTTGTTTGTGGTTTATACAGTCTAATACATTATAAGGAAACAGAAAGAATAGTTACATAATCTCAGAAGCCGCCCTCCTTAATCCCTGGTATTTTTATTACAAAGTGAGAGGTAATATTGGTGACCTTTCGCCCTCTAAGCCATCGTGGGTCACGGTACTAATCGCAAAAAAATAGGTGCCTGAATCTAGGTCATCAATGGTCAGGTTTAATGTTGAAGAGTCATCCACTATGGAGTGAACCACTAAGTTAGCTTCATCGGACCCTGCATAAATCTTGTAAGACTGTATCTCGTCTACACTTAGCACCGTACCATCTTCGCGTAGACTAGGCACGCTCCAGCTTATTGTAATTACAGGGTCGACCTCTACAGTAGGCATATCAGAAGGGTCATCCAATCTACTGCCAAAAATATATTCATCTAGATTTGAGAAGTTGTCGTTATCAAGGTCGAGTAATGCATCTTGAGCGTTAAGTGCTGATAAACCATTGGTTACCTCAAAACCATCTGGCAAGCCGTCTGCATCTGAGTCACTATTTGTCGGATTAGTTAATAATAAGTATTCTTCGAGAGTTGTTAATGAATCATTATCATCATCTTTTTGTGCATCAGTCGGATCATTAATATCCAAGCCTAGCAAAGACTCATAAAAATCAGGCAATCCATCGTTATCAGCATCAGGTATTGGATAACGATTATCATAAGTAGCAAGGTGACTCCCTGTTTGATAACCTACATGGTAACCTTCTTGATACACCACTTCATCAAAAGCGGCATGATGGTAGGCTTTTAAGTTACGGCTACTAAGCGTTTCCAATTCTAAATCAGGCCCTTTCCAGGATACATTTAAATAATCACCGCCTATGTGATCCTTATGTAAAACTTCGACAAAATAACGTTTGCCGACTTCAAGCATAAGTGGCTTCGATTTTTGGGACCGGTATTTATCCCAAACTTTATAACCTGAAGGTCTATTTACCAGCGCAACTAATCGTTTATTTAATGGATACTCATCAGTAGAAACCCAGACTTCTGCACTATCATCAGCACTTACCCAAAATTCATAAGCGCCATTTACATCCACTTCTAACAAGCCTCGTATCCTCTGGGCATACTTATCCCCTTTTGAGTTGATAAAATCGATCTCAGAGATTAATTCACTGGACGTGAAATTATCAGGAAAGCGAGCACTTCTGGTTAAAGCCCTAATATTTCTACCGCCCAGATTAGTCCAAAACTGCAACTCGGCACCAGTCGTGCCTGAAGCTGTTGGGGGCAAATTTTCAATGCTTTCTATTAACGTTTTATTTGAAGCGCAAGCGGTTAAAAAGCTACAAAATAATAGTACCAAACCACGACAAATCATGATGAATTTCCTGTTACTGCGAGGTGTTTGTTATTGGTAGTATTACTTATTTATTTAATAAATATATCCTATACTTAGATCATTCAAACCTAAATTTAAATTATGTTATAACCCATTAATAAATCATTACATTTCATAATGTTAGTAAATTCACTAAGGGTTTTATTAAGTTTTATCGGTTTAACTTCTTAGGTCTTATTGTTAAGTAAGTTTCTAGCTTTGCATTACAAACCTTAACGTTTCATATACATAAAAATTAGCACCACCTCTAACCTGCAATTATTTTTTTCATGACCTAACTCTCATTCAGTTTGAGAACTCAATTCGACTAAAAACAAGTATATTTTGCATCGAAATAAATAAGACTATTTTCTCAAACTAGAAATAACGATTTATAACACTAGAGTATTTGTCATAAAGCAAATTTGGACAATTG
>Ga0105350_10001610_pt1 | contig 14098 bp, 9 predicted proteins | sample EN1Hudsemesocosm_FD_83506 | JGI IMG/M metagenome (GOLD analysis project Ga0105350, IMG submission 83506) | Methane-oxidizing microbial communities from mesocosms in the Hudson Canyon - EN1E Hudson Canyon | ecosystem: Environmental > Aquatic > Marine > Cold seeps | place: Hudson Canyon... | reverse complement strand
TCCCTTAAACCTTGTCCAATACGACCATAAAATCCACGTCATCGATAATGCTTTAGGCTTACACACTTATGCCACGCGTACTCATGGTGGTAAGTTGAAAACTAAAAATGGCATTCGTATAAGTTCTATATTTAAATTGGCGCCAGAATCATTTCTCAACATGATTGTCGTACATGAGTTAGCTCACCTGAAAGAGAAAGAGCATAACAAGGCGTTTTATCAATTATGTGTACATATGCAACCAGATTATCATCAGCTGGAATTAGATCTTCGGGTCTACCTGACACAACTTGAACTTAAGGGTGAAATTTATACCTGAAACTGAAAGTATAGATACGCCAGTATTCATTAGTACGACACGGTATTTGATAATAAATTAAAGAATAGAACCCTATGGAAAATAGTGCACTAGTAAATATCGTTTTACCCATTAGCTTAGCCATCATTATGTTTGGAATGGGGATCTCATTAAAAGTGGAAGACTTTAAGCGTGTATTTGTCCTTCCTAAAGCTGTCGCGTTGGGTATTTTTGGCCAAATCATTCTTTTGCCAGCAATAGGTTAATCATTGATCTTAATGTTCAATTTAGCACCAGAGCATGCGGTAGGTCTTATTGTTCTAGTGGCTTGTGCCGGTGGGGCTGTGTCTAATTTGATTGTATATTTAGCAAAAGGTGATGTCGCATTGTCGGTTACGCTAACAGCCATTAGTTGTTGTATAACCGTCGTTACTATCCCTTTTCTGATAAATTTTGCACTCGCCGAATTTATGGCTGTGTCAGAGTCTCCCCCCTTACCCGTCGGACTAACAAATATCCGATTATTTATGTTGACAGTTTTTCCCGTCTTGTGTGGCATGTTAGTGGGTCGCTTTTATCCTGGGTTCACCTTACGTGCTGAAAAGCATATTACACGTTTGGCGACTTTATTTTTCATGACAATTGTCATCAGTATTTTGGTGAAAGAACGAGCTCGATTGGTCGATTTATTGTTTAGTGTTGGTCCCGTTGTATTGTGTTTGAATATTTTCACATTGGGGATTGGTTTTGCCTTGGCGCGCGTCATAAAATTGAATGTTCAGCAAAGTGTTGCTATCAGTATTGAAATGGGCGTTCAAAATAGTGCGACGGGAATATATATTGCGACATCTCTACTACAAAATTTAGAAATTGCCTCTATTCCTGCAGTCTACTCAATAGTGATGTTAGTGAGTTCAGGTTTGTTAATCGCTATGGTGCGAATGTACAACAGTAGAAACTTAAAGGAGCGTCCTTCTCTCTAGTATGCTCTGTGCTATTAGTCTCATTACTCTGTAGGACCTAGCAACAGGGCCTGTATTATTATTGAATTTATTGGTGAATACGTCGATGTCTAAGCAGCCAGTTATTATTGATACGTTCATAGTGCCTGTATGCTATGACGATATTGACATTATTTACCAGGATGAACATATCTTACTAATCAATAAGCCCACTAAATTATTGAGCTTGTCAGGTAAAAACCCTCTAAATAAAGACTCCGTACACTATCGAATCGTGCGAGATTTCCCCACAGCTACCCTACTTCATCGTCTAGATCTTGGTACGTCTGGTTTGATGTTATTAGCGTTGAATAAGGCGGTAAATGCGACTCTGACTAAACAGTTCCAAGCACGAAAAATAGAGAAATCCTATACGGCAATACTGTCAGGTCATTTGAGTAAAGCTACCGGAAGTATCACCCACCCGATAGCGAAAGACCCACCGAATTTTCCGCGTATGAAGGTTTGCACTGAGAGTGGTAAGACTGCACACACAGAATTTCATCTATTGTCTTATGTGGATAAACCCAAGTCATCACGTGTTTTATTTACGCCCGTGACTGGCCGGACACATCAACTAAGAGTGCATGCGCAACAAATAGGGCATCCAATTTTAGGTTGTGATTTATATGGCAATGAAAGTACTTTCAAGGCAGCACCACGATTGATGCTGCATGCTACAAGCCTTAATTTTGACCACCCTGTTACGGGTGTCCGATTTTTCGGGAAATGTCCCTGTCCGTTTTGATTTGAGCGACACCTTACTCAATAATTAAATGGAATTGACTATGCATTCCTTGTTCTCGAATAGGAATCAGTTTCTGATAGCCTTCTGATTGATACCAGTTTCTGGCGCTTTCATTGTCTGGAAATTGTATGACTGCTTTCATCTCAAATTGGACTTCGCCATGAAGTGACTCAGTTAGCCCTTTTGCGATGAATTTACCTCCAAATGGACTCAATGTTTCTACTGCTTGTCGGCTATAGTCCGATAATAGGTCTTTATTGATTGGCGTTAGGTCAACGATCACTAGTGTGCTCATATTCATGTTCTCTCTGTTTCGTTTATTTCATCATTAATAAGTATTGACTTAGCTTAAAATAAGCATAATTATTAAACAATACTTAATAAATAAACAGATTGTTTAAAAAAATGAACAATGTAAAAATGTTACCCTCACTTTTGGCGTTTGCCGAAGTGGCAAAAAGGCAATCCTTTACTGAGGCAGCCAAGAAGTTTGGCGTGAGTAAATCTACAATCAGCCAACAGATAAAACGCCTAGAAGAACATATTGGTTTGCAATTATTATCTCGACACACAAGAGGCATGTCTCTGACATCTGCTGGCGAGAGATTGTTAGTACGCTGTGATTTACTTCAAGGACAAGTCAATTTAGCATTCGATGAAATAACCAAGAGTAAAGAAATACCTTCTGGTAAGTTCTCGATCACGATTCCTCATTCTTGTGAAAAAGACATAGCTTTACCCGCTTTAAATCAGCTCTGTATTGAGTTTCCTGAATTAGAGCCTGATATTCTGGTCACTGACCAAGTGATGGATTTAATGGATAATAACTTGGATGTTGCCATACATGCTGGTGAGTTACGAGATAGTGCATACAGAGCACTGATTATTGGTACAGGGCGAGAAATTTTTTGTGCTAGCCCAGCTTATGTCCATAAACAAGGTAGCATTAATTCAGTCGGCGACTTGATTGGCCATAAGCTGGTGGCAGCACCCTGGCAAAGTACTCACCTTTCAATTTACGATAATACTAATTTAAATGAGAAAATAGTCGAAAAGGTTTCATTTTTTGCTAGAACTAACACATTACCAAGCGCACTTGAATTGGTATTGCATGATATGGGAGTGGCTTTGTTACCTGAGTTTTCGCTCAAGCACTTAATTGCAAAGGGAAATTTAATACAGCTAATGCCAGGGTTTCAGGGTAGAAGTTGGCCGTTCTTTTTAGTACACCGTTATAAAGGTGAAAAACCAATTCATATCACTCGTTTTTATCAGTTGGTAAAGTACTTTTTCGATAAAGCGAATGCGGGTTTATAATCGTCAGAAGAAAATCATATAAATATCTATAAAACATGAGCTTGGTTATATAGACTCATCATTATTTAAGTAGTCCATATATTCATTTTTAAGGATCTGTTCGTGGCAAAAAAATATTATGTCGTTTGGAAAGGCCGTGAGACCGGCATTTATACAGATTGGCCAAGCTGCAAAAAACAAATCGATCATTTTCCCGGTGCTAGATATAAATCCTATCCTAACTTACCTGAAGCAGAATCTGCATTTAAGGGTAATGGCAGTACGTCAAAAAGTACCGGAAAACCTGCTGTAAAAAAGGGCGGTTTAAAAACATACACTGCGATAGAAATTACGCAACTAGACGTACATACTAAAATCTTCACAGATGGCGGTTGTGAGCCTAATCCTGGGGAAGCGGGTTCAGGTGTAGCTGTATATCGAGACAATGTGCTTGAAGAGCTTTGGTATGGTTTGTATAACCCAAATGGCACAAATAATACCGCGGAATTAAATGCCCTGCATCAAGCCTTAATGATGGCGAAAGATGAACAAAAAAAACAGCAAAGTGTTGCCATTTTTTGTGACTCTAAATACTCAATCCAATGTGTGACGCAATGGGCCGTTGGTTGGGAGAAAAAAGGCTGGAAAAAAGCAGGAGGAGAGATCAAAAATCTTGAATTAATTCAAGAAATGTATGCTTGTTATCAGGAAATTGGTCATAAGATAAAAGTATTGCACGTTAACGGGCATGTGGGTGTTGAAGGCAATGAGTTGGCTGACCGAATGTCTATCATGGCAATCGAACAGGGTGATGATGAATTCACTCGCTATCGAAAAACGATCAATATTGATGAAATCCTAGCAACACGAGCAGGGTAAGTCTTGCTCGTTGGTTTACTAATCTAGCCCTAGTTTTTTTGTGTTACTAAACACTGATTTTCAATTGTGGTTTATTGATAAAGCTATACATTTTCATAAGCCACTATTTATTTAAACAGCCTAAGTATCTAATTTAAATATATAAAGCACAATGATAAGCAAGTATCAACTTCAATAATATGTACAGTTGTTAACGTGATATCCTGAAAAATACAGGTAGACTCCCGCCTCGAAATAACCTCTCTGCATTAATTTGTCATGCCAGTGGTTTCGCAACATGGAAGTTTGTGGGATTCAAACCTGAAGCTGTTCTCTCTATTCCTTAATTTTTACGTTCCTCTTTCTGGGCAAACGGATGTGGCCATGTCTAAAATAAAATATTTTTATCATGTTAGATTAACTATTTGTGTACTCTTTGTTGGTATGTTTATTACTGCCTGTGGTAGTTCAAATGAGTTGAATTATTTGTTCTCAAAAGACGCTAATTATTCAATAAAAGGTAGTGCCACCAAAGGCATTATTCAGAATGGTCTTGTGAGGGTTTATTTAATTAATGAGCATGAGGGCGTGTTAAAGCCGGACTCTTATCCCTATGGCTATACAGTACGTACTGACAAAAAAGGACAGTTTAAAATAAAGCTTCCACGCTCTCTTAATGTTAACTCACTAATGCTCAAGTTGACCTCGGACATCCACACGAAAATGGTTTGCGATATTCTTTCAGGTTGCAAAGATGCTAAATCGGGTGGGCAGGTAAGGTTTGGGTCTAGCTTTAAGCCTGGCGAAGAACTAAAGATGACTACTATTTTGACCAACTTGGACCAAGGGAACACTAACTTTGCTCATATTTCGCCCTTGAGCTATCTAGCAAGTTCACGGGCTGAAGGGATGGACGGTGGTTTAACAAGTGATAATATTCTAGCCAGCTATGAGTATGTAGAAAATGTTATGGGTTTAGAGTCAAATGCCTTACAACAGTATTTGCCTGATATAAGTAAATTGGATGCTTCACAGGAAGGGGCTAATCCGTCAGAGTTAAAAACGGCTATTGTATCGGCTGCTTTTTTGGGCCTCTTAAATTCCCCTGACTGGAGTAACATTGGTGAAGTTTTAGATCATGCTGCTAACCGGATCAAAAATTCAGGAGCGATTACGGCAACAAATATGGGGGCATTACCCGAAGTAACCTTAGATGATGTCTATTATTATGCGATAGAAATTAGTCAGGGCTTGGCTGAAAGGCAAAATAGCTCTCTGATCATTTCTCAGTTAAATTCAATTACCTCCGAAATACAGACTTCCAATGAGCTGATATCCCTTGCGCCTGACATTATTGACCCTGTCACGATCATATCTCAGCCTCTATCAGTCACTGTTGAAGAAGGCTTGCTAGCCAACTTTAGTGTTCTTGCAATTGGTGGGGGCAACATTGACTATCAATGGCGAAAGGATGGTCAATCCATACCAGAAGCGAATGATTCAAATTTTGAAATTTTGCATGCTCAGGGTGGTGATCAGGGGATATATGATGTGATTGTCAGTAATGATGTTGGTTCATTGATTTCACTCAGTGCTTTATTATCGGTAGATGGCGTAGCAGTGAGTGAACCAGAAAATTCACCACCGGTAGCGCTTGATGATACTGCTTCAACGACCGAAGACGTTCCCTTGGATATTAACGTACTTGAAAATGATACCGACCCTGATAAAGACGCCCTCACCTTATTGTCAGCTAGTGTAGCGAATGGATCCGTATCAGTTGTTCAAAATCAACTACGGTTTGTTCCCCCTCAGGATTTTAATGGAACGACACAAATTTCCTATCTGATAAGAGATCAAAGTGATGAGCGCGCATCCGCTAGCGTGAATGTGACGGTGATTGCTGCGAATGATCAGCCCTTTGCCAATTCTGATACCGTTACTATTAACGAAGACGGTAGAACTGCGATTGATGTATTAAGTAATGACTCTGATATTGACGGCGATACTATTACGATCACGGGTGCAATTCTAACCTCCGGAATAGGCGCGGTTGCTGTAGATAATACCGGCGATAGGCCGATGTTGATATTTTCTCCTGTTTTGAATAATTCTGATAACGTGTCTATTTTGTACACCATTAGCGATGGCCATAATGGTTCAGCGAGCGCTGAAGTTAATGTGAGAATTAATGCGATAAATGATTTTCCTATTGCGATGAAAGACCAGATTGAAACACAAGAAGATAAGGCAGTGACTATTGACGTGACTAAGAATGACATCGATCTGGACGGTGACGCATTGCACATTACAACAGCGTCTTTTGTTGCAGCTTATATGGGTAGTGGGGCGGTGAGTATTAGCTCGAATTCAAGTTTGGTATATAGTCCTTCGCAAGGTTTCAATGGCATTACGCTAATAAATTACACCATTAGTGATGGCAATGGAGGGGCAGCAAGCAATGTAGTAGAGGTGAATGTAAGTTCGGTGAATGATGCGCCTATTGCTGTCAATGATAACGCGTCAACTGTGGAAGGTCAGAGTGTCGTCATTGATGTTCTACAAAATGATAGCGATGAGGAGGGTGATGCAATTTTCATTAAAGGTGCCATTATCACTTCAGGCCAGGGCACTATCGAAATACGCTCTGATAATCAGTTAGTGTTCACACCTAGCGAAGACTTTACAGGCACAGCATCATTGATCTATACCCTGAGTGATATCGAAGGTGAAACAGCAAACGCCACAGTGATTATCTTTATTTCTGAGGTGAATGATCGCCCTATTGCCGTGAATGATCAGGCATTAATGTTAGAAGACATGGTGGCGAATATAGTTGTACTTGAGAACGACACAGATATTGATGGCGATGTACTAAGGGTGACGAATGCTGTTTTACTAAGCGGTTCTGGTCAGGTGACTGTTAATCTAAATAACACCCTGACATTTATACCGGCAGCTAACTTTAATGGTGATGCCCAGGTGAGGTATAACATCTCTGATACGATGGGGGCTCAGGCGAATGCAGTACTGACGATTAATGTACAAGCGGTAAATGATCCGCCTACTGTCGTCTCCTCTATAGCAAATACCGAGCAAGGAACGAGTGTTCAGCTAGCGGTTTTAGACAATGCGCGTGATGTTGATGATGACCCTTTACGTGTTTTGTCTGCTTCTGCAAATCATGGTGTGCTGTTGGTGCTTGCTGATGGATTACTATCATACACACCCCATACAGATTTCTTTGGCGCGGATGTCATTACTTATAGTGTATCAGATGGTCAAGGGGGAATTGTTAGCGCCTCAATTTCGATGGCAGTGGACCAAGTCTCTACTGATCTGTTGGCAGTACAACTGAGCTGGGCGCGTCCCCTAGAACGCGAAAATGGCGAACCGCTTGCTTTAGACGATATTCAAGGATATAAAATTATTTATGGAACGGATATACTTGAAATGAATCATGAAATTTATATTGATGGTGCTGTAAACCTTAATATAACGATTGGAAACTTAAGTTTTGCCAATTATTATTTTGCAGTCGCCACGGTTGAGTCAGATGATGTTCAAAGCGCATTCTCTTCACCTGTCGGCATTCCTATTGTAACTAATATGCAAGTGAGTCGTTAGTTTGAGCATTTTGTACGTTTTTGACGGGCGAATTGAGAACTTATATGAAGCAATACTTAGCATCCAGTGAGTGGATAAACTGGCAACATGAAGCGGTTCGTTCAAAAGCGATGTCTTTAGCCGGTCAGTTTGTGACGGATGAGGATATTGCTAGGGCATGTTTTTTATTTGTAAGAGATGAAATAAAGCACAGTTGGGACTTCCAAATGAATCCACTTACTTGTCGTGCTTCAGAGGTTTTAGAATATGGTACGGGCTTTTGTTATGCCAAGAGTCATTTGTTGGCAGCCTTATTACGTGCCAATGGCATTCCGGCTGGTTTATGCTATCAACGTCTAACGATTAGTGATGATCGTCCACCCTTCTGTTTACACGGCTTAAATGCAGTTTATCTGAAAAAACATGCTTGGTATCGGGTTGACGCAAGAGGCAATAAACCGGGTGTAAATGCACTATTTGAACCTCCTCAAGAGCAATTAGCGTTTCCTATATTGGTAGACGGTGAGGCTGATTTACCGGAAATCTGGAGTGAACCTTCACCAGACGTAATGTCTGCAATGAGAGCAAGTGAAGATATTCACGTACTGGCAAATAGTTTGCCCGATATAGCTTTGATACGGGACTAAATAGCGATAAGAAATGAAAGAAGGCCGGGATATATTCCCAGCCTTCTTAAGTTCACTAGACTATAATCTTCAAGACTACAGCCTTCTAGATTATTGCTGCCAGCTACTACCTGACTTCAATTCATAGTTATCATCAACTGGGCTGGGTGTATTTCCGCCCGCACTGATTGAATAACGAATTTTGGTCGATTTGTAGTAGTTCATATTGGCACGAATATCCGCGTCAGATGAACTTGCTGAGAACCCCGTTGCTGGCGGTGCGAACGCATACGTCCATTGGTACCAGTAGCGACCGAACACATGGCGGTGAGCATAAAAATTACGATCACCTTCGTTACCGTCAATCCAACTAGCTTGTTGGTAGGTGATAGCCATAATATCACGCTGCTGATTATTTTTATCACCAAACGATTGGCCAAAGAAGCTTCCATCAGTGGTACGTGAAGTATCATAGTACTCACCTACAAACGATACACTTGGGTCATTGTCTGCAAACTCGATTAAGTCTGTGACAATCTTGAAGGTCATGTCGCCAGCTGAATCGTTAGAATCACCTAAGTCAACATAGGCTGGGTGATTAGTGGTCCAGTTATCCGCTAAGGCACCGCCTCTCCAATAGGGGTCCAGTAAGGCAATACGCGTAGGGAACAGTTTCGAACTGACACGGCCTTCAGCATATTCCTTTTTCAGAATATAACTAATGCCAGTGACAATCTGATTACCCAAAGAGTTACCTGATAAGCGCATACCGCCAGCGTTTGAATCTTCTGTAGCCGAAATAACGGCATCAGCAAGTATCACTGTAACAGGCTTTGGAGGCGCATTTGTTTCAACATGATCTTGAGACCAGCTAGAGCCATTCCACTTGCGAATGGCATAACTCATGTCGTTTTTACCATCTGTACTCCAGATTTTGGCTTCAGCCTTTTGAGGCTTTGACAGGTTGGCATAGTCGTCATCAGCAAACTGGTTCCAATATACAATGCCATAGTTCCAAGCTTTGCCTTCATAGTTCTTGCTAGGATCCTTCCAGATCTCAATCATATCGACCGCTGCTTGTGAAGGGTACATATCGCCCGGCTTCATGGTCATTGGTTCACGACGATAGTCTCGTAGTTGTCCATCTTGTGTATGCACAGAGGTTTTACCCCAACCATGGCCATAGATATGCGTTGACTTATTAGGATTATAATACTCTGAAGGTACTGGTCTGCCTGGCACATACTTCATCGCCGTATAGCCATCTTTAAACCAGTACAAACCATAGTCATTATCAATGGTGTCAAACGACCAAGTCGATTGCGCATTGTCATCCAGGTTATCACCAGAGGTGTTTTTGATGGCATTTGATAAGATAACTGAATACTGGTAGTTGGGTTTTAAACCATTCCAGTTAGGATTGTTCCAATCGAAAACCCCGCCTTCACTCATGTAAAATTCTACATTAGGTTTGAAGATAGCTGTTTTTGATGAAATCAGCTCGAAGGTACCTGCGATACGGTTCTGATTATTTTCAGTGTTGTCATCCATGTTTAGACGCTTGACCACAATGTTATTTGCATTGATGGTTGAAGAGCGAACATTCTCATTGAAGTTGATCACAATGTAGGAATGAATTTCTACATCTTGATCGGTGAAGTTATCACTGAAAGCAGTGTCATAGTTAGTATAGTTAAAGTCAAACTGGCCCTTATCATAGTAGTGCGACGTAGCAGTGAAACCAGAACCGGCTGCGGTGATACTAGCCGTGGTGGAAACACTATCGCTTGCACCTTCATTATCGGTCACAGTTAGCTGAACAGTATAGGTACCCGCATTTACATAACTATGCGAAGGATTTGGGGATGAGCTTGTCGCACCATCACCAAAACTCCACTGGTAGGATGAAATTGACCCATCCGAGTCATTAGACCCTGAACTACTCATGGCGATATTACTGCCCGTCAGGCCAGAGAAAGGTCCGTTTCCGATCACTGCTTCAGGAGGGGTATTATTGCCACCTGTACCGCCATCAAACGTGCCAGTGAGACTCAAACCTGAATAAGCAGAATATGCTCTGATCATCACGTGGTAGGTGCCTGTTTGAACATTGCTGATGGGGCAGTTTTCACTATTGCCTCCGACATAAGGACGGCAATCATAACTCGAGCTCGTCGGCTGGCTGCCAAACTTCACATACAGATCCGCATCCCCGCTTCCACCTGAAATGGCGAAGACTAAGTTGCTAGCACCTGCAGGTACGTCTAGTGAATAGTATGATTGATTGTCCTTAGCGGCTGACAGATTTGATTCGTTGATCTCACCACCACCACCTGTTCCTGTGATAGATGCTGACGTGGATGCGCTGTTTGACGCGCCATCGTTGTCTGTTACTGTCAAGGTAATGTTGTATGAACCAGCTGATGAATAACTATGAGAGGGGTTCGCAGAAGTGCTTGAAGTACCGTCACCAAAGTTCCACTGGTAAGCAGAAATTGAACCATCCGAATCGCTAGAACCGTTGCTGCTCATAGAAATGTTCGCACCCTCAGATGCGGAATAAGGCCCATTAGCAATCACCGCGCTTGGTGCTTGATTGGCAACTTCTGCAATAAAGGCATTCGTTGAAGCACTTGAGCTTGCACCTTCGTTATCGGTTACCGTTAACGTGACATTGAAATTACCAGCAGAAGCATAGCTATGGCTTGGGTTTGCCAGTGAGCTGGTAGATCCATCACCAAAGTTCCATGTATATGAGGCCATAGTTCCGTCTGGGTCATTGGAGCCAGAACTGCTCATTGAAATTGCTTGGCCTGCATCAGCACTGTAAGGACCGTTAGCGATCACGGCATTGGGAGATTGGTTTGCAGGGCTGGATATGGTCGCGCTTGTTGTAGCGCTGTCTGTCGCACCCTCATTATCGGTCACTGTTAAGGTAACGGTATAGTTGCCGGAACTATTGTATTTGTGCGTAGGGTTTGCTGACGAACTGTTTGTGCCATCACCAAAATTCCAAGCGTACGATGAAATAGAACCGTCGGAATCACTTGAGCCGTTGCTGCTCATTGAAATGTTAACATCTTCAAGCGCGGTAAATGGGCCGTTTTGAATAACTGCATTTGGGGCATTGTTGCCTCCAGAGCCTGAGTCATAGGTGCCGCTCAAACTCATACCAGAGTATGCAGAATAGGCATTGAGCATGATGTGATAGGTACCTGTTTGAACATTACTGATCGAGCAAGTCTCATTATTCCCGCCTACATAAGGGCGGCAATCGTAAGTAGATGACGTGGGTTGTGCGCCAAAGCGAACGAATAAATCTGCATCACCACTGCCTCCCGATGTAGCAAAAACCAAATTAGTTGCGTTTGCAGGTACATCAAGCGTGAAATATTGATTGCTGCCTGCTGCGCCAGAAAGATTGGTCTCATTCAGATCGTCACCACCAGGAGGGTTGCCACCACCGCCACTATCTTCATCAAATGCGGCCAACAAACTCACACCAGAGAAGGCAGAATACGGGTTCAACATCACATGATAAGTACCCGCTTGAATATCACTGATTGGGCAAGCTTCGCTATTTCCACCGACGTAAGGTCGGCAATCATAACTGGAACTAGTGGGGGCTGTGCCGAATTTTACGTACATATCGGCATCACCACTGCCACCAGACATTGTAAATGCGAGATTCGAAGCGCCTGAAGGCACATCAATAGTAAATCGAAGTTGCGTCGATGAACTCGATATATTCGTCATTGCATTTCCATTCTCAAGAACGCTATCGGCAGAAGCTGTCGTAACCACTGCAAAAGACAGAGAGAATAAATAGGCAAAAAACAGAGAGAGATTCGTTTTGGGTTTTATTATGCATTCCATTATTTTTATCCTTGTTATTTAATATTTTTATCCGCGTAGAGAGCGCTAAAGCACTTCATACGCGCATTCTGATTCTATGAAGTGAAATAAAGGCTTTAAATGTCAAAGGTGGCTAAAAATAATCAACACTACGTTTATCGTGAATATGATTTTTTATCTATTTGATATATAAGGTAAAAAACAAACTATTTTACGCTAAGGTCCGCTAGATTTTTTTAGGTCAAATTAGGTTGTTTTAAGGGTGTAAAAATCGACCAGAAAAAGTGAAGTTTTAACCATGAATAAACTGATGATTTGGTTTTCATATCAGATCTTGAAGATTCCCGAATAGCTCATTAGCCATTCGTGTTTTGTTTTTGTGATCAGGTCTTAATTTTTTAAAAATTTTCGAAATAATCATCAGAATATTCATGTTCAAATTCAATGAAACTCGTATTGTAAGAAGGGATTGGCAGAAGGTCGCCTGATTTCTCATCTAAAAGTGATCTTCAGCTCGTTCGTTAGAGTGAAAGTGTATGACTGTATAAGTAATAACTAATTTTTTCTTGTGTGCTACGAGAAAAAACTAGAGTTTCCTGAAACTGTCATTATTTTTTTCATTAAGACCTTTTTTGAAGCCTCTAAATTTATCATTAACTTAGTCGCAGTTTATGTATTATAAGAGCTATAGATAAACTAATTGTAGGGTCAGCCTGTATAGAAGATGAAAATCATTTATACAGGTTTTTTTATGCCTGAAAGAAACCCCTTTGGATCATTCGGTCAAGTAATAGAAGAGCTTTCTAATTCAATCCGCTTTATGAACTACACTGAAGTATATTATTTGGATTAAATTAGAAATAGGTAATTAAAGATGCTACGTAGAACTAAAATTGTTACCACGCTCGGCCCGGCAACAGACCGAGACGATAACCTTAGAAAAATTATCGAAGCGGGTGCAAATATGGTTCGTCTTAACTTCTCCCATGGCTTGCCTGAGGAACATGTACGCCGGGCAGAGGAAGTACGCGCAATCGCGAAAGAGCTTAAGACACATATCGCTATTATGGGGGATCTGCAAGGGCCAAAAATTCGCGTTTCTACCTTTAGAGACGGAAAGGTAATGCTTAAACTAGGTGCAAAGTTTATCTTGGATAGTACGCTTGAATTAGGGATGGGTGATGAAACGCAAGTGGGTTTAGATTACAAGCATCTCCCCAACGATGTTTCAAAAGATGATATTTTGATGCTGGACGATGGCCGTATTCAATTGAAGGTGCTCGAGGTGCTTGGCCCAAGAGTGGTGACCGAGGTAACTGTATCGGGTAGCTTATCTAATAATAAAGGTATTAACAAAAAAGGTGGCGGGCTTTCAGCGGCAGCACTGACCGACAAAGACAAGGCCGACATCAAAACGGCAGCCAAAATTGGTGTAGATTATTTGGCCGTTTCATTTCCTCGAAATGGCCAAGATATAAATTATGCTCGCAGTCTGACTGAAGCGCTGGGTTTTGACACCAAGATAGTGGCGAAGGTCGAGAGAGCAGAGTCCGTCGCTTCTGACGAGGCGATGGACGATATTATTGTGGCCTCTGATGCGGTGATGGTCGCGCGGGGTGATTTAGGGGTTGAAATTGGAGATCCTGAGCTTATGGCGGTGCAAAAGCAGTTGATTCGCCGCTCTCGTAAGCTGAATCGTGTGGTGATTACCGCTACCCAAATGATGGAGTCAATGATTAGTTCTCCGATGCCAACACGTGCTGAAGTAATGGATGTTGCTAATGCTGTTTTAGATGGCACCGATGCAGTG
>Ga0105350_10001607_pt1 | contig 14120 bp, 8 predicted proteins | sample EN1Hudsemesocosm_FD_83506 | JGI IMG/M metagenome (GOLD analysis project Ga0105350, IMG submission 83506) | Methane-oxidizing microbial communities from mesocosms in the Hudson Canyon - EN1E Hudson Canyon | ecosystem: Environmental > Aquatic > Marine > Cold seeps | place: Hudson Canyon... | reverse complement strand
AATCAGTTTCCTGGTGCAGGCAATAAAATTGAAATTGAATTTGATTATTATGGCTATAACGGTTCAGGGGCCGATGGTATTGCGGTCACTTTTTCAGATGCATCAATACCGCCGGTACCAGGAAGTTATGGTGGCGCCTTAGGGTATGCGCAGCGTAATGATGGTACACCAGGGTTTGCAGGAGGGTGGTTAGGGGTAGGGATTGATGAATATGGTAATTTTGCGAATCCTAATGAAGGAAAAGATGGCGGCTCGGGTTTTGAACAAGATAGTATCGCATTAAGAGGGTCAGGCAGTGGTACTAATGGTTATCCTTATTTAACCAGCACTGGCACGCTTTCACCTGGCATTGATGCCAGTGGAAGTACGGCCAACCCTGGGCATCGGTATAGAATTTCAATCGATCATACGATGAGCGGGTCAGAAGCGTATGCCACCGTTGAGCGGGATACGGGGTCAGGGTTTGTTGAAGTAATTCCTAGGTTTGATATTTTCACGGTAAACGCTTCGCAAGCGGCTGTTCCGGAAGACTGGGTCGTCTCGTTTACTGGCTCAACAGGGGGCTCTACTAATATTCATGAAATAGGTGACTTTGAGGTCTGTGCAGCATTGCCAATTGATTCTTATGGTTCACCAGATCATTATGAAATTTCGCATAGCAGTTCAGGAATAACCTGTGAAGGGGCTGAAATTACGATTACTGCACATGATGCTTCACATAACTTATTTAATGTCACTAGTAATACAGACATAACGATTACAACAAATCCAGTTGTCGACAGTATTATTTCATCTCCGGTAACGATGCTGGCAGGCACTTCTTCGGTAAGTTTCTATTTAAATGAAAGTGACGTGTTAGCCAATATTGATATTGATGTGACCGATGGCACAGCAAGTGACTTAGATGATGCCGGCTCAGAAGATGAGGTGTTTGAATTTCGTGATACCGCTTTCAGATTTTATGCTGACAGTGCGCCTGATGCGATCGGAACCCAGATTGCTGGCAAGCCCTCTAATATAGCACCGGATGAACAGAGTCTGACTTTGCGGGCTATTCGAACGAATACCGATACCGGAGCGTGTGAAGCGGCAGTACAAGGAAATACAGTGGTTGAATTCGCCTATGAATGTAACAACCCTTCAACATGTACAACCAGTGACTTACTTAGTTTAACGGGGGTGAGCACTGCAACGATTAGTAACGATAAAAATGATAGCTATACCAATGTTTTGTTGGAATTTAATACAAATGGTGAGGCGCCTTTTTATATGAACTATTTCGATGCAGGTGAAATTACCTTGCATGCTCAAAAAACGGTAGCGGCAAATGACCCTGAACCTGCTTTTGAGTTAATTGGGCAGAGTAATGCATTTGTGGTGACGCCTTTTGCATTTTATTTTGCGGTTGAAGATGAGCCCAGTGCGACAAGTGGCTCTGGGAATGCCTATAGAAAGGCAGGAGAAAATTTTGATGTAACACTTCGTCCAGTGATATATGAAAATGGTGATGATGCAAATATCAATGATGATCTTGCTAATAATGCTTTAACACCAAACTTTGGTCGACATAGTGTGATTGATCTAACCTTGGGTTTTGATTTACAAGCCCCTACTGGTGCTGATACAAGTAACGGTGCTTTATCTGGATGGGCGAATCCTTCTGCCGCTTTTAATAATACCAGTACGCTAGGTGAGCGCTTATTTGAAAATATGAATTGGAGTGAAGTGGGTATTATTTCAATGAATGCATTACATAGTGATTATTTGAACGGCGGCTTGAATATATTAGGGGCACGTCATAATGTCGGGCGCTTTATTCCTGATCATTTTGATGTAGAAGCGAATTCAGGGAGCTTTAATGCTTCATGTGGTAACTTTACTTATATTGGTCAGGATTTTACTTATGATCCGCTGCAAGTACCAAGTTTAACGATAACCGCAAAAAATAGTATTGGTACAGGTGGCACGACTCAAAATTATACCGATAGTAGTTTCATGAAACTTGTTGTGGGGGATATCACAAGAGTGTTTCCTAATATCGATTATCAAGCGGTGATTCCTCCTTCTCAATTGGGGGTTGAAGGGACGGCGATGGCTGTGACAACATCGCCAGGCGGGGGGGAAATGTTATCTGTGGATAGTCCTGGTGTCATGAGTTATTTATTTGGCGCGACGGATAGTTTTAACTATACGAAAGATGCTAATTCATTGATTGATGAGTTTGTAGCTAAGTTAACGATCGGCATCAATGACTTTAATGATGCTGATGGGGCAACAGCCACCTCAAACCCTCCCGTTACACCTACGGGTATCAGCCTTCGTTACGGTAGATTAGTGTTGCAAAATGCGTTTGGGCCTGAAACGGAGGCTTTAAAAATACCGATGTCAGTGCAGTACTTTGATGGTACTAATTTCATTACAAATACGGATGACAGTTGCTCGACGTATAATTCTACGGCGATGGAGCTTAATACTAATTTAGCGGCGGGTGGCATAAGTACAGCATCAGGGAGCGGGGTTTTTAGTGCAGGTCAGGCTCTTTTAGCGCAACAAATTGAGATGAGTGCTCCAGGGGTGACGCACGAGGGAACAATAGACCTTTGTTTAAATATTGATGACTGGCTTAAATTTGATTGGAATGGTGATGGTATCAACCTCAGTCAAGCGTGTGATACGAGTAGTAGCGCGGTTCAGGGAGATAACCCTATGTCTACGGCTACCTTTGGCCAATATCGCGGCCATGACCGAATTATCTATTGGCGCGAAGTTCAGTGATATCCTGACTTTGTAGGTTGGGATTCGCGTTGCTCATCCCAACCTACATTAAAAGACTACTCTTCATCGATCTCATCAAAGTTCATGCCGAGCTCTTTAATTTTTCGTGTTAAAGTATTTCGCCCCCAGCCCAATAATATCGAGGCATCACGTCTACGACCACCAGTATGACTCAAGGCAGCATCAATCATAATGCGTTCAAATTCAGGTACAACCGTGTCTAATACACCACTCTTGCCTTTTTTAAGCTCTTGATCCGCCCATTTTTTAAGTGCTTCTTGCCAAGTACTGCCGGTAGGGAGTGCATTTTCAGCGTCCAATAATTCTGGTGGTAAATCTGTGATGTGGACTTCTCGACCGCTTGCCATAACCGTTAGCCAGCGGCAGGTGTTCTCAAGCTGCCGTACATTTCCTGGCCAAGGTAACGTGCTAAGATAGTCTTCGGTTTCAGTGCGAAGTTGCTTGGTCTCAACAGATAACTCTTCAGCCGCTTGTTGGAGAAAATAATGCGCAAGTTTAGGGATATCTTCACTGCGATCACACAACTTGGGCAGGTGAATACGAATCACATTCAAACGGTGAAATAAATCTTCTCTAAATGCGCCAGACTCCACCAGCTTTTCCAAATTTTGGTGGGTCGCCGCGATAATTCGAACATCAACTTTTACCGGGATTGTACCGCCAACGCGATAAAATTCACCATCAGCCAATACTCGTAATAGACGTGTTTGAGTGTCTGCAGGCATATCGCCTATTTCATCTAAAAACAGGGTGCCGCCATTCGCTTGTTCAAAGCGACCTGTTCGTTGTCCGCCAGCGCCAGTAAAAGCCCCTTTTTCATGGCCAAACAATTCAGACTCAATTAAGTCAGCGGGTATAGCTGCCATATTTAAGGCAATAAACGATTGCAGGGCACGCGGGCTATGTTGGTGCAACGCTTTAGCGACTAGCTCTTTACCTGTGCCTGATTGACCGTTAATTAAGACAGTGATGTGAGATTGAGATAAACGACCTATCGCACGAAATACTTCTTGCATTGCGGGAGCTTTACCAATTATTTCGGTGTTTTCTGCCGCGATATTTTCGATACTTGTTTCATTTCTGGCTTTTTGTTCTTGTGAGTGCGCAATTGCTCGTCGTGTGAGCGCAACCGCTTCGTTTAAATCGAATGGTTTGGGTAAATAGTCGAAAGCACCACCTTGGTAAGAGGTGACGGCACTATCAAGATCGGAGTGAGCTGTCATGATGATAACAGGCACTTCAGGGTATTGAGCTTGAATTTTTTTAAGCAGTTCTAAGCCGTCAATTCCAGGCATACGAATGTCGCTGAGAATTGCGTCTGGGGTATCTTTCTCTAATTGCTCCATTACGCCTTCTGCGCTTTCAAATGAGCGAATATCAAAGGCTTCTTTCCCTAAGGCTTTTTCAAGCACCCATCGAATCGAACGGTCATCATCAATGATCCAGACTAGTGGATTAGTGCTCATGTTTTAGCTCCAAAGGTAAATAAACAATAAAGTTGGTTGCGCCGGGTTTGCTTTCGCATTCAACCAAGCCGTTGTGTTTCGTGAAGATACTTTGCGTAATCGATAGACCAAGTCCTGTTCCATCTGCTCGGCCACTGATCATGGGATAAAAAATGTTTTGGATAAAATCTTTTGGAATGCCTGGTCCGTTATCAATAATTTCGATTTTAGCGACGAGCTTGTGGCGGTAATGGCCTATCGTAAATTGTCTTAGTGTCCGGGTCCGAATGGTGATAAGGGCCTCAGCATTATCTTTAGCTTGCTCTGATAATGCTTGTAATGCATTTTTGGTAATATTTAAAAATGCTTGAATTAACTGACCTTTATCGCCATTTAAGTCTGGAATGCTTGGGTCATAATCTTTTTTAATTTGAATGGCACCGCCTGATTCAGCATGAATTAAAGAGCAAACACGTTCTAAGATTTCATGTATATTGAGCGGACTTCGATTTAAAGCTTTATTTGAACCTAACATCCGATCAACAAGGTTACGAAGACGGTCTGATTCATCCATGATGACTTGGGTATATTCATGGTGGTCAGCAACGGTTAGCTCCGCATCAAGTAATTGAGCGGCGCCTCTAATACCTCCTAACGGATTTTTAATTTCATGCGCTAAGCCTCGAATCAATATTTCAGCTGTTTCTTGGTTCTCTTGTAATTGCTCTTCACGACTAATACGAACTAATCGTTCAGTGGATTGCATTTCAACGACCAAATAATCCTCACCCTCAATGGTGTTGCTAGCAACTGAACAATCTGAAAGTAATTTTTGGCCATTTTGGAGAACGAACTTACATTCTCGTTGTGTATAAGAGTGGCCAGAATCTACGATAGCTGAAAACTCATTCACCAGTTTTTCATCAAATTGTAAAAATAAATCAGTGAACTTACGGGTTAAAATTCGTTTTTGGCTGGTTTGTAGCAACATGCCAGCGGCGGGATTAGTAAAAATGATTTCTTGCTCACGATTGATTAAAAAAACCGCGGTTGAAAGGTTCTCTAAAATACGTGTGTGGAATAGGCTCGAAAGCATAAAGTAATCACCAAGGCTCATAAAGAAGCAAGAAGTAAAGGATAAAGCAAGAAGTAAACCAAGCTAGCTTAAACGTATTTAAATGGCTTGGTTTGGTTGATAAGTATAAATGAATATAAAAATGACGCACTATTTTTGTGCGTCTTGTTTGATGTGTGTTTAAATTGGTGCGCTGCGCTTGAGGTCTAGTTGGTAGGGATCGGTTGTGTCCTAGCGGGCTGGCTAATGGGGCGGTGAATGGTCATTGTGCTGATCGCCACTTTAAGCGTTTGCTTGTTCTGGTTGATGATTTTAATCGATAGGGTGTGAGTGCCCCGATTGACGTTTTTTAAGTTAAACGTTGTTGCTCGCTGAGTTGAAACAACCATGCCATCCATCTCAAGTTCGTACAAATCACCATTTCTTAAGGGGGGTTCTGATTGCACGACAACTTGTACGTCACCATTTCCTGTATTGAAAGCGGTATTATTGGCTGGAGAAATAATACTTAAACTTTGATAGGGTTGTGCAGTCTGCTTGTCTTGAGTATTTATAATTTTATTTTGTTTAATATCAATGGCAGGAATGGTCGTGACTGGCTTCACGGTTATAGCTTCTGATCCTTTTTGAGGCTCATCCGAGAATGAGATGCTACCGTCTTTTGAAACAGCTTTATATACCGTTGTTCGTTCGTTTGCATTGAGCGTGCTTGTCGTGTTGAGTAGCAAGCCAAATGAGAGTAATAAAACTGGGTTGGTGCATTTTTTGATCACTGAGTAACCTCCTGTCCTGTTTGATGTGATCATAGCACCAGATCTTGCACAATGATAACCTCGAAACGTTTAAATACTGCTATCATTAAAGTATTCACTTACTTAGAGAGTATTACTTTTGACTGACTCGCATCCTATTCTGGACGCATTTTTATTTACTTTAAAAATGAATGGGCTTCAAAGCTCAAAGGCTTCTTTTTTGGCGGGTATTCCGTTTGCTGAAGCCGCTGCTGTTGGCTGTCAAAATCAGATTGATGTTGACGTCTGTTTACGTGCCGCTGAACGCAAAGGATTAATACTGGAACAGAAAACGTTCCGACTGGAAGAGTTGTCGGAAATTAGCACCTCGGTTATATTGTTATTGAAAGGTGCTGAGCAGCCTGTAGCGGTACTAGAGTCTTGTTCTGTCGAAAATGATCAATATCATATTGCTTATTTCTCAAATAACTCATCTGCAGGTGATGCAGATGGTGTTGAGGCTGAAAAAGTATGCACGAAAGTACTAACTATCAGTGAGCTAAGTCATTTGTATGCAGGGGAGGCGATTATATTATCGCATCCACTTACCTCTCCGTCATTTGAAAAAACAGCCGCTAACTCACAGTCGTCAAACAAGAAGAACAAATTTTCTTATTGGCTAAAGCGTGAAGCTTTTTCAATGAGCTCGGTTTATCGAGATGTTCTACTTGCCTCTGTTTTCTTAAATTTATTTGCTTTGGCTAGCCCACTGTTTGTAATGAATGTTTATGACCGTGTTGTGCCAAATAATGCAATCGAAACTTTATGGGTGTTGGCTTCCGGTATTGCTTTGGTGTTTATCTTTGATTTAGTTATTAAGCTCTTGCGACATTACTTTATTGAGTTGTCTGGTCAGCGTCTTGATGTGAAGTTATCTAGTAGATTGTTTGAGCGCGTTTTAAATCTACGAGCGGATGTTTTTCCTGATTCGGTGGGTGAATTTGCGAGTAAGCTCAAAGACTTTGATTCAATTAAACAATTCTTTACAGCGGCTACATTAACAGCACTGGTCGATTTACCTTTCTCAATCCTTATTCTAGTGGTGATTTATTATGTTGGAGGTGTCGTCGCAATCGCGCCACTTGTGGCTGGGTTGGTGATGGTGATATACGGTTTTTTGATTCACTTTCCGTTAAAAAATATTGTAGAAAAATCGCAGCACGCGGCGGCACAAAAAAATGCAGTGTTAGTCGAGAGTTTAAGTGGTATTGATACACTTAAAGCATTTAATGCAGAAGGCCGGCAGCAGAAATTTTGGGAGGAATGTTTAGTCTACTTAGCGAAGACCGGGATGACTGCACGACGACTCGCTGATTCGATTTCACTAGTGTCGGGGTTTGTGATTCAACTGACTGTGGTTGTGGTTGTTTTGATTGGTACTTATCAAATTGGCGCTCACCAAATGAGTATGGGCGCCTTAATTGCCTGTGTTTTGTTGAGTAGTCGGGCTTTGGCGCCTATGGCTCAGTTGGCGAGTTTAGCTGCACAATACTATCAGGCAAAAACCGCGTTAGGTGCATTGGATCAATTGACTCAGCTGCCAGTAGAACAGAGCAAAGAGCTTAATTATTTAAACCGGACCAAAGTGGAAGGTGAAATTGATATTCAGAATTTGAGTTTTTCTTATGATCAAAAACATGAAATTCTGAAAGAAATAAACCTAAAGGTTTGTGCGGGTGAAAAAGTCGCGTTAATTGGTAAAATTGGCTCAGGTAAAAGTACTTTAATGCGGTTAATGCTTGGGTTAGCGAAAGCGAGTAGTGGGCAGATAAGGATAGATCATATTGATATTGATCAACTAGATCCTGCAGAATTAAGAGCTTGTATGGCTTATGTACCACAAGATGTCACCTTGTTTCGTGGCTCGTTGAAAGAAAATATTTTATTGAAATCGCCTTTAAGTGACAATGATACGCTACTGAAGGCTTCTGAAATTGCGGGTTTAAGTGGTTTAGTTAATGGTCATGCCAAGGGGTTTGATTTATTAATAGGTGAGCAAGGAAAGGGGTTGTCAGGTGGGCAGCGACAGAGTGTTGCGATTGCGCGTGCTGTGGTGGGGGATCCTCAAATTTTGTTATTTGATGAGCTGACGAGCGCCATGGATAACCAGACTGAAAGCACAGTAGTGGATAGGATTCGTGAATTTTCAAAAAATAAAACGATGATTATTAGTACTCATCGCGCGTCATTGCTTTCGTTGGTTGATCGCATTGTTGTGATGGATGATGGGCGAGTGATTGCGGATGGTCCGAAAGATAAAGTATTAGATGCACTGAAGCGTGGGTTAATTAAAACTGGTTCGCCAGAATCATTTACGGGGCAGTCTTAATTATGTATTCCTATACTCGAAAAACCTATGCCGGTTATCAAATGCCTTCGATTAGGTCTCGTTTACTTTTATGGTCTGTATGTTTATTTATTGTCTCGATTATTGTTTGGTCTGCTTATGCTGAAGTTGATGAACTGGTAAGAGGTGATGGAAAGGTTATTCCATCTAAGCGTTTGCAGATAGTACAAAATCTAGAGGGTGGCATTGTTTCAGAACTGCATGTGTCGGAAGGTAGTGTTGTTGAGAAAGGGCAGGTATTACTTAAAATTGATGATACTTTGTTTGAATCAAATTTTCAGGAGAATCGCGGTAAAATACTTGCATTGAAAGTTGAGGCGGTTCGACTGCGTGCAGAAATTTCAGGTCGCCAAAAAATAGAATATATCTCAGACCTTAATGACAGTGTGCCAGAGCTGATTAAAGAGCAGCGGCTTTTATTTAATGGTCGCCGTGCACGGCTTGTTGGCTCTCAAAATGTTATCGATCAACAGATCCGGCAAAAAAAGCAAGCTTTAGCTAGGGCTGACTTTAACTACAAGCAGGCAATAAATGAACAGGCATTAACTCAAACCGAGTTAGATATCTTGAAGCCATTATATGAAGAAGGCATTGTTTCAAGGGTAGAGTTACTTCGGGTTGAGAAAATGGTATTAAAAGCGTCAGGTGATGCAGCCGAAAGCCAGTTTAGAATGCCGCAGATCGATGCTGAAATATTAGAATTAATCAATAAACGAGATCAACTATTGATCGGCTTTCGTAGTGAAGCTCAGAAGGAGTTAAGTGAGATACTTGCAGAGCTTTCTCGATTGGCTCACTCAAGCGATGCTTTAAAGGATAGAGTTAACCGAACTCAGGTTCGTTCGCCGGTTAATGGCACTATCAAACAGTTGATGGTGAATACGATAGGGGGAGTTGTTCAGCCTGCGATGGATCTAGTAAGTATTGTTCCGATTGAAGATGCCTTGCTAATAGAAACAAAAATTAAGCCTGCAGATATTGCAAGACTATACCCAGGGCAGAAGGCAATGGTAAAATTTACCGCGTATGATTTTACGATTTATGGCGGTTTAGAGGCTGAGGTCGTACACATTAGTGCTGACTCCATTATCAATAAAAAAGGGGAAAGCTTTTATTTGGTAAGGGTTAAAACTAAAACGAATGATTTGGGGCAGCAGGGTAAGTTGTTGCCAATATTCCCAGGAATGATTGCTCAAGTTGATATTCTTACAGGAAAGAAAACGATCTTAAATTATATTCTTAAGCCTATTTTGAAGGCGAAACAAATTGCGTTAACAGAAGTTTAGTGGCAGTTATCGGCGCTTTAAATGGAGGATGTGTTAGGCTGTTGTCGAATATTTGTCAGGTAAGCCTTTCTAAAGTTCGCTTCTCAGAAAATTTAAGTGCAAATAAAATAAGCAGCTCACTTTTCTGGTGATTGATAGAATAAACTGAAAGGTATCTTAGAATTATTTTAAGATAGAATATTATAAAAAAAAGAGGGGTAATTACTTTGGTAGGCGTTACTCCAAACTATTTGTAGGGGTTAGATATAAATGCGAATTATCGCACGCACAGCTTTGTTGTTGATGGTTTTAAACGTTACTATCGTACCAAATTGTTTAGCACAGGCGCGTTCAATAAGTGAAACTGTAAAATTAGCAGTTAACAGTCATCCACAAATCAAATCAAAATTTAATGAGTATCAGGCGCAGGACGAGCAGGTTAAAAAAGTAGAGTCCTCTTTTTTACCTAAAGTATCTGTTGGTCTTGGTATCGGGCGTGAAGACAGTGAAAATACTTCTACACGTGGGCTCAACGGTGATGGTTCAAATGAGTTGTCACGTAAAGAGTCGTCCATTAGTTTGAATCAAATGCTATTTGATGGCTTTAAAACCCATTGGCAGCGAGAGAGTGAATTAGAGTTGTATGAGGCAATAGCGCTGGACTTGCAGAATCTTGCAAGTGAGGTCGCTATGCAGTCGATTGATAATCATTTGACTGTTGCAGCGAGTAATCAGGCCTTTAATTTTAATATCATTAACTTACAAACGCATCAAAAGATTGCTGAGAATATTAGTGCTCGCGTTCGATCGGGTAAAGATGATTATGCCAAGATTCATCAGATTAAGGCGCGTCTTTCATTATCCCTTGCTAATGTTGCCGCTGCCAAAAATAATGCATTGAAAGCCAGTGCAGATTACTATCACTCAGTTAGTTCAGAGGCGGGGAGTGAGCTTGCTTTTCAGAATGATCTCTTAAACCTACCTGAAACGCGTGCCGCATTTGTTGAGGATGTTGTGCGGTTCAATCTCTTGATTTTATCGCAGAAAAAGAAAGCGAAGTCAGCATTGGCTTCAGCAAAAGCTGCTGAGAATACTAATTTTCCGACATTGCATCTTGAGTCAGGTGCAAGCTGGAATGATGATTTAGATGGGGTGGATGGCGAGAATAATGATTTATACGTAATGCTCAGGCTACGTTATGATCTTTTCAATGGTGGTGCGGATAAAGCATCAAAGGCTCAGGCGTTAATTTTAAGCAAGCGTGCAGGGTATGAGTTGGATGATGCGCGGCGTATTGTTCGCCGTGATGCTGAGCATGCTTGGTTTACGTATCAATCGAGTGCTGAGCGAGTTGAGTTGTTAGAGGATTATGTGGAGTTATCTCAGCTAACAAGGGCTGCATATGATAAACAATTTACGATAGGGCAAAGGAGTTTGATTGATTTACTTGATGCAGAAAATGAATTATTGAAAGCTCGGTTACAGCTTATTACTGCGCGAAAAGATTTATACTTGTCAAAATATCAAATGCTGAACTTGAGTGGAAAGCTTCTTGAGTCGATGTCTGTTCATGTAAATAGAAGTTAGAGGGAGAAGGGTAAATGCCGTATGTGGTTCGCCGATCGGATGGAGGTATTAGCGCTATATTAAAAGAGGCTACAACTGAAGCCGAGGAGTTTTTACCTGTAAATCACCCTGATATAACCGAGTTTATTGGTGCTGATACTACGATGGAGTCATCAGTCTATAAGGCTGAGGCTAGTGTCCGTTTAGCGCTTCAAGATTCAGATGCAGAAATAGCGCGGGTGACTGAAGATTTAGTGCATTTGCTAGTCAAAAAGAATGTTATTTTATTTACAGAATTGCCTGATATTGTTCAAGAAAAGTTGATCTCGCGTGAAAAATTACGTACTAAGTTGAATTCACCGAGGCATACGATAATTTCAGATGATGAGACACTTTAGATATAGAGTTGATTTCACAAGCCTACTATATCTAAATTTCCCTGCTGTATTAGTTGGTGAATTATTTCGCCGTCAGTATTGCCAATTACCGTCAAATCCATATTATTTAAAACTAAAAAGTGATGATCGGAGGTGTCTTGATTGGTGTTAATTTCAATTGTAGTATCTTGCCCATCATAGCTGAAATGTAAAAACTGATCGAGCTGGTCTTCTGTTTGTGATTCAAGTAATAGGTCATTTAACTGAAGCGTATCCCCGCCAGAGCCCAGGGTAAATTGTGTAATATTATCTGTATTCTGTGTTGTGTTGAAATCATCGTTACTGGCAGTCCAAATGTAAAGATCTGAGCTGTCATTATTTTCCTGATTTGTATTTAGTGCGAATACATCATCGTTGTCGCTCAACTCAATGATGGCTAGGGTTTCACTCGTATATTCGTCGATGCTTGCTGTTGATGTCATTTCTGGCGTGTTGCTAATAGGAATAATGATGGTTTGTTCGGTGCCGTCAGCTGTTGTGATTACGAAAGTGTCATGCAGCAGGGAGTTTGAATCTAAGTTGCTGATTTCCGGGTGGTTTATATCAACTTGATAAGACCATTGTCCGTTTTCTTCAATGCTTCCTGTGCCAAAGTTTCCTGCGATATTTGTCTCTGCTTGAAAATGTGACTCTCCAAAGTCTGGATCATTGATGCCTAATTGTCCGTTTACTGTGTCAGTTGTATCAAGGTTCAGTGCTGCTTGATTTGTGCCGTTCAATAGTGGAATGTCGTTGGTGCCTTGAATGGTGATCTGAATTGTTTCATTCGCACCATCCAATGAACGCACTGAGAAAAAATCTGTTAATTGGCTATCATTAGTAAGGCTCTGTATTGAGCTTAAATCATTATTTAATATGTAACGCCACTCTCCTTCAGTATTGATTTCAGCAGTGCCATAAGTAGTATTGATCTGCGTCTCGGCAATAAATCCTGCTTCCCCTGAATCGATGTCTTTAATCGTGAGGTTGCCGCTTACTTCCACTGTTTTACCATCAGCGCTGTTGCTTGAATCTTCTGCAATGACTTCATTTGTTGAACCGTTGATAATTGCTTGGTCATTGCTGCCATTGATCGTGATTTCAACTAAAAATGTGCTGCCGTTGTTTGCTGTTAGGGGGATGCTCTCAGTGAGAGTATCGCCAGCGCCAAGTGTTTGGATGTTGGTGAGTTGATTGTTAAGAGAGTATTGCCAGTTACCTTGTTCGTCATAACTGATTTCGCCAAAATTGGTATTTTGTGTATTCGGTGTAAAAGATATGTCGCTGTTAATTTTACCTTGAAGTACCGTTTGAAAGTCTTCTGTTACGTTAGCAAAGCTTTGTCCAATCACAGAAGTTGATGTGTCGATAAAGTTGTTTTCATTGGCAAGGCTATTAGTTATCAAAGTATCGTTAGCGTCAGAATAGCTTTGATTTGTGCTGTTTAATATATCGGTGCTGCTGTGATATTCGATAATATTTTCAGATGGCTCAATAATGATAGGGCTGGTAAAGCTTGTTTGTTCCTGAGAGCCGGCAGCTGTTGACTCAAGCTGGCTGAAGTCAAAGTCTTCATCATCTAAAATCTCAGCCTGAAGTTGTTCTACTTGTTCTAGTGCTGATTGATTGAGTGTTGTTGTAGTGCCTTCTGTAATAATGATTTCTTGATTTTGAGTGGTAGTGATAACGGCTTTTGCATCTTGTCCGTTTACTGTAATTTGGTCATCTTCGAAAACAAGGCTATCAATAGTGAGTGTTAATGTTTCGCCTGAACTTTTTATAGCGGTAGCGGTCCCTTGCAGGGATGATATCAGTCCAACTTGTGTAGACATTTTATTAACAGGCTCCAAATAAAATCAATTTACTAACTATAAAGCTTATTTTGAATTTTGATAAGGTGATTGGTCACAGAATTGTGGTTTTGTTGTTTTGATCTGTCGCTAAATGTAACGATATTGGTACGTTGCGTATTATGAATGATAAATTATGCCAGCTAAAGAGCTGGCATAAAAAAGCCCAGGCTATGCTGGGCTTTTAGGATAAAGCTTAAGAAAGCTTATAGAGAGTAGTACATCTCAAACTCAACAGGGTGAGTTGTGCTGTTTAGTAGTTCAACTTCAGCACGCTTCAATTCAAGGAAACCTTGGATCATGTCTTCAGTGAATACGTTCCCTTCTGTTAGGAAAGCGTGATCCGCTTCAAGTGCGTCAAGCGCTTGGTCAAATGTTGCTGCAACAGTTGGGATTGCTAATGCTTCTTCAGCTGGAAGATCGTAAAGATCTTTGTCAGCAGGATCGCCAGGGTGAATCTTGTTCTTGATTCCGTCAATACCAGCCATCAACATCGCTGCGAAAGCTAAGTACGGGTTAGCAGTCGGATCTGGGAAACGTACTTCTAAACGACGCGCTTTAGGGCTGTT
>Ga0105350_10001606_pt1 | contig 14125 bp, 18 predicted proteins | sample EN1Hudsemesocosm_FD_83506 | JGI IMG/M metagenome (GOLD analysis project Ga0105350, IMG submission 83506) | Methane-oxidizing microbial communities from mesocosms in the Hudson Canyon - EN1E Hudson Canyon | ecosystem: Environmental > Aquatic > Marine > Cold seeps | place: Hudson Canyon... | reverse complement strand
GATTAAGCTTCACTATCCTGAGTGAAACGCCCTGTGCGGACCCGCATGCAGGGTGTTGTGGGGGCTGAGGGTTAGATACCCTCGGCTACCCGATTAGGGTTATTGCCAAACTCTACAGCTTTGAGGATTGCCACCTTCATCTATACCCCAACCTTTAATAACGTGAGTTTCTGGATCAACAACATAGTAATATTTACACTTACCTACCCATTCTTTAACACCGGTAGTTAACCCAAACGGCCCGTCCTCATCGTAATAATTAGGGAGAACTTCACTGACAAACCAGTGCTGAATTACGTTACCATTTTTGTCTTCTGTTATGTGGGTAAACCCCTTACCAGCTACAAGAAAATTAGCTCTGATAAGCTCACCGGCATTACCGAACCTATTTGGGTCTAAGACACCTACTTTTTGGCCAATTTGATCATTCTGAATTTCTACCCATGGTTTGTGCCCAACAGCGCAACCAGACAAAAGAAATGATAGGGCAAACGACATTAGTATGTTCTTCATAGACTCCCTTTTAACCCTAACAGTTTATTAGACGGAATCCGTACTTTACCATGTTGTACGGATTCCATATAAGTCCACTTAGTAATGTTAAATTAGTGTTTACAGCATCAAACGAATACCTACTCAAGGCACATAACTGGCTTCTGAGAGTACTTATGGCACTCAATAAAGTGATGTAGTATACGGGAACTAAAACGGTCGCTTTAATTCGAAATTCTTTATTTTTGACACTAAGCGAAAGCCAGATAATTAGGCCATTTTAGCCATGACCTTCTACGACCAGTTCTGACATTTGCCGACGATTAATAAATATGAGGATTGTAGGGGCTAAATCAAAACCTCCAATGAAATAAGCCCAGTCACGCGCTGACTTTTAGACGCCCCCATTCCTAAGTCAAGTTACAAATATCACAAGCCCAAACGACTATCATCATGGTTAATATCGTCGAGTTTCTCGGCTTCACGCAAGGTCTTGATTAAGCGAGAATGCTCTGATGCATTCTGACCAGAATGAAGATAATGCTTTGTGGCAGTCACCACTTTTTGCCACACTTCAAACCGGTAATTTAAACTCAATAATGACTTGGCAATAAAGTCTGGATCCTCACCATGCTCACGCATTTCACCAGCTTTTATTAAAGCTTGCTCAAGCTCACTTTCACTAGGCTGCCCCATAATCATCTCCTAAAAGATAACAATTAATACCTTTCCGCCACTCAGCTGCGCAATCAGTCAAAGCGCAATTGCTAATATTTAAGTTTAGTTGCTCCTTGATGATGTGCAAATATCACTTTTGTTGATAATTTTATCTATGTAGGTATTTCTTTGGATAGTGTTTATCTTATTAACTGGTTATAATTTCGTCTTTTAAAGACTGGCATGTACAAACTATGTTTCACCCATTTAAAAACCTGCTTTTATCTGCTGGGTTATCATTGCTCTTGACCGGCTGTGGACAAAAAGGCCCATTGTTTTTAACAAAACAACAAAACCCTGAGCCAACTGTCTCTGAACAGACAGAGACAAAAGCCATCACTGCAGATGAAAATACAATGGATGAAGTAACTCAACAGCCAGAATGAATTAACAATATTAATGCTGAATAAATGTAAATGTTTGCATTCATTCACCTCAAAATGTGTCGTATTAAATGGATTACTTTTCGTATCAAAATGACCAGCTCTGCGCTGAAGACGTGCCTTTATCGAAAATCGCCGAGCAATTTTCAACCCCTACCTATGTCTATTCACGTGCCACACTTGAACGCCATTACCATGCCTATAAAACTGCTTTTGGCGAGCAAGAGAATTTAATTTGTTATGCGGTCAAAGCAAACTCAAATTTAGCGGTACTGAATATTTTAGCCAAGCTGGGCTCAGGCTTCGACATCGTTTCGGTTGGAGAGTTAGAGCGTGTCTTAAAAGCGGGTGGCGAACCTGAAAAAATTATCTTCTCTGGCGTCGGCAAACAAGCACATGAAATGAAGCGTGCATTGGAAGTCGGTATCCACTGTTTTAATATTGAGTCTGAAGCTGAAATTTACCGCCTCAATGAAGTGGCGACCAGTTTAGGCAAAATTGCTGATATATCTTTTAGAGTGAACCCTGATGTAGATGCAGGTACCCACCCTTATATCTCGACAGGTTTAAAAGACAATAAATTTGGTATTGCGATTGATCAAGCGGAGCGTATCTATTTAGCGGCAAAAGCATTAACGGGTTTAAATATTGTCGGTGTGGACTGCCATATTGGCTCTCAACTCACCGAAACGGCACCGTTTTTAGATGCATTAGACCGAGTATTATTACTGGTCGATAAACTAAGCGAGCAAGGCATTGAGATCAAACATCTGGATCTAGGTGGCGGCTTAGGCGTGACTTATAAAGATGAAACGCCCCCAGAGCCCAATGAATACGTAGCAGCATTGATGACTCGCTTAGAAGGACGTAAGCAAAAAATCATTCTAGAGCCTGGGCGATCTATTGCTGCGAATGCCGGGGTATTATTAACACGTGTAGAATTTTTAAAATGTACCGAAGATAAAAACTTTGCCATCATTGATGCAGCAATGAATGATTTGATCCGGCCGTCTTTATACAGTGCTTGGCAAAACATTTTACCCGTTGAACAAGGTAAACAAGGTGAAGAACGCTGTTACGACTTAGTTGGGCCAGTTTGTGAAACAGGTGACTTTCTTGGAAAAGACCGTAATATGGTGCTAGCATCAGGCGATTTACTTGCTGTTCGTTCTTCTGGGGCCTATGGTTTTGTAATGAGTTCAAACTATAACTCGCGCAATCGACCTGCCGAGATCGTCGTGGATGGTGATCAGGTTATCCTCGCTCGTCGAAGAGAAACCATCGAAGATCAATTCGCGCTTGAACAGCTATTACCCTAAGTAAAAGGGTAATAAAAATGACTCAATACAGGGTTAACTCAGCTACCCCTAATATTAGTAGAAATAGCGATATAAACGCTTTGGAAGAGATAATAATGAATACCATGTTCGAGGTTTATAATTCATGGTTGTGAATTTCACCAAAATGCACGGTTTAGGAAACGACTTTATGGTTGTTGATATGATCAGTCACCATGCTCATTTACGCCCTGAACAAATCCGTCGTTTAGCAGATCGCCATTTAGGCATTGGCTTCGATCAACTATTATTAGTTGAGCCGCCCAGTAAGCCAAGTGTCGATTTTCGTTATCGTATTTTTAATGCTGATGGTTCTGAGGTAGAACAATGCGGTAATGGTGCACGTTGTTTCGCAGTTTTTGTAAAAGAGAAGAAACTGACGAATAAAGACTGTATTCAAGTCGAAACAATGAAAGGTGATATTGAACTTAACCTCACTGAAGAAGGCCGCGTCTTGGTCAATATGGGCGAGCCAGTATTCGAACCTAAAGATATCCCGTTTCTAGCCGAAGCGAAAAATAATCTTTATTCTGTCACGGTCGACCAAGAAAAAGTGCAGCTTTCAGCTGTTTCAATGGGAAACCCGCACGCGGTTATTCAGGTCGATGATACCAAAGAAGCCGAGGTTAATGTGCTTGGACCATTAATAGAATCGCATTCTCAATTTCCTGAGAGAGTAAACGTCGGTTTTATGGAAATTGTACACAAGCGTTTTATTAAACTGCGGGTATTTGAACGCGGTGTTGGTGAAACCATGGCTTGTGGTACGGGTGCCTGTGCCGCTGTTGCTGCAGGCATTAATCGCAATTTACTGGAGAGCCCAGTTGAGGTAAAACTACCAGGTGGAAACCTCAAAATAGAATGGCAAGGAGCTGGCTCCCCTTTATTTATGGAAGGGCCTGCCGTCAGTGTTTTTGAAGGCAAGATCCGAATTTAATATTCGAATGAAGTAAATACGCATACACACTCTAATAACTATTAAGCTAAGCGGTAAGAAAATGACTGAACAAGTAGTAGCTCCTGAGCAAGCCCCAATAAATGAAGACCAGGTCGTTAGCTATTTAAGAGCAAACCCTGATTTTTTTAATTCACATGAATACCTGTTACGTGAACTAAAAATTTCTCATAAAAGCGGAAATGCAATTTCGCTTGGCGAGCGTCAAGTGCAAGTTTTCAGAGAGCATCGAGATGAGCTAAAACAAAAATTAAATGAGCTCATTAGCATTGCACATGAAAACGATGCTCATTTTGAAAAAAGTAAGCGCCTGCTACTTAATTTACTCGAAATAAAAAGCTTGGATGAAATCGAAATTGTAGTGAATGAAGCGTTTCGAAATGACCCTAATATCGATTTTAGTAGTATTTTGGTTTTTGGTGCTCAAACAGATTATCCCGTGACCGAAATAAATGTACTAAGCTTAGAAAGTGCTAAGGAACAGTTGGGTACCTTATTAGACAGCTCTCAAGCAGTATGTGGTGCGTTTGAAACAGAAAAAATGATGTGTTTGTTTCCTTCAGATAATGAGAGTATCGGCTCAGCTGCGATTATTCCCATCAGAAATGGCGAGCTTTTAGGTATTTTTTGTTTAGGAAGTAAAGACCCCGCGTATTTTAACAACAGCATGGGCTCGTTATTTTTGTCTTATATTAGTGACTTTATGAGCCGAATTTTGCCGAATTTATTATTAAATGCTCGCAGCCAAAAAATAACAGACGAAGTCCCCTCATTACTAGAATGATCAAGTAAGAGGAGCCTTACTAAAACCTATCTTACTGGCGTGAATATATTCACGCTACAAGTCGGAGAGTTTATGAGTTCAAGCTCTGAGATCAATGAAGAACTGAAACGCTGGAAAGATAAATATTTTGAACAAGGAGAGTCCTTTGATGAGCAACGAAAGTTCGCAAAGGACTATGCTGCGCTATTACAAAGAATCCTTATTCGAGTCAGCCTTGCTGCAGAAAATGTTAGCGAGGCATTAGACCAAGAGCTTGCTAGTTTACGTGCTGCTATTCGTACTGCTACCCCCGAAAACAATGACCTCGAGAAACGACTCAAACGTATTGATAAGCTTATTCTGAATGCTGACGAGTCCAAACAGCAAAATATAGAAAAAATTATCGCTGCCATGGGGCAGTTAGTTGAACAACTTCAGTCAGTAGATATTCCGCGAAAGCAAAAAGGCGCTTTACGTAAATTATCAAAATCTATTGCTAAAAATATCTCAGGTTTTCAAGACTACCCCGGAATTTTATCGGAATATGCCTTGCTTCAAGCAGAAGTTCTCAAAACGATCGTTTCTCCCATCAAAAAAGAATCTGGATTTTTTAGCCGCTTAATCGGAGGCGGAACAAGCGAAACACCACCCAACCATACCAATCAAGTTTCATCGAGTGATGAGCAAACAACTGAAGACCTCGAACTAGAAACGACTGAAGAAAAAAGTGAGTCGTCCGAATTTGCCCCAGGCTTTACATCAATTGCACGTCATATCAAAGGCACCTTAAATAACTTGCTTGATCAGCTATCATTCCCAGATAGTGCCAACAGAGAAGTTGCCAAGTTACGTGATCAGGTAAAAGATGAGCTGGTTTGGTATGAACTAGGACCAACGTTAGACGATCTGGCTAGCTTAATTATTTCAGTCATTGGTAAAGGTCAGCGCGATTACGAAGCATTTTTACTACTACTTGATGAGCGGCTCGTCAAGGTACAAAAGTTTCTAGTTGATAGCCAAAAGTCAGACCTACAATGGCACGGACAAAACATTAAGTTTGACCAAACAATGCGAAAACAAGTGTCTGTGATGTCACAGCAAGTAAGCGATGCAAACGATATCGAAGACCTAAAAAAATCGATTACAGGACACTTAGATAATATCTCAACCGCCGTTGATCTTCACGCCAGCGAAGGCGAACAACATGAACAGGGTAAAGAAGCCGAAGTAAAAGCCTTGCAAGAACGAATTAAATCAATGGAAGAAGAAACCATTTATATTCGAAAGCGGCTCAAAGAAGAACGCGGTAAAGCACTCAGGGATTCCCTCACCAAACTTCCTAATCGTGAAGCTTATGATGAACGTCTGGAACTAGAGCTAGAACGTTGGAAGCGATACAAAAAACCAACCACACTCGTTGTCGCAGATATCGACTTATTCAAAAACATCAATGATAATTATGGCCATCTTTCAGGGGATAAGGTGTTGCAGATTATGGCCAAAGAAGTGCAAAACCGTATTCGGAAAACTGACTTTGTTGCTCGATATGGGGGTGAAGAGTTCGTGATCATTTTACCTGAAACAGATTTGGATACCGCTACTCAAGTCATTGAAAAAACACGTGAAATGATTCATCGTCTGCCTTTTCATTTTCGAGATGAAAATATCAAAATCACCATGTCATTTGGGATGGTAGCTTTTGATGAAGGCTTAGATCAAAATGCACTCTTTGAACGAGCTGATAAAGCGCTTTATAACGCAAAAGCCAATGGCCGCAATAGAGTAGAACGATGGCAACAAGATTAGCCTTAATGGTAATACGCTCTATTTCAGTGATCATAATGAGCACATTTTTAGCGACTTTTAGTTTTGCAGCTGAACCCGCGACTAAATTACATATTGCGGTTGCCTCAAACTTTAAACAAGTACACCAAGCACTCGCCTCTGAGTTTGAAGCCCGATACTCATCACGCTCTGATACGCCAACAAAAATTGTCAGTTCCTCCGGTTCCTCAGGAACGCTTTTCGCACAAATAAAGCATGGCGCACCGTACGATCTATTTCTGTCAGCCGATCAAATGCGTCCCGATACTTTGATTGATTTGGGTCTTGCACTAAAACAAAGCCGTATGGTTTATGCTCAGGGTCAAATAGCGCTTTGGCAACCTAAGTCAACCACACCCTTCGGCATTAATATTTTTAAAACATACACGGGTAAATATGTATTAGCCAATCCAAAACTGGCACCGTATGGCGCTGCAAGCCAAGCGATCATGAAAAAATCAGGTTTTTGGCAAACCAAAGATCATACACGTATTGTGGCACACAACATCGCCACGTCGTTCCAATATGTTGCATCTGGTTCAATTAAAATGGGGTGGGTCGCTTTTTCACAATTAAAAAACTGGGAACAACGAGCTTCGATTTCAAAACATAGTTATTGGTTACCCCCAATAACTGATTACCCTGTCATTCATCAAGTGGCGGTACAACTGGTACGTGCTAAAAATAAAACACTGGCAGCAGAGTACTTAGCATTTTTATCTGCCCCAAAGGCACAAACATTGATAAGATCATTTGGCTATTTAACCCCTACATTATAATTTGTAGCGTTTTACTTTAAGGCAACATCACATTGTTTCTTTCTCCAACTGACATTCTCGCACTCACGTTAACCTTTAAGTTAGCATTAGTCACAACCCTACTATTACTGCTTATATCAACGCCTTTAGCCTGGTTCCTTTCACGCTGGAATAGCCCGTGGCGCGCACTATTTGAGTCTGTAATAGCCTTACCTCTGATCCTCCCGCCAACGGTTTTAGGCTTCTACTTACTCATATTTCTAGCACCTGACAGCTTTCTGGGTACCCATTGGTATAATTTAACGGGTTACCAACTTGCCTTTAGTTTCACTGGGTTGGTCATCGCCTCAATAATTTATTCACTACCATTTGTAGTACAGCCCTTACAACTCGCTTTTGAAAAGATCGACCAAGCCACCCTGGAATGCGCTGAAGTACTAGGAGCTTCCAGCTGGCGACGGTTTACAAGCATTGTAATTCCCAGTACGCGAAATAGCTTTTTACTCGCCAGCGTACTTGGTTTTGCACACACAATCGGTGAGTTTGGTGTGGTATTAATGATTGGAGGAAATATTCCGGGAGAAACACAAGTGTTATCACTCGTGCTCTATGATTACGTTGAATCACTCGATTACGATGCTGCGCATCGTTTAGCGGCTACTTTAGTATGCTTCTCGGTTGTTATGCTGGTAGTTGTTTATAGCTTGAATCGCGGCACGCTACTTCGAAGAAAAGTAACAGACAAGACATCACATATCACCACGTCAACCGGGGAGAACTAAGCAATGCTCGAATTAGCCCTCTCTGGCCGTTTGCAAAATGCTCATACAGCCAAAGCCGCTCATACTCATCACGCCTTCACTTATGATTTTAAGCTTTCACTCGCGTACGAAGGTATCACCGCCATATACGGTAGTTCTGGCGAAGGAAAGACCACCTTTCTACGGCTCATATCCGGTCTCCAGAGACCACATCAAGGCAGGCTTATTTTTAACGGCAAGGTTTGGCAGGATGAGCAAACCTTCTTAAAAACAGAAAACAGAGACATTGGCTATGTCTTTCAAGAGAGTCGGTTATTTAATGCACTGACGATCAAAGCAAATATTTTATATGGCCTAGGTGGTAAGTGGAAAAAACTCGCACCTGAGACACAGGCTTTGGTGACTGAAGTATGCCAACAGCTTGGTATAAGTGAGTGGCTAAACCGTTATCCTGAACAACTATCCGGCGGCCAACAACAACGTGTTGCTCTTGCCAGGGCCTTAGTCTGTCGCCCTCAATTATTATTGCTCGATGAGCCATTTTCTTCCCTAGGGGAACAAGGAAAACTATCACTCTTACATTATGTTGCGAACTTTACACGTAAACACCAAATTCCCTGTCTGTTTGTAAGCCATTCACGCTTTGAAATCGAAGCACTCGCCTCCTATGCAGTGCTACTCAAACAAGGAAAAATCATTGCTCAGGGTGAGGTCGCTGAATTAGTCACTCGCCTTGATTTAGGCTTGTCGCATGAAGAGCAATCGACCTCTTTGTTGAAAGCCACCGTACGGGCACATGATCATGAATTTTCATTAACTGAGCTATGCCTAGGTAATCAAATCGTTTGGGTGCAGCAGATCGATGTCGCGATTGATCAAGCGGTATCACTTCGAATTTTTTCTAAAGATGTCATCGTGAGTACTTTAGAGCCTGTCGAAAGCAGCGTATTAAATCACTTAATAGGCACGGTATCTGAGATTGAATTAACGCAAGCAAGCCGCGTATTATTAGTGATAACCATTGATGAACAAAAAGTATTAGCTCGCATTACTCGAAAGTCATTAATCAATTTGGGTATCAAAATTGGCCAAAAGGTCTATATTCAATTTAAGTCAGTTGGTTTAGGCGCGATATCGATCAGTAATACCTAAAACACTAAAAGGCAATCTACATCCAAGAACATGAGTTAGCAGGAGAAACACACCATGGCACAAGGCGAATATGAATTAGCTTTCTATGGCAAAATTGTCGAAGGCACGTCGCTTGATAAAGTGAAGGGGAATGTTGCCCAGCTATTTAAGGCAAGTGACGAACAAGTAGCCCGTATGTTTACCGGTAATCGCGTCGTGATTCGTAATAAACTGGATGAAGAAACGGCTTTAAAATATATCGCCGCGATGAAAAAACGCGGCGCAGTTTGTCATATTGAACAAATGGGCCAACCCGGTGTAGAGGTGGATTTATCTACGGCTCCTAGCGCTGGCTCAATAAGCACACCGGCGTCCCAAACAGCAGTAGCTCCAAGAACGGCAGCGCCGACTGAGCCACCATCATCAAAACCTGCAACAACTTCCGCTCCGATAGCAAAACCTTCCCCTGCCCCTCAGGCCGAGGCAACAAGCACTCGCCCTAAAAAAGTCGAAATGGCAAACCCGAATGCCTTGCCAGTTGCGGGAGAAAAGGTCGATGAAATTCTTTCCCATACACACTTAGAACTCGGCGCCACAGGTATCCGGTTATCCGAAGAACATGAAGAAATTTTCCCTGAGCATCATGAATTAGATGACGTCACACTTGCCCCTACAGGCAGTGACTTAACTGACAAGAAAGAAGAAATACCTGCAGTTGTACCTGACACGTCACACTTGAGTATTAAACCAGATTAGTCGTTTTCTGTACTCACCAAGTACAAAATTCAAGTGAACCATATTCAGAGGAGTCTATCGGTACGCTACTTTCTAAATACGACTCACTATTCAAAAAAGTGAGGCGTGCTACATCTTAAGGCCAACTAGCATGGCCTCCTTGATTTTGTTCGAATTTCAGTCTATTTTGTTAATGATTTTTTATATAACTTTGTTATAGTGCCGCCACTGTATGATTAATAGACAAGTATTATCTATATTGCGATCATTCATCACGGATCAAAAAATTAAAGGGATGTTTAAAAATGAAGTTGTATTTAACTGTAGCGCTATTAATCTTCGCAAGTCTTTCCACGACGGCAATAGCAGAAATTTATCAATGTAAGCAAAAAAACGGACGATCTTCTTTCAGTAATACACCTTGTCCTAGCCAAGTAGTAAATGGTAACACCGAAACTCACACCCTTTGGCGTAAAATGAATTCGTTGGTTAAAGAAGGTGCTGAAATTAGCGCTGGCATGGGGCCGGATTATTACTCTATTTTATCTTGTAATGAAAAGTCTGAAGCGTTTAATATCAAAGTTGATGAAGCAAATAAAACTTTGAATAAGTTATCACCCACTATTCATAACAAAATGTATCTGGCGATGGAATCACTTCGAGAATGCGGTAGTTGTAGAGCTTCCTCCACGACATACTGCAAAAAAGCATCAACTAATTTATTGGCTGAAACAAAAACATTAGCTTCTGTATCTCACTAGATCACCTCAGCATAAGTCAATTAAGTAAATAGCGAATGAGAAGCATCTCATTCGCTATTTATATGCTTATACTTGTGATGCAAAATAAGCATGAATATCGGCCTCAGTCATTTCTTTTGTTTCATTAGAAAAGCAATAATAGTCAGGGCGCTTATCACTAAAATATTGCATATTCATCTCTAGGTTTTTTAGTGTCGGAAATAAACCAAGGGGCATATTGTATTCACCTGTTTTATTTAGTCGATAAAATAAATGCGTTCCACACTCTGAACAAAAACCTCGTGATGCCCAAGGTGATGATTCATACACCCTAACCTTGTCTTCGCCTTCAATTTTTATGTCCGTTCCGCACTGTACGGCAAATAGTGGGCCGCCACCCCAAGTACGGCAAGTTTCACAATGGCACACCGTAAACTTTGGTGTTAATTTTAGTCGCTGTGATGTTCACGCTTCCACACAAACACTTAGATGATTCTAAACTCAAAATTTCTTCCCTGTCATAACCTTACTATTGATACAGTTTCACCTTATGAAAAAGCCATTTAGCTCAGTTGGTAGTTAATTGACATTCTTATTTGTATTTTAAGCGCCAGGCTTCAAAGCCGCCATCCATGCTAGATACATCACTAAAACCTTGAGCAGCGAAATACTCAGCTGCGCCTTTGCTTGAGTTACCATGATAACAATAGACAATTAAAGGCTGCTCTTTATTCGAGTTTGTTAGGAAGGCATCAACATTTTCTTGGGTGATGTTCACCGCGTTGGTAATATTTGCTTCACTAAATGACCTACCGTCTCGCACGTCAGCCAAAGTAACTTCGCCTTTATCAAGTAACGCTTTTACTTCATCGATTGAGATACATTTATAAGACATACTTTCCTCTAAAGCTAATTCTTAAGCAATCACACTCTCACAATTGAGCGCGAACTGTTCACTAGACACATAGCCTTGTTATGCTTTAAGGCTAATATTCTCAGATGTTTTTACTGTTTTAATCTCTGAGCGTTCAATAATTTTTACAATCGCTGACTGAATAACCTCATCTTCTCGTACATCTGTTTTACCTGGAAAACGCTGTTCCATTGGCGCCGCCCCCTCCTCAGCAACAAAAGTCACGACAACTTCGTCGGCCATGTCTTTACTCTGGCCCAAATAGGCAATGGATATTTCGGGGTAACCTTGAAATCCCATTTTTACTTTTTTAGCAATTCTCTTTTTAGCTTTGTCTAAATTCATCGTGTTCTCTCATAAGAAGTAAAATATCTAAAAGCTCCTAAAAGTCGCTTGGGATTCTAGCCGTTCATCCACAACCTACAAAAATAGCATTTAAGCCTTTCTGTGTATTCTAATTTATATTTTAAAAGGCACTCAGCGTGACAAGCAGTTTCTCTTGTTCAACGGTGACTGATTTCAACGCAGCTTTCGCAAGCTTATGTTTTATATTGTTATCTTTAAATTTATAAACAGGGTAAACCGACAGAGCTTTCGTTATCGCGAGTTGAGTTATTTTTTTAATTTTTGGAATAAATTTTTTCGCTACATTATCGACCTCTAAACTGACAATCGTAGGGTCTTGAAAATAAAATTCACCCTTCTCTGCATCATAACCCAACGTACCCGTTATATTTGCACGCCCTGATCCTTTAAGGCTGCCAAGTGCGATCACTTCAATGTTAGTAGTCACACCTATTTCATTACTTTCTTTTATTAGGTCTATCTTTGGGTCAGAGACGGTCACCGCTGCAAACATATTTTTCTTTTTCATCGGCATCATCGCTGACACTTTTTCTTGCAGTTCACTTTCACTAATTTCTAAGGTATATGAAAAAGCAAAACTCGGCTGCGCAATTATTAATAATGAGATTGAGATAGTGAGTAATCTCATTATTGCAATAGACATTAAACGTCTTAACATTATTTTTCCTTAAAACTAAAGCCTCAAAAGTGGGCTGAGCTTAATAGACGAGTGAACTAAATTAAAGCCCCACTAAGCGAATTTATTTCAATTTATAAGAAATTTCTCTTATTCCGTATTCATGATTTATGTTTGTAATAATGCTCTTAAGCGCTCAGGTACCATCACGACCTTTTTAGTATCCGATGCAACACATACATGAGTAAGTTTAGCTATAAATACCGGTATATCGTTTTTAATAAAGCCTTCAACTAAAAATGAAAACGAATGCTCCCCCACTTCAGCCACGCTAACGTTCATTGTAAGTTCATCATCCCACGTAACAGGATGCAAAAACTCTAAAGAGAGTGCTCTTGCCGGCGGCAAAATATCAAACCCCATTAGCGTTTTTAAGCCTGGCCCTTGCAACCATACACTCAGTGCTTCATGAATCGCTTCTACTGCAAAATACGAAAACCTCGGTGTATAAACAATGCCTTCAGGGTCACAATCCCCAAAGAGTACTTTTCTTTTAATAGAAACTATTGTCGACATGTAAAATACCTTAATACTTGTTTTAGCATGTTGCTGTTTTGCTACTTAATAATTTTAATCCCACCAGCGAAGGTTAGGAATGATAACTGTTTTGCTTTCAAGGGGTCTTAATTTTAAAGTATAGGGTGTACCGATTGTGGAAGTAAGTATTCTGCATGTTAGCAAGGTGGCTAACCTTAGACAGCGGCTCATACTAAATGTGAAAAGCAAAGTTAAAGGTATTAAGAAAACAAATGATTAGTTTAATCCTGAGTCTCAACAGCAAGCTCATTGACTTCATACAAGCGATAACTAACCTGTCCTGCCACTTTTTCTTTTAAAAGCCCCCAATGAACAGGCGTATTTAGGTCATTTCGTTCTTGTTCAAGCTCAAGATAGACCAAAGCACCTTTTTGTAATATCGGGTTGTAACGAAGCAATTCAATACATTCGTCTAATAAGCCCTGCCGAAAAGGGGGGTCTAGAAAAACCAAGTCATAAGTAGTACTTTTCGCTACACTTTGCTTTAACCACTCGATCGCATCGGCCTGTAACACTTCAGTCGTGGTATGACCTTGTTTATCCAGTAATTTAATATTATCTCGTATTGCCTGTGCCGCTGCTCGGTCTCGTTCTATTGCGGTTAATAATACAGCGCCTCTTGATAAAGCCTCAAAACCTAAAGAACCACTCCCTGCAAATAAATCTAGCACCCTAGCACCATCAATATCGCTCGCTAACCAATTAAAAACCGTTTCTTTTACACGGTCGGTTGTCGGTCGTAGCCCGTCAATACTGGGAAAACTCAAACGACGACTACCCCAAGTACCACCAATCACACGAAATGAACCGGTCGCACTTTTTTTTGATGAATAGCTTTTATTTGTTCGTGATCGCATGTTGGTTCTCTCTAATTTTCATCATGAATACGTTTTTTCTGTCAAGGATTATGCCGTCAAGATAGAAAAATAGCGCGTTTCGTGATAAATATGTTCGCTTGAATCGCAGTATTTTAACTTTGCCGAAGAAAGTATCAATGTCAGCGTTAAAAACTGTATGAAAAAACTCTCTACTTAAGT
>Ga0105350_10001605_pt1 | contig 14131 bp, 9 predicted proteins | sample EN1Hudsemesocosm_FD_83506 | JGI IMG/M metagenome (GOLD analysis project Ga0105350, IMG submission 83506) | Methane-oxidizing microbial communities from mesocosms in the Hudson Canyon - EN1E Hudson Canyon | ecosystem: Environmental > Aquatic > Marine > Cold seeps | place: Hudson Canyon... | reverse complement strand
TGAGCCCAAAAGACGGCGGCACCAGCAATAAGCGAGGCCGGCCTAAGCTCGGCGTAAAAGCCAAAGAGGTAACTTTATTGCCACGACATTGGGAGTGGCTGGCGACACAGAGAGGCGGTGCTTCGGCTACCCTTCGACGCTTAGTGGAAGAAGCCCGCAACAACGCCAAGCCTGAAGACATTATTTGTATGCAGCAGCAACAGTTAGATGGATTTATGTTGGTTATTTTTGGCGATGAGCCCGGTTTCGAAGAAGCCAGTCGGGCTCTCTACCGCAATAGCAAAGTAAGTTTCGAAACTGCCATTGCCTCCTGGCCCGACGAACTAAAAACCTTTGTATTAGGAAAATTTAATACCCTATCAGCATTGCACAACGGAGAAGTTTAACCGTATGGAAACGTCAGCTACAGACAACTTATTTCTCAAGGGCTCCCTGCCCCTAGTGTTTTTAAAAACCGCCGCGCCAATGATTTTGATGATGCTGGTCAATGGTTCATTTTCACTAGTAGACGCCTATTTTTTAGGTGTTTTTGTTGGCGCTGAAGCCCTGACCGCCGTAACATCTATGTTTCCAGCATTCATGCTGATTATTGCTCTTACAACCTTGGTATCAAATGGTTTTGCCAGCGTAATGGCCCGACAACTGGGCGCGGGGGAAAACGCAAAGGCACGTGAAACATTTACTCAAGCGATGACATTGGCGCTGCTCGTTTGCGCTGTGCTCATTGGCATATTTTTAATGGGGGGAAGTCAATTCACGTCATCGGTAAGCAACGGGTCTGAAACCCTTTCACAAATGAGCTATACCTACATTTCCATATTGGTTTTCTTTTCGCCCATAGGTTTTATTCTCGCGATTAATAGCGACAGTTTACGCTGCGAAGGTCAGATCCCCTTCATGGCTTTAATGTCCTTAGCTTCCGTTGTGCTAAACGGTGTATTTAATTACCTATTAATTGCAAAAATGAACTGGGGTGTGGCGGGCTCAGCCTATGGCACTGTTTTGGCGCAATTGGCTAGTATAAGCGCAGTATTTATTTATCGCCGGGTTAAAACTAACAAATTAAATATTCAAGTGCTTGGTTTCTCTCTCAGCCGAAAAAACTGGCAAGAATTTTTAGCACTTGGAGCGCCATCAAGCCTAAGCTATGTGGGTTTAGCCTTATCGTCAGCGGCTATTTTGTACAACTTGCAGCTTTGGAATCAGGTCAACTACGAAGCCACCGTAGGTGCCTACGGAATTATCACGCGCTTAATGGTCTTCATATTTTTACCCTTACTGGGTTTAAGCTTGGCTTTTCAAACTATAACAGGCAACAATGTTGGCGCAAACAAGTCAGAACGCGCAAATTCAAGTATAAAAATCGCCTTGAGTGCCTCGTTTATTTATTGCGTCATACTGCAAGTAATGACACTGATATTTAGAAATGATTTTGGACGTATCTTTGTCAGCGATGCCAGCATAATATCGGAAGTTGCGCGTATTCTACCTATAACCACCAGCGGCCTCTTCCTGCTAGGGCCGCTCATGATTATTAGTATGTTTTTCCAGTCGATTGGAGATGCAAAACGCGCAAGTATTTTGGGTTTAACAAAAACCTATTGTTTTGCTTTACCGCTTACTTTTATTTTACCTTGGTTTTTTTCCGAGTGGGGAATTTGGATTGCCGCTCCCAGCACCGAAGTACTAGGGTTATTGCTAACTCTCTATATTTTGAATAAGCGACGCCGAGATCAGGGCAATCCATTTGGCTTATTTTTTAGAAAAGAAGCTATGACTCTGTAGTTTGCCACTGCTTTTGCGCTTGCGCTTCTTTACTCCCGTCCCAGGAGTCAGTCATTACGTAGTTTTTTAATTCCCCTCGCTCGGCCCAGTGCTCCTCAATGAGCATTGGCTCACTGTAAAACGCATCAACAGGCCCTAGACATAGTACGGCAATGGGTGTTGCATCGCGGGGCATTGAGAACAGCTCTTGTAATGCTTCGGGTTCAAACAGCGACACCCAGCCCAAGCCAATGCCCTCGGCGCGCGCCGCCAGCCACATGTTTTGAATGGCGCAAGCGGCCGAGGCCAGATCCATCTCGGGCAGAGTTCTACGGCCAAAGATATGCTGCTCGCGCTTCGGCATCAAGCTGACCACCAATACTTCTGAACAATCTAAAATGCCCTGAACTTTGAGTTTCAAAAAGGCGTCTTTGGAATCATTCAATGCTTCTGCCGTTACCTGTGTTTCTTTTTCAACCAGCGCGTGAAGCTGCTGTTTTAGAGCGGTGCTCTGCACTCGAATGAAGCGCCAAGGCTGCATTAAACCAACACTTGGAGCTGCATGCGCGGCCTCAAAAAGCCGCTGTAAAATGGCTTCGTCCAAGGGCTCACCGTTGAAATGCCGCATATCTCGACGTTCAAAGATGGCTTTATAGACCGCATGTTTCATTTGCTCATCGAAGGCTTTTTTGTGGATCATTGATTTTTAGGCTCGGCATTGAATGCTAGACAGTGAAATCTGAAAGTGGCCGTATTATAGCGACTCTTTCACTAGATTGACGAATTGCGGACACAATAACTATGCCTATATAATTATGCGGCTAAAAACACCCCCCTTCCTTGATAAGATCAGGCGAGTTCATGAAGTTACTGTTTATCTGTACCCACAACCGTTGCCGGAGTATTTTGGCTGAAGCCGTGACAAATTATTATGGTAAAGGTCAAGTACTCGCCAAGTCGGCCGGTAGCCAGCCCGCGGGGAAAGTTCACCCTCTGTCGTTGAAATACCTGCAAAAAATAGGCATTCCCACAGAAGGGCTAAGCAGCCAGTCCTGGGATGAACATGAAGCTTGGCAAGCAGACGTTGTGATTACCGTGTGTGATTCTGCCGCAAACGAAGCTTGCCCTCTATGGTTTGGGCAGTCACTTAAAGTCCATTGGGGTCTTGCAGACCCCTCTAAGCTCGAAGGCACAGAGGAAGACATTGAGCGGGCGTTTATAAAGACAATAGAAACACTCACTCGCAGAACTGAAAGTCTATTGAGGCTAAATATTCAGAACGCAAGTCTTCAAGACTGGCCAGACCTTCTGAGCACAGCAGCAAATGCTTAAGAGCGCTTCGCTGTATCTACGCCACCTTGTCTGGATTTCGGCCAAACAAAGGGGCGTTAGAGGGTGCTGAAATAAAAATTTAAGCCATTAAAAAAGTTAAGGTACCGCCGTCACCGTCAGGTGCAGTAAAGGTATTCCCCACCACCACCAACTCTACTGTATCTCCAGTCTCCAAGCTGGAAAGCCCCCAATCACCGTTGCCATTCGAAGTAATATCTAAAACCGTAAGCATGGATGTCGCCTCATCGTACTCATAAGTGCCGGATTCAGAACCAGTAAATCCCGAAGGTTGATCTGGGTCTGTTGCTCTTGTCGCTTCTCCAGTCACATCGGAGAGACTTGTTTCCCAATGAATGTAAGTACCATCTTCATAGAAATTAAAAGTGATTTGCTCATCCTGATTGCCACCGTTTTCTAGACGCCAAACGCCCACAATTCCACCCAAACTGCCGCCCTCGGAAATACCGTACACTTCCAAAGCAGATACCAGCGCCCCATCGCTACCGTCTATACCCTGTAGAGTACTTGTGAGTACCGACAAATCGACTGCTTGATAGGCATCATCACTCACAAATGAGTTCGTTACTTGAACAGAAAAATCAACTTTGCCGGCAATAATCGATAGATCATTTCCCGACGCCCCTTCAACAATGGTCAACAGAGCTTCGGCCGCACTCAATTCACCTGAATCAATTCGGTTGGACCAATAATCCCGCCCATCGTCGTCGGGGGACCTACCAAACGCTTGATTGTAGACTGAAGTAATAAGGTCCGCCGTTGCAACGCCACTGTATAACGCCTCCGCTTCAGGGGAGTTCGCAAAGGCGTCAATAATATTATTTAAACTTTCACCAAGATCGAGACGATTGGCCCAATATTCCACACCTCCAGGATCTCCGGGACGATTGTAGTAAGCGACATAAGCGCGTTGAACCTGTTCGAGCGAAGCTGTTGTTGCCATTAAGTGTTACCTCTCTGTAAGATCGGATAATCAGCAAACTATCGCATGACAAGCCAGTTATAAAAATACCGCATATGAGGTATTTCCATTGAGGGCGTACTTAGAGAAGCTAAACAACAATTAGGCACAATGCAGTAATTCGATCTATCGAGAGGTGAAGGGTGAAACAGGAGACTGGTATCAATATTCTGGTGGGCGATGACCACCACGTTATTTTCCAGGGGGTTGTAGCCATGCTAAGCCATGGTGATCACACAGAGCGACTTGACTACGCTGAGTCAATTGATGCCATCAAGAGTCGTCTGGCTGACACACACTACGACTTGCTTATTCTGGACCTAAATTTAGCCGGCACAAATTCACTTGAATATGTTCCAAGTTTCATGGCCTTGGCCCCAAACTTAAAAATAATTATATTCTCTTCTTATAACAACAAGAAGCTTCTGGAGAAAGCTCAGTCCTTAAATGTTCAGGGTTACCTGCTGAAAAGTACAGGCGAGAAACAATTCCGAGCAGCCATTCGCACGGTGATGCAAGGCGAGGTCTACTTCGAGATTGGCAATGACCAAGGGCTTGAACAAGAAAGCGACTTACAGCGATTCAGTCATGTGCTTGAGTTGTCAGCGAGGGAAAAAGAACTGGCTTCACTGATTATTTCCGGCAACAACGAACAAGAATTGGCAGAATTGCTATTTATCAGCAAAAATACCGTGAGAACGCACAAAAAAAATATCTTCAGAAAACTCAACGTCAGTGGCACCTTTGGGCTGATAAAATACATTCAAGCTAACAGCGAGGTATTCTAACGGTGTGAGTCTGCAAGCCGTTAAAGTAGAGCGCCTCCAACTCCCCTGACAATATCTTTAAGCGCCAGTCTATGCCTTTTAAGCCCAGGCCCACTGGCATTTGATCTGTAATTTCATAACCCTTGCCATTGTCTTGAACCATCAGTTCGTAGCCTTCCGGGGCAACTGAAAGGACAATTTTTACGACGTCGCCAGACGAGTGTTTCAAAGCATTATTAACCAACTCAAGACATACAAAATACAATTCTCGCTCAATAGATTTGGAATCAATTTTGTTGCTATCGTAGTCGAACTCGAACATAAATGAACCGTTGGCCTCCTCCAGAGATAATATGAGCTCCTCTAGGGCGATCACAAAGCCATATTCTTCTAAAACCACTGAACTCAAGTTATGACTAAAATTTCGGATGTCGTGGGAGATGACGCTCACCTCTTTTAACAACTCATCCCGAACCCCTTGATGGGGGGTATCTAGGCCTGACAGTTTCATTTGTACCGCGGCCAAACGAACACTGGCTCCATCGTGAATCTCAAGAGCCAGACGCCTTCTCTCGATTTGCTGCCCCTCCAGAAAATTCTTAGCGCCCTCTAGAATGGCGCGGTCTAAGGACGAAGACAATTTCTTATTATCACGTCGAATATTGTAAAAGTCTAGGCCAACAACTGAGGCCAAGATTGAGAAGTCAAACAGCAAGGAGGTCAGTAGAACGATCTCTGTCAGAAAAGTATTTTTTGCAAATCCAAGTTCCTCCAGTGGCAACATCACGGTCGCCAGTAATACGCCGAGATTTGAGACAAGAAACAAAAGATATTTCAGTTGGTAACGAGAAATCACGAAATAGAGAGATAGCGACATCACATAGACCGGCAAGAGCATAATGCAAGACTGAACCGCACCAATATCAACATAGTCTGCCAGGGGGCTTTCTACTGCAACCCAATAAAAGTATAGATCAAACAACAACCAGATCAGTGCAAAGCAAACGATAACCGCGCGGTGAACTTGGCTCAAGCGAGAACTACTGGAGCGCTGCATATCGAAGTAGTAATAAGAAAAAACCAGCAAAGCCATTAAGGCGATACTGGCAAACAAGGACCGAGAAAGGCTATTTAAGAGCGCTATGTCTCCCCAAAGAAACTGCATACCCAAACCGGTGTTAGACACCACGCACAAAGAAATTCCAATGACATACACTAAAAGAGAGGCGCGGAGTAGATTAAAACTAACAATACAAAATATTGCGAGGCTGGCAACAATCACCCAGTAAACACCAAAATACAAACCTATGGCCGTTGTTTCAGCGTTGCTATTCGCCAAGAAATTGTCTTCACTGCGAACAACGATCGGTATTTTTATCGACTCATTATATTTGTCGGCGCTCAATAAAAACTCTCGCTTTTCGCCCGCCTCAAGCCTTGCCTGAAAGACAAAAAAACGATTGTTAACTGCCCTCGACGAAAACGGAAGGTGGTCTCCCGTTGGCCCCGAAGCCTCGATCTCCCTCTGCTCCTGAAAGTAATGGAAGAGCTGAATGTTATTTATATGGGCATTGCGAATTTCGATAAATACTGATTTAGCTTTTTGGCTGTGATTTTCTAGCGCAAACTGAATCCAATAATATTTAGCTTTGGCGGGGTAAATCATGCCCTTAGCTGGCGGTGCGGAGAATTGACCTCGCTCATGTAGAGCTCGCGCTTCAGCCGCTTGAATTTGCTGATCGGCGGCGTAGATCTGGGCTTCTGCGCTTAGGCTTTGCTGTTTAAAGGCCTCATCAATACGGAGCGCAGGTTGAGACAGCAACAGAGACGTGCTCAATAGTAATGCAGCGATCATTGGTTGATCATTAAATGGTGGACCTCAAGCAAAGGACTTGTTGAGATTATAGAGAGAAAAGTAGGTCTTGGCTTGGGTAACTACCCGCATTTTCTGCAATAGTAAGAATTTTACTGGCAAGCCCGACACCCGTGACGAACAAGGCATTGCCAAGTTCGAAGGGTTGCAGCGGGCTTACTATGCAATAAAATGCTCGCTTAAGACTGACGCTTACGTCGGAAGAAGCCCAAGCCCAAAATACCGGAACCGAACAACAATAGGGCGCCAGGGATAGGCACTTCTGAGAGGTTGATTCTAGCAACGGCAAAATCGCTCTGCCTTACAACACTTGTGAAGAATTCAAATACAATCGAGGCCCCATCGAAATCCTGACCCAAGGTGTACAGTAGGTAGCCGCCAATATTGCCTTCTGCAACGATATCCGTGATAGCCCCGCCGTTAATACGCATTTGCGCGGTTTCGTGGACATCCGCTCCGCCTTCATTCTGGAATAAATCTAGAAATTCAACAGACTCAACCCGTGTCTTCCCAAATAAGTCAATGGTCACTCTTATACTCTGCTGAGAACTATCAGAGCCATAGCTGATTTCGTCATTATTAACGCCAAGACCGTCACCGTCACAGGCTAAGTTATGAAGATTAGTGCCGCCATTGCTATCGCCCGCTTCACATCCACCCCTGTCGCCCACATTAGTCGTGAGAGAACCATTCTGCGCGGACAAAACAAAATCGTAGCCACTGACGGTGCCGCCAGCGAAATTAGCGCTGTCGGTGAAATCTAATGACACGGTAGAAGCGAGTGCAACCGTTCCAGACAAAGCCAAGCTTAGGGCGCACACACCCTGCAGCAGTGGTTTAAATCCCGCGAATACCCGTGTATTGATAGTGAACATAATCGTATTACCCTAAATTTGAATCTTATTGGAGGTCTTCAACAGCCCGTAGTGCGACCTTTAGCATTATCACAGATATAAAGCAAAATTCAGGCCAATAAATTATAATCATTAAAAACAACAACTTAGAATATATTGAGCTTAAGCCTGTAAAATATTTCGACGTCGCCACAGCCCAGTTAAGACAAGTAAACACAAGCCTGTGGAGGCAGTGCCGTTATTATATACATGTAATAAAAAGCGACTCAATGAACTCAAATCGATATACGTTCGTCTTGTGACTTGGGCCTCAAAATTCTCCCTGATTGAACGAATTATTTCACAAATAACTGCATATTGAGGCTAAGCCTTCTATTTCCACAGGCAAACCGTGAGCTAAACTCGAAGAGAGCAGGCGTCGGTCATGAATGGAGCTCTACTCAATAGCGCATCTATAGCCATCCCAGCCCCCATCCGCTAGAGTAATTCGAAGGTTGATCTCATTCAGGATGATGGAGAACAAAATGACACGGATGCTTGTAGTTGCCTTTCTTTCTTTGGCCACAGGTATAGGGCTTGGATTAATTGCCGCACCCGCCACTGATACGCCACCCCTCCCAAGTTTTAACTCGGCGAGTGCAAACGCTTCCGCCATATCCAGGTCCTTTGATGAAGAAAAACAAATTCACAGCAATGAAGCTCTAGTAAACCAGCCAGTAAAGCTGCAATCAGCTGAGGTGCTTAGCTCAGGTTTTTATCTCATCAAACAGGCGCTCAACGCGGCCGAAAATATGAGTAACAATGAATTGTTTAGCTACATATCAGGCCTCCGACAAATGGACGTATCAAGCGTTCGAAAACATTCTCTTGCTAGTATTTACATCGAGCGTTTAGTCGCTCTTGACCCCGAACTCGCGATTGCCGCTGTGCGTGGGAATAAAATTCTGACATTTACTTGGCTGTCATATTTTGGCAGTTGGGCCAACCAGAATCTTTCCGAAGCCATGACCTACTACCAATCCCTGAGTGCATTTGACGACAAACAAAAGGCAGCTCAGGTATTACTGGGTCTCGAAGGCATAGAGGAATCTGGATACCTTCCGATCCTACTCGCGGAGCTAGGATCTAAAGGCCAGCGAGCCCTGCTCCAAGCAAAGCTGAGCCGATTGCCAGCCGAGGCTGCATTTGAAGAAGCGCTAGCGCTAATTGAGTCCGGGAGCGGCAATCGATCTTTAATACTTGAGCTTGTCTTGCGTTGGAGCAGCGAAGATTTACCCTCCGCACTCGCTCGCCTGAGCACTCTAGAAGAGGGCGCTATGCGGGATCAGCTTCTAGAAATGGCAATAAACAATACTGCCGCAACTAATGGCGAGGAGCTGCTTGAACTCGTTACCCGCTACGCCGGTGGCAACAAGCGCGTGATGAACAGAGTTATCGCCAAAATCGCCAAAGAAGACCCCATGGCGGCCCTGCCATTAGCTGAAGAAATCGCTAAAAACAGTGGTAATCTGGATGTATTACGAGGCGTACTAGGCGCCTGGGGCGAACGCGATATAAAGGCTGCATTTACGTATGTGGAGGGTCTTTCGACCGATCAACAAAAAACACTTTACCATTCGCTCGCATATACATACGCCAAAGAATCACCCAGAGATGCGGCTCTTTGGGCGCTAACGCTGGGCGAGGAACTGGACCTTGTTAGTAGTAATACTCTATCTACGATCTCTAGAGAGCAACCAAAGTTACTTGAAGACATGCTCAGTACGCTGTCCAAGCCCGCCGATCAAAAGAAACTGCGGGAAGTCATTTGGACGTCGAAGGGTCAAACGAACCCGAGCAAGGCCATTGAAGATTATCTAGCCGATGGCAACAACACTACCTCAGACGACATATTTTCAAGCCTAATGACTTACTGGTATCACGACAATCCAGTGGACGCTGCAGAATACATATCCTTGGCTGTTTTAGAAAACCCGGAAATAAAAAATGGCGCCAGCGGTGTTCGGCAATGGTATCGCGCCGACCCCGAAGCAGCGACTAACTGGGTTGATAGTTTACCCAGCGGCAGTCGCCCTCAGCGTGACGGCTTAAACAATCTTGTGAGATTGATCACCGAAGACTCCCCCAGCGAAGCCGCACAATACGTACTTAAAATGCCAGAAGGCAAGCAACGCACCTCAGCCGCTAACCGAGTGGCGCACACTTGGCTAAAGAAGGATCCCGAAACTTTTGATCAAATGGTCGGGGCCCTCCACCTCAGCGAGGAGGCCGTTGCTCATATGCGGAAACATCAAAGTGGTGAGTTAGATTAAAAGAACATTTAATGTTGGAAACACTATACAAATGGGGATCCTAAACATCGCTCTAAACTGCCCCGCCTTTAATCAGACATCACACCTCAAGCAAGGAAGCGCCTACGCTCCGCCCTTCCTGGAAAATATCACCGACCAGATCTTTGATCATTGCCTGAGTTTTAAGCAGAGTATTGGTTAAGGGCTGGCCGGGCAAGGTCAGTAAAAATACATCTCGCTCCATAGTTGGCTCAATCACTTTAGCCGTCACCAATCGCTCATCGTTTGCCAGATGATAAATAGCCGACCAGGGCAAAATCATTTCAGCCTCTCCCGCCAAAATCACGTTCAAGTCTGTTAGTAATTGCCCAAACGAGCGTCTTTTATTGAGGGTAATGCCCGTTTCTATTTCATATTGTTTTAGCCGATAACCCAAGCCATCGTGCACTTCAGTAGACAGCATGCTGTAGTTCACTAAATCGGCAAAGCGGATGCACTTTTCACCACCCACGGTTTTAATATGCGGGTATTTGTTTACCCGGGAACCCACAAAAAACAATACTTCCCGCAGCAAGGGGGTAGCGCTGAATTGCTCCATACCGTCGTCATCGGGGTGCACGAGGTTAATGTCAATTTTCCGCTCAGTCAGCTGTTGATTGAGGTAGCGGGACGCGCCACCAATTGTTTCCAGTTCTATCTTCGGGTAGCGCGCACTTATAGCCGCCGCTAAGCGAGGGGCTAAGACGTTGTTCAATGCTGGGGACATTCCCACTCGCACTGCCCCTTGAGGCTCCAGCTCCGCAGATTGGATATCAAGCACGGTGCTTTCAATTTGCCGCAGAATTCCGTAAGCCTGAGGCATAAGCCGTGAGCCGCTTTCAGTCAGCTCTACGCCACGCGGTTTACGAAGAAATAAGGCGAGCCCCAACTCCTCTTCTAGGTTAGCAATTTGTAAGCTCAGAGCGGGCTGGGCGATTAGAAGCGCCTTCGAGGCCGCGGAAAAACTGCCGCATTCCGCTATACGGGTAAAGTAGGTCAACTGCTTCGGTGTCATATTTCCGCCCTTTGCTGTTCTGCCAGACCCTCCCCAGCGTATTTCTCTCGGCCTTTACTTGGGGGCCTCTCCATAATAAAAATGTATAGCTTATATCAGTTTATTATATTTTTCTAATAGCATAAATTGAATTACTCTGGCTAACATATCCATCGAATAGACCAAAACCTATGCGCCTGTTTTCCTATAAGAACCGACCTGTTCACCTTGGCTCCTACCCCTTAGAGCGAATAAAGCGCTCATCCAACAGCCCCAAGTTGGACAAGGTACCGCCTATGCAGGGAATTTCTTTCCGCGATTTGGATAATGAGGAAAACTTAGTCAATGCCATGCGCCGCTATGCCGCCATGTTGGACGCTATTCGCGACGGCTTTGTAAAGAAAGAACGTGGTGTATTGCCGAGCGACCTGCAAGAGCGCAGTAATCACCTCAAAGCCTTTGCGTACTATCACGACGCCACACAAGTCGCGGCGTGTGACTTTCATCCAAGCATGTTGCTGGCTGAACCTATTGCCAACAAGGACATTGGCGCACTGGCCGAAGACCTACGCAGCACCCAAACAAAAACCCTGGCCGCCGGCATCGACGTGGTGATGGCAGAGCTTAAAGACACCATGGAAGCACCTCCCACGAGCTGCAAGCACCACACTCACGCCTTGGTGTTTCTTTACGAATATCCTCGAGACCCAGAACAAAATGAGCCAGGTTGCGACTGGATTCAAGGCGCACAAGCACAGCGCGCCAGCCTGCGAGCTGCCGAAACGGTTGCCGTGTTGGCCAACTATATTCGCCTATTGGGCTATGAGGCGCGCGGCCACACGGGTTCTTGCTCAGATGTAGATCTCAATAAGCTGGCGGTCGCCTCTGGCCTTGGCGAGGTTCGTGAAACAACCAATGGCCCCATTATTCACGCCCCTTACTTGGGCACTCGTTTTGGTCTAGGCGCGATAACGACCACCTTTGAATTGGCACCCGACAAGCCACTTGCGCCCATTCGAAGCCTAAGTTTGCGAGATCGTCTACGAAGCCACGGCCCCGCATGGTTGCTGGGGGGCAGCAAGCTAGGCAAGGGCTTCGCTAAAAATGCCTTCAATGCCAAGCCTTACGCCAAGCGTCAATTTAAAGATGGCGCCTACCCATTTGAGCGAATCAAGCGTGTAGAAAAGCCCACTACTTTTATTGACGATATTCGCGTCGCACGAGTTCCCAAACGGACCGACATGTTTGCACGGGCCATATTCGGCGATATGGGCAAACACGTTCAAGATGCAGCCCGGAACGGTAATTATGTGCGCAAGAGCGCTGCTAGTTTTGGCCCACGCTATCCGCTCGCGGCTTTTGTCATGCTGCAAGATGGTGTCAAAGCGCCCATTCTTGCGGACTCTGCACAAGATCCACAGCGCAATGCCAACAACGTAAAGGCGGCACTGTATTTTCTTGGCGCCGATGCGGTGGGCATTTCCCACTGCCCAGACTGGGCCTATTACTCCCACGATGCTATCGGCGAACCATTAGCGCCCTATCATAAAAATGCCATTTCTGTGGTCATTGACCAGGGGCATGAGACTATGGACGGCGCATCCGGCGATGACTGGATTGCCTGTTCTCAGTCTATGCGGGCCTATCTTCGCTTTTCTTTACTCGGCGGCGTGGTTGCCGAACAAATTCGTAACTTGGGTTATAGCGCTCGCTCTCATACCGTGATGGACGGCGAAGTCTTGCAACCACCCCTGCTGTTACTTTCAGGCCTTGGTGAAGTCAGTCGTATCGGTGAAGTAATTTTGAATCCCTTCCTGGGCCCGCGCCTTAAATCTGGCGCGATCACCACCAATATGCCACTGACTTACGATAAACCCATCGATTTTGGTTTGCAGAACTTCTGTAATAACTGCAACAAGTGCGCTCGAGAATGTCCGTCGGGTGCCATCACTGCAGGCCCAAAAACCATGTTTAATGGTTACGAAATCTGGAAGTCTGACAGTCAAAAGTGCACCCAGTATCGAATTACCCAAGCCGCCGGCGCCATGTGTGGGCGCTGCATGAAAACTTGCCCGTGGAATTTAGAAGGTCTATTTGCTGAGGCGCCCTTCCGCTGGTTCGCAAGCCACGTGCCCAGTGCCGCCCGAGGGCTTGCGAAACTTGACGACAACTTAGGCAACGGCAGTATCAATCCCGTGAAAAAATGGTGGTGGGATCTGGAAATGGTGGACGAAGGGCCCTATACCCTTGCCGTTCAGGACAGTAATAAGCGAGAACTGCAAACAGATCTAGAGCTAAAGTTTGAAGACCAAACTCTCGCGGTTTACCCCGCTAATTTAGCGCCACACCCGCATCCCTTTCCTTTCCCAATGGACCGCGAGGCCGGCATTGTCGCCTACCAAGAAATGATTTCACCGGAAGAGTATCAAGCGCGTCTGGCGCGTGGCGAAACAGAAAACCTCGCTCATGAATATCATCTGCCCGAAGGCCCAGCTCCGGTCATGCGAGTCAATCTATCGAAGGTTGAGTTTATGAGCGACGACGTAAGCAAATACGAGTTCACTAGCCTTGATGGTTCACCACTACCTCAGTTTGAGGCTGGAGCCCATTTAGATGTGGTTGTTGCCCCTGAGTATTTCCGTCAATACAGTTTGTCTGGCGACCCGGCCGATCGATCCAAATACCAAATTGGCGTGCTGCGCGAAGACGAGGGACGCGGTGGCTCCAAACTACTTCACAAAATATTCCAAGAGGGCCGCAAGGTATTTGTCTCGCGCCCTATTAACCACTTCCCTTTAGATGAAGGTGCCACGAAGTGTTACCTCATGGGAGGCGGTATTGGTATTACGCCAATGATCGCCATGGCCCATCGCCTACACGCTATTGGCGGCGATTTTGAAGTGCACTACTCCTGTAGCAATCGCGAAGGTGCTGGTTTTCTCAAAGACCTCGCCAGCGTTCCGTGGGCTCACAAAGTGCACCTGCACTTCTCTTCTGAGTATAGCCGTGTTGACCTAGATGCTTTATTAGGTGACTACCAAGACGGGTACCACCTTTATACCTGCGGGCCAGATCGATACATGAGTTCAGTGCTGGCGGCTGGAGAAAAAAACGACTGGAAAGACGAGGCGCTGCATAAAGAATACTTCTCCTCACCGGAACTACCAGAATACGAAAACTTCGAATTCACCTTAAAACTGGCGAAATCAGGACAGGAAATCAAAGTTCTAGCTGAGGA
>Ga0105350_10001600_pt1 | contig 14159 bp, 23 predicted proteins | sample EN1Hudsemesocosm_FD_83506 | JGI IMG/M metagenome (GOLD analysis project Ga0105350, IMG submission 83506) | Methane-oxidizing microbial communities from mesocosms in the Hudson Canyon - EN1E Hudson Canyon | ecosystem: Environmental > Aquatic > Marine > Cold seeps | place: Hudson Canyon... | reverse complement strand
TTTATAAAAGCACTAACTTAAATTTAGGTTAGTGCTTTTTTATTGTGTAGCTTTCAATATCGGTTAATTTCCATAAAAGCGGGTTAGCTTGGATGGGTTTGGGGAATTTATCGGTTTTCCTTAAATTCCATAATTTAGTACGCCCTATTTTTAGGATTTTTAAAACAGCTTCTTGGTTTATGATCGGGCTAAATTTTTCCCGCATTTTTATTAAAAGGTAACTTTTATATTCAATTGCCATTGCTAACCGCTCAACCAAAAACTTTTGATCTTCAGCGTTAGGCTTTACTTCAATAAAATGTAACTGCTGCTCTTTATCCTTAAAACGTGGATCATAAGTAATGAAATACCAGCTTGTACGCTTAGTGATGTACAACAAGCCTTGTATTTGCCAATAATAATTAGGACTGGTTTTTTTTAAGTCCTCTTGGTTAGTGATACTTAAATATTGAAAATGCGTGCTGGATTTCGGGCATTTAACCTCGATACCTGAATCCTTACCGATCAAGCCGTCAGGTGTTCCGCCAATGCTTTTACCTAATGTTATAAGCTCTTGGTTGATGCCGGTTTTATAAACTTTGAAATTAGTACGCCTTTCAAACTCTTCAATTGCTTCTAGTTCGTGATCTATTCCCCACTGCATATCCTTAGTCACAAAGCCTTCATCTAAAAACTCAGTAAGCATTTCAACCACTTTTTCACCAGTAAAGGTAATAGCGCCAACAGGTAACTCTTTTTTTGTTGGTGCTGTGGTTAGTTTATGAAATTCTGAAGCGGTAAATTTTCCGATTCTTTCAAGTAACCAATCACGGCGAATTTCTTCAGCCGTTTTAAAGGGTGCTGATTTATCAAAAACTGACAAATCAGCACCGCCATTAAGGATTGATTGCTCAAAACGGCTTATGTCTTGAGCATTCATTTTTAAACCTTCTTAGCTTGATTAGTTAAAGGGACGATTTGCCAGCGGTTAGAACTAAAAGCATTAGAGCGGTTTTTTAGTGATCCTAAAAAGGTGATAGATACAGGGGTTAAAGTGGTTTTAGGCACTATTTCCCCACGGCTAATAGCATCTTGAATATTGCCAACTAATACACGACTAGCATTTATAAACCGCTTAACCGTGTCTTTTTGCTTTTCAATCATCATCACACACTGCAGCGTTTTAATCTCACCAGTTTCTAAGTCGGGTACATCATGGCCACCGATTGAATGAATATAAACAAGCTTCTCTTCCCCAACTTGTTCAGGGCTCCAATAATCGATATTTAACGGGACAAAATGCTTTTTAGCTTTACTTAGATCGGGTAAGCTTCTTTGAATGTCTAGGCTTGCACCTTCTACTTGTTCAGCTGAATAAATACCAACTTCTTTATTGTTTACTTCTGTATTTTGAGTTTCCATTTTTTTATCCTCGGTTTAGGGCCTCCCTGCCCTGTTAATTTTATTAATTAGCTAATGCTGTTCTGGGTTGGTTATGTACGCTTACACTGCCGTACTTATCGCGTATTTTGTCTAAGTCCCAATCACCTTTATTTTTACTTTTGTAATCAGGCGGACGAAAATACCACGCGGCTTTTTTCTTAGCCCACCAGAAACCAGCGGCTTTAATGGCCTCTTTATATTCCTTGGTGTTACCAGTAAGCCAAACCCAAGCGCCACAAATTTCAATATCAACACCGGACAAGCCAATAATTTCATTTATGGCATCGTTTAGCATGTCGCCAAAGTAGCTATTAACTTCTTCATCAATCGGACGTTCTGCACCGTTGTAGCTGATTTCGACTAGAAATTGATAAGCCACATTAACGGCTTTCATCATTTCTAAACCGGCTGGGTTGCGATCAGGGTGATATTTTGCGCAAGCTTTACGGTAAGCGGATTTTATTCCACTTTGATCTGCTGCAGCACTTAAGCCTAAGATTGATAAAGCATCTTTAATATTCATAGTTGCGCCTCCGCGATCATTTCAAAATATTCTGATTCTGAAGGTTGCGCAGGCTCCCACCATGAAAGTTCAGGTCTGGCTAAATCTTGCGCCTGTTCAGTGGCTAATAATTCGGCTTCCTGTTGCCATTTATCGGCTTTGTCTTGCTCTTGGATGCAGGCCAAGGCGGATAAAAAATAAGATTTATTGTCTAGTGCCTTAGATATGTTTATTTTATTGCTAGGCGTTAAAATTGCGGCTCTTTTACCGCCAACTTCAGCCATAAATTGATTGGGCATATATTCAGACAGCGCAATAAATCGCGGTGTAAATTTGCCGTTATGTTGTACTTGTTGCATAATAAAATCCTCGTTGTTGTCCCCAGCCCTCGGAAGCTGGGAACGAGAAAGAAGTAAAAGTAAGAGCTGATTAGAATTTTTCTAATCGGCTTTTTTTATGCTGCCATTACATCTATATAATTTTGTTGATCCTCCTTTTTTAGTTGGGTGACAATTTTCTCTTTAATGTCATTTTGCTTTTCATCACTTAAAAGCTCGGTAATATCAAACTCCCCTGCCCCGACTTCGAGCAAATCTATATCCTGAGCGAACACATCAAATTTGATTAAAAATTCCTTATTTTCATAAGTTAGTTTTAATTGGATTTCTTGATTACCGCCCTCCTGTAATTTGAAATTAGGTTTCATTGGTACACCTCCGCATGTTTTTCGTAAACTAAGGTATTTTGAATATTAGTTCGATTTACTAAGCCTTCAGATTCACATGCTGAAACCCCTAAACTCCTAGCTTCACGTATAGAATCCGCGACCACTAAAACATCCCAATAATTTGAGCTGTTTTTTTCACGAACAGAAACCCCGAACAATGCCTTTTTTTCAATGCTCATAAATCACCTAGTATTTTGATTTTTTTCCAATTACTTTAACTTCTCCATATTTATTTTTAAGAAGCGCATAGTGGCTGCCTTGTTGTTCTTTAACAAAATAACCTTGCATCTCTAGGCTTGATAGTTCGTTATCAAACTTTTTTGCTTTTGTTAGTCGTGCCATTTTTATTACCTCTTTTTAATGATTTTAATAAAAGTGGCGGGGATAGTTGCGATCTATCCCATGCCTGCGATTTTTTCAGTTTAGCCACCCCAAACAGACCGCTTAAAGAGTGGGTGATATTGGCGGGAAGCAAACCCTAACCACACCTTTATTATACTATTTTAATAGTATAAAGTAACTATAACCTATTGAAATAATTGAATAATATTAAAATTACAATTGTAATTATAAGGCTGCTTGATAATGAAAAATTAAAGATTTTTTTAATAATTTTAGATTCAAATAACCCACCAATTAAATAGTGAAACTTTAGTGCTGGCCGACGAACTGGCAAAGGCAAAGATCGAAAAAACCAACCAACAAAACGCCACCAAGGCGCAGGCGGCATTCTTCTATTAAATAAGTAATCAAACATAAGTATTTACTCCTGAATATATGAGCCGGTGCGCGAAGCGCACCGGCTAGAAAACTAAAGGGCAAAAGCTAAAGAGCTAAGCTTGGGCTGTGCCTGAACCGGCTCAGTAACAATCACGCCAGCCGATAGAACCGAACCAACAAAAGCGCGCAGGCGAGAACAAGCCCATCCATCAGGAACCGCTATCTTTACCGCGAAAGTGGGAACAACCAAACCGCAGGAAGAAAAGACAGGCGAACCGGAAGAGCCTGAACGAACCCACACGCGCAGACCATAAGAAGCTAGTACCTTAGCGACAGCTGAAGCTGAGGCCAAGCCATCAAAAGGCACAAACAAACAAGCCGGAGCCGGAGAAAATCCAGCGGCACGACCGCCGGCTGGAAGCGGACGCGAAGCCCAAACCCAGCCAGACGACAAAGGGCGAGCAACAACAGAACCCATGCGAGACGATGAACGAACAGCAACGAAACCAGACATAAAACCCCCTAAAAACAACGAGAAGAAACGGAGAAACCACACTCCACCACACCTATATTATACAATAATAATTGTATAATTAAAACAATTATTATTGTATTTTAGTAAGAAAAACAAAGACTTAAAGGCACTTACCTACAAATTGTTTTTATTTATTACCGTGAATTTTAATGTGAGCTGAATAGCGGATTTTTTATTGTTTGCGCGGTTTTTTTGCGCTAACAATAAAAAACCGCAGGCCGTGCGCCTGCACTTAGAAAGTTCTAGCAATTGTTCGAACCGTAGGCATAGCCGGAGGGGAGTTTTAAATAAGTGCGCTACTTAGGAGCTTTCCGAACGAAATTAATTTTGATATTAAATGAAGAAAATAGACAAGTAGGAAGTAGCGCCACCTTAGATCTAACTGAACTTTAAGAGTTGTATGAGTCCTGTTTATATAACTGAAAAAATGAACAAAAAATTCTTAAAACACAATCTATTAACAACAATAATTGTACAATCAAATGCAAATAGGCGTATATTTACCCGTTAAATTACAGATCAAGGTTAATAGTTATGATTACTTTAGGAAGCAGGTTGAAATTTTCCAGAAAGCAAAGAGCTATGACACAAAAAGACCTTAGCGAAAAAAGCGGGGTTTCACAGCAATTAATATCGAGAGTCGAAAGCGAAAAAATTGATAATACCACTGAAATTTTTTCTTTAGCCGAGGCTTTATGTGTAAGTGCTAAATGGTTATCGAAAGGTGAAGGAGAAATGACAGAAGAGGCAGAAGCATCTAAATCATCAGACTCTTTAACCCATGAAGCACAAGAATTAGCTAAAGCGTTTCAAAAATTACCGCCTAAACAAAAAACGCTTATTCAACAAACAATTAAAGCTTTTATTGATTCAAATAAGACTGATTAGTGATTTTTTATTTTCTGATTAATCATAACAAAGCCCTACATCACAAAAGACCGTAGGTATAACGCAAGACTGAGAAGCGGATAGCAGGGATGCTGTCCGCTAGTGCTCATGGATGAGCAGTAATCAAAATAGTGTTTGGCGATAGCCTAACCATTCATTGGGATTGTGTATTGCAGGGAAAGCATGAATAAAAGTACGAAAAATTGAGAACAAAACGCAATTATCCATACGAGCGGTTAGCATGGACGCTTACCGCTTTTACCAGGGAAGGAATGAGAATAAAAAGTGCTGGGCGATAGCTTAGCCATGCAATTGAATATAAAAATAAAAAAAACCAAGCGCACCTCTCAGGTGCTTATCGAACGCAACTTAACTTCAGGTATAAATTGATGAAGTTAACTGGTAGATAAGGTGCGCCTCCTTAACTAGCCACTAAGCTTAAATTTCAGTATGAAGTTGGGTAATGCTCAGATGAAATAAGCAATATTATTTAATTTTAAAGAAAGAATTAATATAGAGACTAGCGTTACTTTTCGTACCGCTGGACTTCAGACTACGTAAGGGGAATTTTAACCTAAATATTTAGCATCTATAAACAAACACTAGTCTATAATTAATATCGGTCTGGTGTCTGATAGCGGTAACGTCCAGTCTCCATTTAGGTAGTTGAGCGCCAGGCCACCTTTAGCCATCAATAGCAATCCCAAAGAATAAGCCCCGCCTCAGAATCAGTTTCAAAATCATTCAGCAAACCAATTAATTCCTGATTCAATAGCAACGGGGTTTATGCTCCGAATTCTGCGTCGCCCCTTACTACACTATTTACTCAATAATTCACTACTCTAGGCAACTCCTTAGCCTGAGCTACCCAGTCCTCAACCTGTGAAAGCGCAGCTACTTTCCGCACCAGCTTCTTTTCATCATTTACCTCCAGCATCTTCGCATGCAAATTATCCGCCCGGCGCTGTGCTAATTCAGGAACTGTATCGACACCAGAAAATTCAAGTAAATCCGCATACTGAGTGCTAATTCCTTTTACTCTGGCCAGATCAGCACGGTTGATCCAGTTTAGTATCAGTTTTTCACTGACCCCCGTTTTTTCAGCAATTTCTTTACGTCCTTTTTTCTCGCTGCCAGCCTCTAAAAGTTTCTCCAGAGTGCTTATTCCAACTTCTTCCAGTTTAGCTGAATAGACAGCACCAATACCTTCAATATCCGATAATTTTGACATCAGGTTTTCCTTATAAGTTAGGGTTGTTTATGCATTTTATTCAAGGCATTCAGGATCATCAAGAGATTAGTCATATTATGAATCTAAAACTCTAATCGCTTGCCAATACCGTTTCCTCCAGTAACTATTATCCAGGCGAGAGATGGAGACACCTTTCTTAGTAGATACATGCAGAAACTTTTTTTGTTCAAGATAAATGCCAACATGCCGTTGCCATATACCTGTTTTAAAAAAGACTAAATCACCGGCTTTTAAATCTTCTTGATCATCGACAGTTTCACCACTAAGTACCTGCTGTTTAGTAGTTCGTGGTAACTCGATATTAAAATTATCTCGAAATGTTAAATAAACAAGCCCGGAGCAATCAATACCGTTTTTAGATAAACCACCAAAGCGGTATTTAACTGACTTCCATTCTGAGAGCTGTGCGTATAAGGCTTGTTTTATATTAGTTATTGGAGAATCTTTATGGAGTTTTACAGGTATATGATTGCTAGTACAGGACGATAGAAAAAGTAGAAAACAGGTAATTAAAAGGTACTTTGGCTTATAAAAAATAATAAAGTCATTCATGAAGTACACTCCCAAAGAATAACCCCATCAACAACCCCAATCGCAGAATCAGGCTCAAAAGCATTCAGAAAAGAAAAAAATGAGCTATTCAGTGCAGCCAAAGCTCCTTTAGTCTCACCTGAAATAAGCCGGTACCGTAATGGTTTGTTATTGCTACAATCAGCATCAGGAAAATGCTGAGTATATGAATTAACTCGATAGCCTTGAGCGGTTAGTAACTCTGCAACAAAAGGTAATCCTTTGGCCATATATAAATCCCAATTAACTTTTTTGAGAGAATGTAATCCAGCCAATAAGGTGGTGGGGAGTAATATCAGATGATATAGTATGGTATGATACCATCTCATACCATACTACTTTGTAAGCTCACTTATTTTCTTATCAATCTCTTTCTCAAGTACATCCATACAAAACTTTTGCATGCTATCTGGGGTATGTTCAGCAATGAATTTTAGCTTGAGCAAATAAGGTTCAGGTAGTCTTAAGTTGTATGCTTTTTTAACATCCTCTCTAACACCGGTGCTCTCCCAAGGATAAGTAGCTTTACGTTTAACAACTTCTTTTTTCGGAGCTGTTTTTTCTTCAGCGCCAGAAATAAATGCTTCTAAATCTTGTGCCTTTTTACCTGGTAATCTACTTTTTAAGTTATTCATCACCAAATACCTCTTTGTATAATACTTCCATTTCTTTAGCTGCTTTTGGGTCTTTAGGTTTTAACTCGATAACAGCCAAACCATCTTTAGCTGCTTTACGATAAGCAATTCGATCACGAATGGCTATATTTGCTAAATCCAGATTATCAAAATCTTCAAGAAGCTTGGCGGTATCATCGGATTCATGTACTGATGGGTTAGTAGATGAACGACTGATTATCACGTTTGCTATTAAATCAGGGTTAAACGCTTTTGCAGTTTCTACTAATTCTTCCATTTGATTCAGTGTCCAAATATCAAATTGCGACGGTTGAATTGGCACGAAAGCTTTTTCAACAACAACTAATGCTGATCTTAATTCAATCGAATCACGCCCACCGGCATCAATAATAATATCCTGGTAACGAGACGATAAATCTTGCACCTCTTTGGGTAAGCCTTTGCCAAACTTTTGAATACAAGCCACTCGCGGAGTAATGCCTTCTTCATCCCTGCTTTGCGCCCAATAATTCGCACTGCCTTGAGGGTCTGTATCAATTAGCAGTACATCACGGCCAGCTAAGGCTCGCATTGCAGCTAAGTTTGTAGCGATAGTAGTTTTACCTGTACCGCCCTTTTCACCGCCAATTAAAACGATCATATTATTTTATCCCATGTTATATCGTATGATATGGAGTGGTATCATATCATTTCATACTACTTATTAGGTGCTTGGCTATATAAATTACTGAACAAGCGCACTACTGAAAATATCATTGCCTGAGTAATAGGTACAGCCGAAACACGAGCAATGCTTTCAGCAGCATACTCATCAATTTCTACATTCATAAAGCGAATTAAGCCCATTTGCGTACCTTCATTAGCTGAGCGTTCATGAAATCTACTTTGTAAATTGGTTCTTATTTTTCCGTCCATTTCATTATTAGGAATTAAAGCCTGTAATTCTGCATCGAGAAGAGCGGCTTGTTTTATCAATGATTCTTCATTTTCAATAGGTGCTTCACCAAAGGAATATTGATAGACAAAAATTATATCGAAGCATAAGCCCAAAAATAGTTCGGCCATTTCTGGATTTTGTTGCTCTATCAGAGATGGGAAAACCGTGAAAATTGTTTCAGCTAAAGCAGCTTGTTCAATCTGAAATTTATGCAGTAATACATCTGCTGTTTCATTATCAATGCCACGGGAATACTTAATAGAAGAAAGCAGGGCATGGTCACTTAGTTCGTACATATTAGATGATATTGATATTTATTTTAAAGGGTTTACCGATTTTTCTTGGGTCAGAAACTTAGAGTCAAGACCTTTAGTCTAGAATTTTAGTCTAGAATTTTAATCTGTGTTCTTATTTAGTGGTTTGTTAGATGATTCTTCACTATCTTTACTCAGTTTTTTGTGAACTTCAATATACGCGGAAGATCCAAAATAAAAAGCTATAACAATACCAGTGATTGATGTAAAACTAGACATTAACGTCTCGGTCATTTGCGGAAGATCCCCGGTCGATCGATAAAAAGCCCACGTTACAACCAATAGTATGTAGATAATCGTAATAGAGGACGCAATTGGAATTTTTAAATCTATTTTAGACTCGATTGATCGTTGAATATAGAGCATTCCTAAAAAGGTAATAATAGATACAGAACCGAAACCAAAAGCCATCCATGCTCGATGATAAATACTTCCAAAGATCGCGATTGCAAAGAATAACAAATCTACTGCAACAATAATTACTATTGGCTTGGCCAAAATTTTAGTCATAACTAAGCTCTCTATTTTTCTTGAGTCCTGATTTTTTCAGGTTCTTTTTGTTTAACTATCGCAGCCTTCATAATTTCTACTTATTCTTAAATAGTGATATGAAATCATCCTATTTTTCAGCTTTTCAGGCGTCTTGGTATCCAGTTACGATATTGAATTTAAATTCAAGTGCAGCATCTAAAGCCGCTCGATCAACGCCAGTTTGTCCACCATATACGATTTGTATTTTGTTCATACAATAACCCTGAATATATAATATTAAATGATATAGTATCATATCATACTATATCATTTAATACGCCAGACATCCTAACGCCAAAGCCCAACACACTGAAGCTAAGCAAAATAAAGGAGGCTTAATAATAGGGGAGGGTGGTTAAAGTTAAGGAATACAGGTAGGGATTTTGTGGGAGGTGGAAGTGGCGGACATCAAATAATTATGCCGAAGGCATTCATCATTGTGGTAGAAGCCTAGAGGTACATCAAAAGTTAGCCGATGATATTAAGCTTGATATACCGTTAACATTCATACCCGATAGCCTGAAAACAAAAGCCAAGTATCCATAACGCAAGGAGAGCAGGGATGCTGTCCGTTTTTATCAGGGACGTAATCGGACTAGCTGAATATATAACGCAAGACTGCAATAAAATCGCGATGAACTTTAAAGAGCAGCTGAAGACTAGCATTTGTGACCGACAGTTCAAAAGCGTACAGGGACGTATGCTTTTGAGCGGAGGGAACAATTGCGGGTTTAATGCGGTGAAGCTTCATGGCAGATAGCAGGGATGCTTTCTGCCGCAGCCACGGATGGCTTTTATCAAATAAAGTGCTGGGCGATAGCCGAGCTAGTCATAATATTTCGATATTTACCTCTACCTACTTCAAATCTTATTATCATTAGATAAATTAGGACAGGTGCTAAGCAGTGCTTTTGGTTAATTTATTCCAACTTATAAAACTGGATAATAACTTTCTTTAAACATTGCAAAAACCGTTTTTAAGCTTTCATCTGACTGATCACCCATACCTCTTAACCATCGAACTTCAATGTCTAAGTAATTCGCCCACGCAACTCCTTTTTTAAAATCACGCCATTTATCTACCTTTGCGCAAGATTCTATATATTGATTTACAAGCTTATATTGATGTATACCAGCAGTATATTTGGCTTCATCAAATGCTTTTTTATAATAAAGATAGGCTGATTGATGATCTTCTTCTCGATAGCAGCTATTAGCTCGAACCCAAAGTGACAGCCAGGCTAAAGCGTTATCTAAATTAGCATTTTTTAATTCAGATTCATATGCAGTAATTTCATGCTCTTGTAATTTGGAGTTATTTTTTATTTCCATCCCTTTCATCAATAGCTCTGGAAAATGCTGTGGTACCTTAATGGTTTTTTGATACTCTAACGTATCAATATACTGCATAACTAAGAACGATCCATATTCTTTAATCAGCGGATTTATAATTTCCCCGGGAATTGCTGATTGAAATTTATTTCTATAAAAACTGTCAATTTTATTAGCTAGATAAGTCGCTTGGTGAGCTTTAAATTTCCAATAATCTGGGACTTCTTCATACCAAATAGCATCAATCTCGTCAGGATCAGAAATATTTTTTATTGATAATGTATGCTCAATACCAGTTTTCATAATTTGATTATCTTGATCCAAATATAAAGAATATTTTTTATATAGGCCCAGTAGGTCGTGCAAATACTGCTCTCCAAAGCTCTTTTCGATTTGTTGAAAGATAAAAGTTGTAAATCGAGATATGAAGAGTATTAAAGTAATACTTTGTTTAATTTGTGGTTCTATTTCTTTTTGGATGCAGGGATCATCACATTCTTCTAATGCTGTAAATGAGTCATTTAAATTACTGGCAATAGCACTCCAAGTAGGAAAACTTCGACCATTTAGCCATTTTGAGGCATTTTCCAGGTTTTGGTTTAATCTGTAATTAACTGAACAACTTGTAGAAGTTTTTCCTAAATCAACTGCTTTATTTGGATAATGAAAGTTAGTTTGAGATGTTTCTGTGATTTGATATGTCCATCTAAGGGCTTTAGATAGAGGAGAAATTATTTTGTTATTTTCAATACTTGGTAAAAACCAAAATCTATCTTCTGGAGAAGATAAACCTAAAATAGAAATATTGAATCGGGCTAAATTTTTATAGGGAGAAAGAACTGCCCTGGATAAAAAACGTCCTCGTATAGCCCATTGAAGAGTATTTTTTTTGGGTAAATACGTTCCTTCCCTTTTTACTAAATCCAAATATTGCTCGAAAACCTCGTATAGTGATTCACTTATTGCCCCCGTTATGCGGTCTGAGCATGAAATACTGTGTACACACTCAAAAAAAATATTTAATAGCTCGTAAAAAATTTTTTCTACATCACCTTTTTCTTCAGATAATCTATTTAACGCTGTTTGGATTGATTTTTTTCTTTTTTCATCCTCAATTACCGCATTTTTTTTATCACCCTTTCGAGCTAAAATACCTGTCGCATCAAATAAGAATTTTGAGATTTCGCCTAATGTTGGAAAGGAATGTGTTGCCATTGTCACCTTTTTGACTTTTTCATAAATTTAAAACGCCCCTTGTAGCCAAGGGGCGGATATCACTATTTGCTTTGGTTAGGGTTCAGTTGCTTTCCTCTATTGCCATGAACTTTAGCATTAGTAGGGTTATTGCCCGGAGTCCTAGTATTTGGGTTTTTGCTATCTGCTTTATGATTGTTTTGATTTGTTGTTTTTTTATTGCTCATCATTATGTCCTGTAAAATAATGGTTAAAGTGAGCACTAAGTTTAAAATTTTTAAATGACTAGATCACATGGCTTTTTGGCGACATTAATTTTTACTATAGTGAACTCAAAAAAATAGAAAGAGCAAAAGCCAGTTTTGAGGGTTCTTGAAAAATTGAATGAAGGTGTTTTTCAAAATACACCCCCTACAACGCTTTAACCACCCTGCACTTCGGATACCCACTACAACCCCAAAACTGCTTCCCCTGATTATCACCTCGCTTTGCGGTTCTCAGTACCATAGCTTCACCGCATTTAGGACAGGCATTCTCAATATTATTTGAAATAGGTGTCACTTTAACCTGATGCTGTTTTTCCTCCACGATAGTTTTGACATGCTTAACATGATCTCTATGCGTTTTAAGTGATGGTTTTAATCTGCCTGTAGTTATCTTAGAACAAATATCTTGTACATCGATTTCCGTAAATACTGGCTGATTTTTGTTTTTGATATATCGAATATAGCCACCTGCATAAACGACATTATCCGGCATAGCTGTTTTAAAAGTGCTGTCTCCAACAAAGACGACAATAGAAAATATTGTAGTTGGCTCAATATTTAAAGCGGCCTGCAATGATTGGGTATGTTTATAGTTTTGGTGCAGAGGGTTCTGAAATTTAGAAGTATGACGGTAAATCTTTTGAGTCCATGTTTTCTGTTTTTCACTGCCAAAGATCCAGCCTTTCATGTTTTTTGTTTCAATAACGAATACACCGTATCTGGAAACAATTATATGATCTATTTGAGTGCTGCCGTCTTCAGTTGGAAGCGTTACATTTTTAAATAGGGTGTATATGTTCTTGTCGAGAAAAATTTTTGCGGCTAAGTTGACTTTTAGTTCACCAAAAACACCTTTCATAAAAGATGACTTAAAAAAAGCAATAATTATTAGAGCAGGGAAGAGCCACCAATATGCGCTAAATAATGCACCAAATGTTTTTGTTAGTATTAAAGTCGCATCCATTAAATTATTCCTGAGTTAATTTTTTCCATAATTCCTTAATAATCACCCCAGCTGCATCATCAGGATGCGGTGTCCCACAATCTGCAACCAACTTGCCACCCAAATCATGCAAGCCAAAAATATTTCTAATCGTCAAGCCTAAAGTAAAGTGTAAATCGAACAGTTCATCTTCCCGTAAAGCCGCGATTTCATTTTTCTGCTCATCAGTAAGAATACGCATAAGAAAATCTACAGCATCGTTTACTGTTCCAGGTATTGTGATTATTTTTTTAAGCTGGGTAGAACACAAATTATTCATTAAAAATTATGTTTCTAGCATCATATAAAGATATAAAAGCACTGTTATTGTTATCATTACAGCTCTCCCATAAGCGACTAACGAGTTGTCGATCAAATCTACCTCTATCATCTTCGGTTAAAACCATTTCATGCATAGAATTTTTTTCAAAAACTAGTGTTATATTTTCTTGATCTTCAGTCTGTATTGAATCGAGGTTAGGTCTATAGTAATAACAGTTGTCAACTCTTACTCCTTCTCCTTCTCCTTGTCGCTCATAGTATATGGATATAAAATAGGCATTTCTTGGAAGGTCATCCCCATTTTCAAAAAAATTAAGGGGTACATCAAAATCATTCATAACATTTTCAAATGCTTGAGTGGAGATTTCTAATGGCTCATTATCCCTATAAATAACAATGAATATATTTCTGTCTAGAAAAATATTTGGGTTACTCCTTAATGAACCTAATATAGAATTTTCTGGAGGAACTAGGGGTCTATTATTTCTTCTTCTACTCCATATTTCCTTAGCGTTTTGAATGGCAACACTTGTTATATCTGAAGCTACATCATCCCATTGCGTATCAAACCATTTATTGATTTCTGATAAAGTTGTTTCATCTTCGACTAAAACACCTGCTTCTAACCATCCATTAACTTCATCATCTTCATAAGAAAGTCCATTAGCAGACAAATTAGCTGATCCAACAATAGCTTGTATACCTTCATCTAAATACACTTTAGCATGTAAATTATTTATTGTTCGTACTTGTATTCCTAGACGAATTAATTCCTCTACCGCGTATGGATTAGTGGCTCCGCTTTCTAAGTTACATATTATTTTTGTTGTTTCTGGTGGTACATCTTGAAACGTAGCTATCGCCCTATGCCCTAAGAAAGCAACAGCACATTTTTTTGTACCTTCCCTCATTAATAGCTGATTAATTGCATCTGTATTTTGATCTGCATAGACAAATGTCATTTAACTTGTCCTATTGTTCATAATCCGCAAACCATATCTAACAACTTCTCTCTGTGGGGGAGGGGTTAAACTGATTTCAAGTTCTTTTAATGCTTGGCTGATAACAGA
>Ga0105350_10001599_pt1 | contig 14163 bp, 13 predicted proteins | sample EN1Hudsemesocosm_FD_83506 | JGI IMG/M metagenome (GOLD analysis project Ga0105350, IMG submission 83506) | Methane-oxidizing microbial communities from mesocosms in the Hudson Canyon - EN1E Hudson Canyon | ecosystem: Environmental > Aquatic > Marine > Cold seeps | place: Hudson Canyon... | reverse complement strand
GTGGCTAATGATGTACTAATATTTGTCAGAAAATCACCATTATTGGGTGAGTCATCGGGACCTACATTATTATTAATAAGTGCATTGGCAAAGTTTTCAATCGTTTTGAATAATGTTTGACGATTTTCTGTCACTGTTTTTTCTATCACTTGGGTATCACCTTCAGCAGGTGCGCCCGTCAACTTAACAGTTAATTGAGGAAAACTCGTCGAGAGTGAATCTAAATCAACCGACATACCATCAATATAATCTACTGTTGCTGTATTGGTACCATCTGTTATTTCATAATAGGCAGGTACACCTACGATAGGAACAGGAAGAGCGAGAGGATCAGCTACAATTTCTTCATGAAATGTAAATGTGATGGGGGAGAATGTTTCAGACACGCCTGAATCAATCGTTATTTCAACTTGCCCTGTACCCGCACCTGTTGTTATTTGAAATGTGTCGGTATCAATGGGCGTACCTGATAAATCAATACTCATGGGTGGGTAACTTGGATCAAGCGTCGATAAATCTACCGTTAAAGGACCAGGAGCAGTATAAGCAACGGGGACTTGTGGATAATTAACACCATCACCAATCAGGTATTCTGTAGGTGGGCCTGCTTGGTATGTTACATCAACAGGTGAGAATGTAGCTGTTCCCCCCGTATAAGCACTTACGTTTAACTGTGCTGTACTTGTAATGTCTAAAGTGGGTGCTATCGCTGGCGCTAATGTACTTGTTTTGGTCGTTGAAATAACGGGCGATTCAAAAATCTGATTACCCGGATCATTTGTTTCGACTAAAACACCTGCACCTACTTGTATATTTCGTTGCCCTTCATCACCTTGATAATCACTATTTAGGTTTTGATAAGGTTGCGTATTAGATGCAAACCCTGAAAAAAGATAATCACCATTTGAATCTCTAGTATTGGAAAGTGCTAATAACTGTTCATTAAGTTGTTTAATTTCAGCGGCTATCGCTTGTTTATCAGCTTGTGTATTCGATGAATTTAAAGCTTGGACAGCAAGCTCTCTTATCCGCTGCAACATATCAGTTGAACTGGCTAAAACACCTTCTTCAATTATTTGTTTGTTTTCAGCCTTATCAGCGTTTGTCATATATTGCTCAGACAAATTAAATTCACGTTGTAAATTCAACATTTGCACTGATCCAGAAGGATCATCTGACGGGTTTAAGATCCGCTTACCTGTCGAGATCTGTAATTGTGTCTTACCTAGCTCCGTCTGCTGATTAAGCATCGCTGAAAGGTTTTGATCAAAAATATAAGCTGTTGAAACACGCATAGTCAGCTCCTTTACATCGCATTAATCAGTGAGTTAAACACTGTATTAGAGACGGTTATAATTTGTGATGCTGCTTGATATGCTTGTTGATATTTAATCAAACTCGCAGCTTCTTCGTCTAAGTTCACACCTGACACCGATTCATAACGAAGATTGGTTTGCTCTAACAGGCCTTTTTGAGTTTTTTGGTTAACATCTGCCTGATGTGTTCTCGTCGCGACATTAGCGACTAAGATACCGTATGAATCACCAAATGATTCTGAATTACCATTCAAAATTTTAGCGATTTGTAAGTCACCAATTTCTAAGGCGTTTCGATTATCACCTACTGCAGTGAAGTTACCTAAGCCATCAACACTATTACTCATTGTAAATTGATCAGCCTCAACCGGAACACCTGTTAATGTAATCGTCATTGATGGCGCTGTTGGTGCTGTAACGGCCGGAGGCGTAATTGAGAAAACAAGTGTCGACATATCAAACGTTTTGCCGCTATCCGTTGATGGATTGTAGGGAAGCGTTGCCGTTTCACCTTGATAACTCACAGTGTAACTATTGGCAACACTATCAAAACTAAATGTTATATCACTATTTATTGCTTGTGCTGCTACAGGGTTGGATAGTGCCGTTACTGTGTTTATCTCTAGTCCTGCCGTACCTGTATTTGTTTGGCTTTTAGATGAAACAACAGGGAATGCAACGGCAATATCACGAGGATCTGTTATTGCCAGTCTAATACTTCCCGCACCTTGGATGGCAGGATCAGCAGGCTCAAAAAAGTTACCTCCCGCATTTCCACTTAGTGTGATACCCACTGTATGTTGAGCATTTACATTATCAATCATGCCTACAGCTAATGCATCAATTTCACTTCGTGCCGGGTCAATGACATCTTGACGAACCGTTAATAAACCACCAACAGTCCCCCCTGTTAATTGTGATGAAATATTAATATTGCTAGGGCCATAGCCCACTTCAAATCGTGAAGTATCTGCCGGGTCTGTTGTAACTGACAACTCAATAGCTGATTGCCCAACAACAATACCTTGCCCCTTACCAACAAAGATATTCATCGAGCCATTGCTTTGCTCAATACTGGTTACCGATAAATAGGTCGATAATTCATTAATCAACCGGTCACGCTGATCTAGTAAATCATTAGGAGGAGTACCATTTCCACCTAATGCTTCAGTAATCGCTTTATTAAGGTTAGCGATACCTGCTGAAATAACGTTAACATCTTTTATCGCTGTATCTAAATTACTATTAACTTGCTCACTAAATGCCGTTAACTGACTATCTAGGGTATTGAAACGTTGAGATAAGGTGTCTGCTTCCGTCAACATTACCTGACGTGCAGGAATAGAGGTGGGATCATCCGCAACATCTTGAACGGCATTGAAAAATCCTTGCAAACCAGAACTCAGTGATAATTCTGGTGCACCCAATAAATCATCTACTTGTCTGGCAAACGCTGAGAAGGTATCTAGTTGTTGTTCTTGTGATGTGAATATACGGACTTGATCAGCTAAAAAATCATCAAACCTGCGTTCAACACTTGTGATGTTGACGCCTGAGCCAATGTAATAGCCACCCTCAAAATTAGGCAGACGCGTACCTTGCTCGACAATCTGACGGTTATAACCTTCAGTATTGACGTTACTAATATTGTGACTGGTAGTTGATAATGAACCTTGTGCAGTGATTAACGCTGATGCACCTACATTTAACATGCTCATAATTTAAGCCCTCTAACCGTCAAATAATCGACGATATTCATGAATGGTTTAACTGTTGCGAGAACTGTGCCACTGTTGAACTATTCATAATTCGTTTTATCTTGTCAGCGTAAGATGGATCGGTTGCATAACCTGCTTTATGTAGGCCTTCAATAAATCTCTCAGGATTAGCGGCGTCTTTTAATGCATTTTGATAACGTGGTTGGGTTTGTAGAAAATCAACATAATCATTAAAACTATCTTGATATGAATCATATGATCTAAATTTTGCTTGTTCATTAACAGCCACACCATCTCGATACTCCATCGTATCTGTTGCAGTAGACTCACCCTGCCAGCGACTATCAGCTTTAATATTAAATAAATTATGACTTGAGCTACCATCTGCATTTTTAATTAGATGTTGTCCCCAGCCTGTTTCTAAGGCTGCTTGTGATAATAATGCTTTAGCTGACGTACCAATTCTTTCTGCAGCCTGTTTTGCCAATGGTAAAAGCTGTTGTACAAAACTTTCAGCAGAATCAAAGGTCATGTTTTTCGACTCTGCGACAATAGCTTCTGTAGCAGGTTTAGCCTGAATAATCTGTTGTAATAAGGCGGGATTTTCAATAACTTGTAATGCTGGGCGTGTGCGAACCGTATGCATATTACCTATGCTTGGATCACTATTCGTTGTTGGTTTATTATCAATTTGACCGCCTAGTTGACGCAGTATTACGTCTCGCAAACCTAAGCCACCTTTTGCTGAAATATCGATAGCTAACTGTTGATCGGACATGTCTTGATACATATCACTTTGAGAGCTATCAAAAATACCCTCTGCTAAACTTGCATCTCGCATACTCTTTAGCATCATATTGACAAACATTGATTCAAACTGACCAGCGACTTGTTTCAAAGTCTCCTGATCTTTTTGATCAACCGTTGCAGAACGACGAAGTTCTGCAAGCCCGCTAGAATCAATAGCGGTTTGAGTAATATTAGTATTAAGTGCCATGACTTAAATAATCACCAATTCAGCTCGTAATGCACCAGCTTGTTTTAACGCTTCTAGTATGGCCACCAAATCACCTGGCGCTGCGCCCACTTGATTCACTGCTCGTACAATTTCATCCAATGTCACACCAGGATCAAACATAAACATACGGCTATCATCTTCGGTTATTTCGATATCATAGTTAGGTGTTACCACTGTTTCACCGTCACTAAATGCATTTGGTTGACTCACTTCAGCATCAGCTGCAATGGTCACAGATAAATTACCATGTGTTACTGCAGCAGGAGAGACGCGAACATGCTGGCCAATAACGACCGTTCCTGAACGTGAGTTCACTACAATTTTAGCGCCTGCTTCACCAGGTTTAAGTTGAAGATTTTCTATTAATGATAAAAAAGGCACACGTTGACTTGGATCACGAGGTGCATTCACTTTAATTGATGAAGCATCCATCGATCTAGCAGTACCTTTGCCTAAGGTATGATTAATAGAGTCAGTTAAGCGACTGGCTGTAGTGAAATCAGCTTGATGTAGGTTAAGAATAATTGAATCGCCCACATTAAAAGCATTTTTCACTGTACGTTCAACGGTTGCGCCATTTGGAATTCGGCCAGCACTTGGAATATTAACAGTCACCCGTGAACCATCTCCAGCTTCTGCACCAAAACCACCAACAACCATATTACCCTGTGCTACAGCATAGATTTTACCGTCGACACCTTTAAGCGGTGTCATAATCAAACTACCACCACGCAGGCTTTTAGCATCACCTAAAGAAGACACGGTGACATCTATAGTCTGACCAGGTTTTGTGAAAGGGGTTAAGTCGGCATGAACAGCTACTGCGGCTACATTTTTGCTTTTCGGATCAGTACCTGGTGGCAATGTCACGCCCATTTCACGCAACATGCTTCTTAAGCTCTGGCCGGTAAATTTAGTTTTATCACCGGTACCATTTAAACCGACAACAAGACCATAACCGACTAATTGGTTATTTCGAACACCTGCAATTGATGCCAAATCTTTAATGCGTTCAGCATAACTCAGGGTTGAAACAGCTAATAAAGCTATTGTCATTAAAATTGTTTTAATATTCATTTTAATACCCCTTAAAACGGCATTAATGCGCTGAGAAAGAATTTACCCAACCAGCCAACTACATTGGCATCATTAGTCGGACCATCTCCAACATAAGATATTTGTGCATCAGCTATTCGTTTAGATGAAATTGTATTATCAGCATCAATATCACGTGGACTAATCATGCCCGAAATACGTAGGTATTCATTACCCTGATTAATCGTCATCACTTTTTCACCACGAACGACCATATTGCCATTGGGTAAAACCTCGACTACGGACACACTAATATCACCACTTAGCTTGTTGTTTAAATCACTATCCCCAGAGCCGGTAAAATCATGTTCCGAGCCTAAATTAAAGGCGAGGGTATTGTCTTTACTACTGGCTAAAGGTAATAAACTCGGTGTATCAAACTGAGGGGTTGTGCCAAAAATTGTTGGATTAGTAATGCTGTTATTACTACTTTTACTAATCGTTGTTTCAGATTCTTTTTCTGCTGAAGTCACTTCTTCTAACTTCACCGTCAAAATATCGCCGACACGACGCGCGCGATAATCTTCAAAGAAAGATACATTTGTTCCTGTATTGAATATGGCGCCATCTGATTGTTCCGGCTGAGCCGTCGCAACAGGGCGAACCGCTGCATAAGCGGGATCACGTTTGGCTTGATTCGTTGTGCATGCCGTAAGCATAATCACGCTAATCAACGTCAAAAATTTAAGTGTTTGTTTCATGATATTCTCCAAATACCGATTGTTATTTGGGTTGATGCAGGGTTTGTGCCAATCGTATTAGATTAAAATATGTGCAGACTCTTCGCGGCTAAAATGCCGCGAAGGAATTAATTATTTAGAGATTCTGAGCAGCGTATTGCAACATTTGATCTGCTGTAGAAATAGCTTTTGAGTTCATTTCATAAGCGCGTTGTGTTTCGATCATATTAATAAGCTCAGTCACCACATTCACGTTAGAGGTTTCTAATGCACCACCAATCGTTGTACCTAAACCTGTTAAGCCTGGTGTTCCTGTAGTTGCAGTACCACTCGCACCCGTTTCTTTGAACAGGTTTTCACCTATAGCTTGTAAGCCTGTTGGGTTTACAAAATCAGCCAATTGAATATTACCTACTATTGTCGGTGCATTTTGACTTGGTTGTAAAATACTCACCGCGCCATCGCTACCAATAGTCACACTCAATGTATCTTGAGGAATAGTGATCGATGGTTCTAAGGGATAACCATTAGACATAACCATCTGCCCGGTAGAATCTATTTGGAACGTACCATCTCGAGTATAAGAAAGTGATCCATCAGGCATGACTATTTGAAAGAAACCACGGCCACTAATCGCCATATCTAAAGCATTTTCAGTTTGCTGAATATTACCTTGAGTATGCATTTTTTCAGTTGCTACTGTGCGAACACCTGTACCAATCATTAAGCCTGATGGCAATTGAGTACTTGCCGAAGACTGTGCGCCAGGTTGGCGAATAGTTTGATAAAGCAGATCTTCAAATACTGCACGGTCTTGTTTAAAACCCGTCGTATTGACATTAGCTAAGTTATTTGAAATAACCGACATCCGTGTTGACTGGGCATCGAGTCCTGTTTTGGCAATCCATAAAGCTTGATTCATGGCGCACCTCCTACATTATTTTGACGCGTAATTGCGTTTTCATTAGTTGAATTGCAACAAGCGTGCCGAAGCTGCACCATTGTCATCTGCAGACTTCATCATCTTGACCTGCATTTCATATTTTCGTTGTAATTCAATCATATTCACTAAGGCACTTACGGCATTAACATTACTACTTTCTAATGTTCCTGATGCGACCTTAATCGTTGCATCTAATGGTGCATTACTGCCATCTTGCAGTCGCATTAAACCATCAGCATCTTTAAATACATTACTTAATTCGGGTTTAACTAATTTAATTCGGTCTAATACAGTCAAAGCATTAGCTTCACTACCAATAGCACGAATACTAATTGTGCCATCAGCACCAATTTCCATTTTCTCTGATGGTGGTATGGCAATAGGGCCGCCTTCACCCATTACAGATAAGCCTGTACCTGTAACAAGTTGACCCGATGCTGTAATTTGTAAATCACCTGCTCGGGTATAACCTTCTCGACCATCTTTACCTTGAACAGCAATAAAACCTTCACCTTGAACTGAGATATCAAGCTCACGTCCAGTCGATTGAATTGAACCTTGCTGATAATCAGTTTGAGGGCGTTCACTCATAGAATAAACGCGTGTTGGAAGACCTTCACCAAACACGGGTTGGCTTCTGAACTGTTCAAAATCAGCTCGAAAACCTGTCGTATTTACATTGGCTAAGTTATTACTATTAGCAGCCTGAGACAACATCGTCTGCTGTGCAGCATTCATTGAAATATATAGCATGCGGTCCATAGTAAAGTCCTCCTATCTACGATCTAAATTAACGAATATTAATAATCGTTTGCGTAATCGCATTATTAGTTTCAATGGCTTTAGAGTTTGCTTGGAAGTTACGTTGAGCTGTGATCAACCCCACTAACTCTTTTGTTAAATCAACATTTGAGTTTTCTAAAGCACCTGATTGCAGCTTACCGAAACTACCTGTTCCCGCTTCACCCGCAATAACTGGACCTGAATCCGTTGTTTCTTTCCAAGCCGTATTACCAATCTTATTAAGTGCTTGAGGATTAGCAAATCGTGCCATGGCAATTTTACCAATCGGCACTGCTTGGCCATTACTATAGTTGGCATTAACCAAACCATCCTCACTCACATCAACACCAGTCAAACGACCTGTTGGGAAACCATTAACCGTTAAAGCACCAACACTAAATGAACCTGAGTTTTGAGTTGAACCGGTTAAGTTCAATGTAATCGTTTGATCTCCAGCACCACTTAATAGCTCTGTACCTGAGGAAACGGTAAAATCAAGTTCAATAGGATCTGGGTTCACTGCCCCCAATGTACCATCTGAGTTAAATTGAACGACCGTTGAGCCCGGCGTTGTTGAAGATCCTAGTCTCACTAATTGATTAGGTGCTACACCTTCTAGAGAGCCGGCAAGTGGCGTTTTAATATCAGCGGCTGAAATATAAGCTTCCATTTGCCATTGATTATCTACCCCACCAATCGCTGCTTCATCAATTTTTTGATAATAGGTAGTAATAATATGTTCATTACCTAATGAATCAAATACCGTTGCTGATGTTGAATTACTGTAAGTTGCAGAATCAAATGGATCGATACTGGTAACGCCAGGGGCAACAAAGGCTGTACCTGCAGTACCTGCTGTTGCTGTAATGCCATTTGCTGTACCCGTTAAAGTATTTACCACAACCGCTGTGTTTGATGCATTATCAGTCATCGTAATACTAAAATTACTCGTACCCACTGTACCTGAAGAGGTCACAGTATATCCTGTACCCAGATCAGCTTGAACTTTATTCACCAAGGCCGTTTCATTGGCATAGTTGGCATTCAATGTAACAGTTGTACCGCCAGCATCAAATGTTCCTGGAGTGGAAAAGTCCAGACTTGTAATTGATTGAGTATTTGAACCACCGACAAAAGCAACGCCAGTGCCATCATTTATTGCAATAGCATTAGAAGGTAAATTCGTTGCGATATTAAGCTCTGTCGTTGACTCTGGCTCACCTTGTGATGCTGGTAATTGAAGCGGTTTTGCCGCACTCATACTGGTTGCTGAAATATTACCTTGGGCATCTACGGGGAAGGTACGTAAGAAGTTACCTTGGCTATTGACCATGAAACCATCTTTATTGACACCAAAAGCACCTGCTCTAGTATACGTTACCTCACCACTATCTTGTGTCGGCGCCATAGCAAAGAAACCTTCACCACTAATCGCCAAATCAAGGCCATTATCAGTAAATTCAAGGTTACCTTGGTTAAATTGTTGTGCAACATTATTCAACACCACACCACTACCAATTGCCGTTGAACTTGATGAGCCAAAGGTTGATACCGCAAATACATCACCAAACTCTGCTCGTGACTGTTTAAAACCTGATGTATTTACATTAGCAATATTGTTTGATTTAACATTCAAATCAGCTGTTGCTGCATTTAATCCACTAAGTGCTGTACTAAAAGACATATCTCAGTCCTCCTTAAGTAATTTCTTGTGCTTCACTAAATGGTACTGAACCAATACCACCTAAATTCATAATTAATCCTTGGTTACCACTTCCAACCAAGACACTTTCAACTTTTGCTACAGTTGCCGTCGCAAATGCAGTGTTATCTCCATTTGCCGTGCCTGTCGCTTTAAACTGATAGACGCCTGGCGTTAGGGCTTGGCCATGGTCATCAAAGCCATCCCAAGTAAAATTGGTATATCCTGCAGCCGAACCCATTTCAATTGTTCTAACTGGGACACCATTTTCGTTATATATTTGTACTTTCAAATCTGTCACAGGTTCCGCGACATTAATTTGACCTCTCATTCCGTCTTCAGCAGTCATCGTGCCAATTGATGAAGGCACTAATACTGAACGACCGACAAGTAAGGAACCTTGCAATGCTTGATCGGATTGCATTGATGCAGAAAAACCATCAAATGATGTTTTTAAATCGCCAATACCACTCACCGTACCGAATGCTGCAATTTGTCCAAGAAACTCACCGCTTTCCATCGGCTTCAAAGGATCTTGATTTTTCAACTGCGATGTCATCAATGACATAAAATCTTCCATCGCAAGTGCACCAGGATCATTTTCTTCTTTTGCTGCCGTCGCGCCTTTGTTTAAGAAAGCATATGCGCCATCAGAATCAATTCCATTAATTGCCATGATTAACTCCCTATTGACCTAATTGCAATGTACGAAGCAATAACTGCTTAGACGTATTGGCAATTTCAACATTATTTTGATAAGAACGAGAGGCCGACATCATATTGGCCATCTCAGAAATAGAATCAACATTAGAATGGAATACATAACCATCTTGATTCGCCATTGGATGACTTGGGTTATATTCAGAACGCACGGGCGCCTGACTTTCAACAATTCCCTTCACCTGAACACTGCCTTGTTTATAACCTTGTTGGGCATCATCTAGAACAGCAGAAAATACAGGGCTTCGTGTTCGATAAGTTTGATCAACACTACTACTCACGCTATCAGCATTAGCCAAATTACTGGCGGTTGTGTTTAAACGAAGTGACTGAGCACTCATTCCACTACCTGCGATATCGAATATATTAAATAGAGACATACGTCTTACTCCCCTCTAATTGCACTTAGCAATCCTTGAAAACGGGCACCTAAGAAATTAAGGCTAGCCTGATACTGGACTGAGTTTTGCATGAACTGTGCCTGTTCGACTTGCTCATCAACAGTATTACCATCGAGTGAGTCCTGCATAGTCGTGCGGAACTGCACTGCAGGGGCGTTAAACTGGCCTCCAGAAGATTGAATATGATTAACGTGAGAAGTTTGCATGCCGGTTGACTGTCCACTTGCCGCCATTTTCATGGCAGATTGGAAGTCAATATCACGCGCTTTGTAATTTGGCGTGTCGGCATTAGCCAGATTCGATGCAAGCAATTCTGCCCGTTGAGAACGGACTCGAAGTGCATCTGCATGAATTCCTAGGGCGGAATCGAAGTTTATCGGCATGTTTTTCTCCAACTTTAATCTTTTTTAATAAAAGACATAGCAGAGAACATGCCAGAATATAAATAACCTTAAAATACAATTACTTACATATTACACAGTAATGACGTCAAAAAAATAGCGGCAATAGACTGCCGCCAAAATTGTGACCTGAAAATTCATACTAAAATAACAAATAAGGCACCCGAAGGTGCCTTATTTTTGAGCTGTTTCATCCCTAATAATCAGCTCAAAAGGAACTAAATTAGGTGATAAACTGCATTCTTTGAATAGAGTATTTAACTCATTAATTTAAGTTTTGGCTCTTCATCATTAAGCATTTCAGTATGATGAGATGCAAAATGGTTCAACATCTCAGCAACCAAGCTTCTCGGTAACCATGCTTCACCATCGTGAACAACACGAACTGCTTTAACAATCAGATGCTTTTGTTCTGAAGTGAGGTAACCACGGACCTTAAAGCCTGAACTTTGCAACATATCAAATGTTGGCAACTCATCAACTAAAATTATATTTTGGGCTAACGGGCAGTTCTGACTTAAATAATGGCAGAGAATATCAGTGTCGATGTTCTCCATATTTTTCTCACTGACAATGATATCTGGATAACATTGCTTTGTAAGGCGTACCGTCTCATCCATTGATGTTGCTTGAATGATGGTCAGCTGTATATCTGTTTGTGCTGCTAATCGCTGCTGAACAGTTCTATCATTACAGATAACGACAACATTAATCATGCGTAAGCTCTCAGTAATGTTGCTATTAACGGCCATTGCTGCTCCCAACCAGTCAGTGGTGATTGTCTAAATCCTGTGCGCACAAACTGTTGTAGATGCCCTTCTACCACGGTGAGCAATAAATTGGCTGTTTCGTTAACCGGACGCCCACCCGCATCAGTTAATGTTAATTCTCTCTCACGTAATATCTGGCGGAATTGTGTTTCTAATCGTTCAAAAAACTGATTGACACGCTGGCGCAATCGCTCTGTTTCTCCCGTCAGTGCTGTGCCCACAAGGATGCTACTGATCCCAGGGTTTTTATCACTAAACCCTAATAGTAAGGTAATGATTTTTTCACAGCGAGCTATCGCATTTTTCTCATTATCTAAGATTTGATTAATCAAACCAAAGATCGTGTCTTCTGCAAATTCAATCAAGCCCTCAAACATGCGTGCTTTACTTGGAAAATGACGATAAAGTGCAGCTTCTGAAACACCCAAGCCTTTAGCTAGTTGAGCAGTCGTAATTCTCTGCCCAGGGTTTTGTTCTAACTCTCGTGCTAATGCTTCTAAAATTTCTTGTCTTCGAGACTGTTTCACTTGTGCTCGTGTTGATTTTTGTTGTTCGCTCATTGCCAGCCTCCTCGAATCAATGTGCCAACACCTTGATCGGTAAACATTTCTAATAATAGTGCGTGTTGAACACGCCCATCGATAATATGTGCAGTTGTTACGCCTGCTTGTACAGCATCGAGTGCACAACCAATCTTTGGTAGCATACCACCATAAATAGTACCATCCTCGACTAGCTCATTGACTTGCTTGGCATTCAAGCCTGTTAATAAACTGCCTTCACTATCTAATAAACCAGCCGTATTAGTTAATAAAATTAACTTTTCAGCTTGTAATACTTCGGCCATTTTACCGGCAACAAGATCAGCATTAATATTGTAAGATTGCCCCTCTTCACCAACACCAACTGGTGCGATGACAGGAATAAAGTCACTCTGAATCAACATATCGATAACGCTAGTATCGATACTTTTAACTTTACCAACATGGCCTAAATCAATTAGTTCTGACACATTGATAGCCGGATCATCACTATTTCGTGAAACATGTAATTTTTCAGCACAAATTAAGCTGCCATCTTTACCTGTTAAACCTACAGCTCGGCCGCCATGTGTATTAATCAAGTTAACAATACTTTTATTAACTTGGCCACCTAACACCATTTCTACCACATCCATGGTTTCACTATCTGTTACTCGCATGCCACCAATAAATTCACTTTCCTTACCGACTCGATTAAGCAAATCACCAATTTGAGGGCCACCGCCATGAACGATAATAGGGTTAATTCCAACGGCTTTTAACAAAACAACATCGCGTGCGAAACTATTTTTTAGTGATTCATCCACCATGGCATTGCCGCCATATTTAATCACCAGTGTTTTTCCTTTAAAACGCTGTATATAGGGTAATGCTTCCGTTAGAACCTGGGTAACATTTTGTGTACTCTGACTATTTAAACTCATTGTTTCTCTTTTTAAAAAAGCAATATTAGGGTGGGCTTTATTTGCAACATTTGCTGCTTGAATCGCTGCTGAATATCATGTAATTCATCTACCGAATCAGCTTCAAACCTCAATGTTAAACCCGGTGTTGTATTGGATGCTCTCACCAAACCCCAACCATTTGGATAATCTGCTCTCAAACCATCTATTGTATTTATGTCGGCACCATCAAAACGCCCTTCACCCGCTAATTGACGAATAAATCGAGGACTTTCTCCTTCCTCCATTTCGACAAGAATCTCAGCGGTTCCTTCTCTATTTGGTAAAGCGGCAAAGACTTCTGTGGCCCTGCGCTGCATGGGATCATCCGCTAATAATTCTAACAATCTAGAAGCGGCATATAAAGCATCATCAAAACCATACCAACGTTCTTTAAAGAATATGTGACCGCTCATCTCACCTGCTAATTGTGCTTCATGTTCCTGCATTTCCTTTTTAATGAAAGAGTAGCCTGACTTAGTCATGATCGCTTCACCACCTGCTTTAGCTATCTCTTCTCCAAGCAAGTTACTACATTTCACATCGTAGACAACAACAGAGCCCGGCATTCTAGACAAAACATCCTGTGCAAAGAGCATCATTAAACGATCTGGCCATATAGGCGTGCCATACCCATCCACAACACCTAACCTATCGCCATCACCATCAAATGCCAAGCCCAATTCGGCTCCATGTTTTTGAACAGCCTCCGTGAGATCATGTAAATTTTCAGGAATACTTGGATTAGGGTGATGATTCGGAAAACTTCCATCAACATCACAATATAACTCGATAACCTCACAACCTAGTGCTTTAAATAGGACAGATGCAACAGGACCAGCAACACCGTTACCACAATCGATAACAATTTTCATTGGCCTGCCTACTCTTACATCTCCAACTATTCTGCTAATATAATCCTTTGCAATATTAGCTTCAGATAAAACGCCTTCCCCAGAACGTAAGTTAGCTTGATGAATCCGCTGATAAATAGTCTGTAACTTGTCACCCGATAATATTTGACCCGCTAAAAGTGTTTTCAAACCATTATATTGAGTTGGGTTATGACTTCCTGTCACCATAACACCAGAGTGTGTACCCATTTGTTCGCAGGCAAAATACATCATCGGGGT
>Ga0105350_10001592_pt1 | contig 14198 bp, 10 predicted proteins | sample EN1Hudsemesocosm_FD_83506 | JGI IMG/M metagenome (GOLD analysis project Ga0105350, IMG submission 83506) | Methane-oxidizing microbial communities from mesocosms in the Hudson Canyon - EN1E Hudson Canyon | ecosystem: Environmental > Aquatic > Marine > Cold seeps | place: Hudson Canyon... | reverse complement strand
TCGCGATGCGTATTGTGCATAGCACCGGTTTGCCTGACGTTGCTGAGCAAGTGCATTTTAGCCAACATGCCTGTCAGGCAGGGTGTGAAGCATTAAAGCAGTATAAAGCGATTTTATGTGATGTGGAAATGGTTAAGCAGGGGCTAACCAAACGCATGCTAAGTGCTGAACCTTTATGCTATTTAAATGATGTTCGAGTGCCTGAGCTAGCAAAACAAAGGGGCGACACCCGTTCTATGGCTGCTTTGGAATTTTGGGCTGAACATTTGGCAGGTAGCATTGTCATTATTGGCAATGCCCCCACAGCATTGTTTCGTTTAATGGAAATGCTTGAAAATGGCTGCCCGAAACCAGCACTTATTATCGGTATGCCGGTTGGTTTTGTTGGAGCAGCGGAGTCTAAACAAGCGCTTTGGGAAAACTATAAAAAACTGGGTGTTGAGTGTATGACATTATTGGGTCGACAAGGCGGTAGTGCCGTGGCCTCTGCTAGTTGTAATGCTTTATTACGCTGTAATGCAGGTGAATTATATTGATTCATATCATTGGTTTGGGGGTCAGTGAGTTTGCCGAATTAAACTCATCTGCTAGTTCGGCATTGGCCAGTGCAGCTTGGGTGATCGGCTCTGTTCGCCAATTAGCGGTAGTTGCTCAGGTAACGAGTTCAAGCAGCCAGCATATGATATTACCACCCTTAAAAGAACTAGCTCACTGGCTTGAAGACCGACTGGAAGATAAGCAGACCTCACAGAACATTGTTGTACTAGCCTCCGGAGACCCGCTGTTTTATGGCATTGGCCGTTGGTTCTCAAAAAACTATCCAGCAGATGATTTATGTTTTTACCCGGCAATTTCCAGCATTCAGGCCGCTTGCCATCAACTGGGTTTATCACTACAGGATATTGAGGTATTAAGCCTCCATGGTCGCCCATTAGCCCAGATACGCAAAACCTTAAAACCGGCGCAAACCTTGGTAGTTTTAAGCGATAAGCAAAGTCAGCCACAAGCCTTGGCGCAGGAATGTATCGGTGCAGGCTTTGAACACTCAGAAATCACCGTATGCGAAAATTTAGGTTATGCAAAACAAGCAATTTCTCGTTTTGATGCTCAGGCTTTAAGTATTTCGAAGCAAGTGTTTGAACCACTGCATTTGAGTGTCATCAAGGTGCAAGGGAAAGGTGGCGTGTTGCCGAGCTTTCCTGGTATTCCGGATGATGATTTTATCAGTGATGCCAGTCAAAAGAGTAATGAGGTAATTAAGCCAAGCAATAGCAGCCGCAAAGCCATGCTCACCAAACGAGAAGTACGTTTGGCGATATTATCACTCATGCAAGCTAATAATGCCGATGTAATTTGGGATATTGGTGCCGGTTGTGGCTCAGTTTCGGTGGAACTGGCTTATTGGAATAAAAACGTTCAAGTTCATGCTATTGAGCATCATGCCGAACGTTTGGCTTGTCTGGAAGCAAATCGTTCACGATTTGGCGTGGTTTCCCAATTGCATATCACCATGGGTACGGCACCGGAATGTTTAGCTGGTCTACCTACACCGAGCAAGGTATTTATTGGAGGAAGTGATGGCCGTTTACCAGAACTATTGACGCTAATTTGGCAGACCTTGACTGAAGATGGGCTGTTGGTAGTCTCAGCAGTAACCGAGGCTAGTAAGCTAAATTTATTGAATTTCATGAATGAGCGTGAACAGTGTCGAGATGCTAGCTGTGAAACACTTCAAATTGCTGTTAGCAAAGGCAGCCAGCTTGCAGGGAAATTGGTTTATCGCCCGAGTTTGCCTGTCAGCCTGTTTAAATTTACCAAGTTGCCACACCTTTGTGAACGAGAAAGAGTAAAATAATGCTTAGCTCGATTTCAAGTTTATCGTCAAAAACAGGTACATTTTACGGTGTGGGTGTGGGGCCGGGTGATCCTGAGCTAATCACTCTGAAAGCCGCACGCCTCATTGAACACGCAGATGTGATTGCTTACCTGTCTAACGCACAAGGGCGATCACAATCACGCGATATTGCGCAGATTATTTTGGCGCAAACGACTAAAAACCAAATAGAGATGCCTATTCAAATGCCAATGGCAGATGACCCCAAGGTAGGCAATCATGTTTATGATCAAGCGTCTTTAGTGCTGGAAGATTATTTAAAACAAGGACTGAGCGTGGTCTTTTTATGTGAAGGAGATCCCCTCTTTTATGGCTCCTTTGCTTATTTACTTGAACGTATGCAATCTGCTGGTGAAAGCGGGTATTCGTGCATCACAGTGCCTGGTATTTCGTCACCTCATGCCGCTTCTTCAGCGCTTAATCTGCCCTTAACCATGATGAAGGAATCCTTCTCGGTCGTCAGTGGTCGTCATGATGATGTCATGATTGAAAATACACTGATCAAATTCGATAGTGTCATTATTATGAAGGCAGGCCGTTCTCGTCCGAGACTTCTGGCTTTATTAAAGAAAACCCAGCGTAGCGCTGATGCACATTATCTTGAATATATCGGGCGTGAGAATGAGCGTATCGTTTCAGATATAGCTGTTTTGGACACAGATGAGGCAGGGCCTTACTTTTCATTATTTGTGGTTAGTCGAAAAGGTGAACGGCGTTTATGATTCGGATTATCTCCCTGACCCATCGTGGCCAACAACTCGCTCAAAAACTTCAACAGTTGATACCTGAAAGCGAGTTATGGCACAAACCCAAGCCCTTTACAGAACAGCTACAGGCCGCCTTTAAACAGGGAGAGCAGCTGATCTTAATCTGCGCGACAGGCATTGCCGTACGCACCTTGGCGCCTGTGTTAAACAATAAACATCAAGACCCGCCTGTGCTCGTTTTAGATGAGCATGGGCAGTTCGTGATACCTCTTTTATCTGGCCATGAAGGTGGTGCAAATGAATGGGGAGCACAGCTTGCACAACTTATTGGCGCGCAATTGGTGAGCACCACCGCCAATGCTTATCTCAAATCAGTTTATACCGTGGGTATGGGCTGTGAAAGACACTGTACTATGGCCGATTTGCAAAGTTTATTAGCAGATTGTTTGAAGCAAACAGGCTTGGAAATAGAGCAAATTGAAAGCATTTGCAGCATTGATATTAAAGCTGATGAAGCCGGCCTGATTGCTTTAGCAAACCACTTGAATAAACCTTTTTGTACTTGGAATAAAAACCAACTTGGCAGCGTAGAAACATTGCTAAGCACTAAATCAGATTATATTTACAGTGTTGTTGGTGTTTATGGCGTTGCTGAATCAGCCGCTTTATACGCTGCACAACAACTCAGTGGTCAGGTGCCTGAATTGGTGCTGCCTAAACAAAAAAATAGCAAAGCTACTTGTGCAATCGCAAGGGCTTACCTGCAAAAATGAGAATAGTATGCGTAAATTATTTTTAGTCGGAACAGGCCCAGGTGATAGAGAGCTTGTCTCTCCAAAAGCTACGCAAGTTGTCAAACACTGCAGTGATTTGGTTGCTTATGGCCTCTATCTGGACTTGCTTGGCGATATTTGCCAAGGGAAAATCCACCATGACCTACCCTTAGGCGAAGAAATCGGACGCGCACGCCTAGCGCTTGAACTCGCTGCCAGTGGCAAAAACACAGCACTTATTTCCAGTGGTGATATCGGTATATACGCCATGGCTACCTTGGTGTTTGAACTTTTGGACCAACAAATTCAGGGTAAAGAAGATCACCCTGAGTGGCTCGATGTAGATATTGAAGTGATACCGGGTATATCCGCTATGCAAGCTGGTGCTGCAAAGGCGGGGGCATTACTAGGTCATGATTTCTGCACGATTTCACTCTCCGATTTGCTTACGCCATGGGAAACAATTGAAAAGCGTATTCACAGCGCAGGAGCGGGAGACTTTGTTGTTTCTTTTTACAATCCTGTCTCAAAGAAGCGTGACTGGCAGCTCAATAGTGCTCGCGATATTTTACTCGAATACCGCCCTGCTGAAACGCCCGTTCTTATAGGCCGGCAATTAAGTCGTGAAGACGAAAATATTACATTTACTACCTTAGCCGAACTCGACGCTAAACAAGTCGATATGTTCACGATGGTAACGGTGGGAAACAGCGAATCCAAACAGATCGCCTATCAAGATAAGCAATGGATTTACACCCCGCGCGGCTACCGTAAAAAGTTATAGAAGACACTTTAAATAAAGCCAGTAAAAACGATTAATCGAAACGATTTATCGAAACTACGAATAGAAACAGCAGGCAAATAACATGACCGTTTATTTTATTGGCGCAGGTCCGGGCGATCCAGAACTTATTACCGTAAAGGGGCAGCGACTCATCGAAAAATGTCCGGTGATCTTATACGCAGGCTCATTAGTGCCCAGAGAAATTTTGCAAAGTGCGGAAGACCAAGCTGAACAAATTATCGATACCGCTTCGCTAGATTTGGATGAAATTCTTGCGTATATCGAAAAAGCACACCAAGCCGGTAAAGACGTGGCTAGGGTTCACTCTGGAGACCCTTCTGTTTACGGTGCAATTGGTGAACAAATTCGTCGTTTGGATGCCTTAGATATTGATTTTGAAATTATCCCAGGTGTTACCGCGACTTCTGCTTCAGCGGCATGGCTAGGAAAAGAGCTGACTTTATCAGGGGTTTCTCAAACCATCATCATGACTCGGTATGAAGGTAAAACCCCCTTCCCAGAGCGCGAACGTTTACCCGAGTTGGCTAAAAGTGGTGCAACTTTGGTGATTCATCTTGGTATCACTCGCATCCATAAAATCGTAGAAGAACTACTACCTTATTACGGTGCAAATTGTCCAGTTGCCGTGTGTTACCGCACTTCTTGGCCTGACCAAGACAAAGTACAAGGCACTTTAAGTGATATTGTCGCCAAGGTACGGGATAAAAAATTCACACGTACTTCCCTTATTTTAGTGGGCCCGGTATTGAGTACCGATGAATTTCAAGATTCCTACCTTTACGACCAAGATCAAGCCCACGTTTATCGACCCAAAGTAAAACCACAAACACCCCGAACGGTAAAGAGAGAGGACACAGCATGCAATTAAACAAAATCCCAGCGACCATCGTGACCGGCTTTCTTGGCAGTGGTAAAACGACCTTATTATCAAAAATACTCAAGCAAGCTAAAGGCAAACGGATAGCAGTGATTGTGAATGAGTTTGGTGAACTTGATATAGATGCAGACTTGCTAAGAAACTGTCCTTTGGCTTGTGAACCGGGTGAAGAAAGTGCCAATGCACAAGGGGAAAATGGTATTTATGAGCTTGCCAATGGCTGCATCTGTTGTACCGTTGAAGAAGAGTTTTTGCCTGTGATGAAAGAATTAGTCGCTCGCCGTGATGATATTGACCATATTCTGGTTGAAACCAGTGGGCTGGCATTACCCAAACCTTTGGTACAGGCTTTCAATTGGCCTGAGATCAAACAATATTGCACAGTAGATGCCGTTATTACTTTAGTTGATGGACCGGCCGTAGCCGCGGGTCGTTTTGCAGATGATGCGGAAAAAGTCGAAGCGCAACGTAGGGCTGATGACAGCCTGGACCATGACCCAAGTTTGAATGAATTGCTGGACGACCAACTCAGTGCGGCAGATTTAGTGATTGTCAGTAAAAATGACCTCTTGGATGAAGTTCAACGTCAGCAGGTGCAGCAAATTGTATTAGCCAAAGTGCCGGCTTCGGTCAAAACGATCTTTAGCGAGCAAGACTCTGGCAATGCAAGTGCTTCAATAGCGCTGGAAACTATCATGGGAATTGATGCCGCTTCAGAAGACAATATCGAAACGGTTGCGACGCATCATGACCACCATCATCATCACGGTGAACATCACGAACATGCGCATGATCACTTTGACTCCTTTGTGATTAAATTGAACGAAGTGGATAGCAATCAGCTTCAAACCGTCATGCTTGAGCTACTAGCGCAGCATAATATCTACCGTGCTAAAGGGTTTGCTGCTATTGCTGATAAGCCGATGCGACAAGTAATTCAGGCTGTTGGTAAACGAATGGATGTTTATTTTGACCGTTTGTGGGCTCAGGATGAAGTGCGCAGCACGCACTTGGTATTTATTGGTAAAGATCTGGATAAAATTATTATTACTTCCGCGCTAGAAAGCGCACAACTGGTTGCAATAGCTTAATGCACCTTTTTGCTGCCAAGCCAGGTGGCTTCGTCGATGACGAAGGCATCATTGACCTTGAGCAATCGCCGGCGGAAATTGTTATTCTATCGGCTGCTGATAGCAGTTTGGGTGCTTTGGCACAGGCAGCAAACAAGCTACCGGCTGACTTCCCTAGCCTTCGTTTAGCTAACTGGATGCACCTGAGAAAACCCGCTGCATTTGATCTATACCAACACACGGTCTTAGATCAAAGTCAGCTGGTCATTGTGTCTTTATTGGGTGGGCAAAGTTATTGGCAATATGGGTTTGAACGTTTAAAAGAGTGGGCGTCAAGTGAAACAGGGCGGCAATTAATTTTCGTTCCCGGTGATGATACGGAAGACTTGGCGCTATTATCAGCTTCCACCGTTTCAGCGTCAGAAGCTATTAGAGTATGGCGATTTTTAAGAGAGAGCGGTCAAGATAATAGTAAGCACTTACTTAATTACTTGGCGGCCGAATACTTGGGTCTTTCTTACGAGTGGCAGGCACCAAAAACCTTACCACGCTGTTTGATTTATTTGGCAAACAGCCATCACCCTGAACGGGGTAGTAGCCTACAAGAATGGCGAACACAAACCAATAGCTTAAGTATTGAAGCCCCTGTTTGTATTCTTCTGTTCTATCGTAGCCATTTACAAAATGCCAATACCACGATGTTTGATGACTTGATTGAAAAGCTCAAACAACAAGGTTTGAACCCACTACCTATTGCAGTGAGTTCACTTAAAGAAGCCGAACCTTTAAGCCTGATTAACCATCTGATCGAGCAAAGTCAGGCTAGCCTGATTCTTAATACTACCGGTTTTGCCAGTAATTCAGCTTCTTTAACCGGTGCAGATTTCACTGGCGGACCATCACAATTTGAATCGCCATTCATAAAAGATATTCCTGTTATTCAGCTCATGCTTTCAAGCACCTTAGAAGAAGATTGGGCGGCAAGCACCCAAGGGTTAAATAGTCGTGATTTGGCGATGCAGGTAGTATTGCCTGAAATGGATGGTCGGGTGATTTCGCGTGCCATTAGTTTTAAAGCGGAAGCTGATTTTAATACGCGTTGTGAAATTTCGGTGGTGCGTTATGCCTTGCATCATGAGCGCGCAATCTGGGTTGCCATGTTGGCCAAACGTTATTGTGAGCTAGCGAGTAAAGATAATTCAGATAAACGTATTGCATTGATACTTGCTAACTACCCCACGAAGGATGGGCGTATTGGAAATGGTGTTGGTTTAGATACGCCCGCCTCGGCACTGGCCATTTTGAATGGGCTAAAACAAGCAGGCTATCCGGTCGATGAGCTTCCTGAAACCGGTATCGCTTTAATCGAAGCTTTAATGGGCAGTATTACCAATAACCCGAACACCCTGCACCATTTGCCTTGTTGGCAAAGCATGTCGCTTGAAAACTATCAACATCATTTCCAAACTTTGCCACTACCTAATCAACAAGCGATTATTGCGCAGTGGGGCCAACCAGAGCAAGATCCTAAATTCAGGCAAGGTTGTTTGATGATTGCAGGCATACGTAGTGGTGAAACCTTTATCGGGATTCAACCTGCACGAGGTTTTGATCGGGATTTATTGGCTAACTATCATGACCCAGATCTTGTTCCGCCGCATAGTTATCTAGCTTTTTATTTCTGGTTACGCCATGAGTACCAAGTGAGTGCTGTGGTGCATGTTGGTAAGCATGGCAATCTGGAATGGTTACCAGGTAAAGGTTCGGCGCTTTCCGCGCAATGCTGGCCTGACTTGATACTTGGCCCCATGCCAAACTTTTACCCCTTTATTGTTAATGACCCTGGTGAAGGTTCCCAGGCGAAACGTCGCACCCAAGCCGTGATTATTGATCACCTTATGCCACCGATGACGCGCGCAGAAACTTATGGGGAATTGGCTGAATTAGAAACCTTGGTGGATGAATATTATCAAGCACTGGGGATGGATATTCGACGTGAGAATTGGCTGCGAGATAAAATACTCACACTGGTGCGTGAAACGCATGTTTTACAAGAGCTGCAAGCGCTAAACAGTGCTGACATCGCTCAAGAAGCAAGTGATGATGAAGCCCTGCTTAATCAGCTTGATGCCTATTTATGTGATATCAAAGAATCACAGATACGCCACGGGCTGCATATTCTGGGGGCTTTACCGAATACAGCTAAATTAGCAGATACCTTAGTCGCACTATTACGTTTACCTCGTGGTAGTGAAGTGCAGGAGCAAGGCATACTGCACAACCTTGCCCATGACTTAAAGCTTTATAACGGAAACGACCTGTTTGACCCCTTAAATGCGAGTACTGAACTTTGGCAAGGTGATAAACCGGAAATTTTGTTGGCTTTTGATGCTGGAAGCTGGCGAAGTGAGGCTGATACGCGTGAACGGCTTGAATTACTGGCTTTGAAGTGGGTATCAGAGTATTTAATTCCAGCTGCGCCAGTAGAAAGTCGGAACTTATCGGCTCTTCAAGAAGACTACCCTCATACTTATACGCTATTTAACTTTGCTAAACAGCGTTTGCTACCCGCATTGCATCAAAGTGCCGTGCTGGAAATTCAATCGCTGGTACAGGGTTTGAGTGGCAAGTTTGTCCCTCCTGGGCCAAGTGGGGCCCCTACACGAGGACGTTTGGATACCTTGCCTACAGGGCGAAACTTTTTCTCGGTAGATAGCCGCGCGATCCCTTCACCAGCAGCCTGGGCTTTGGGTGAGAAATCAGCTCAGGCTTTAATTGAACGCTATCTTCAGGAACAAGGCGACTATCCAAAACAATTAGGCTTATCTGTATGGGGTACGGCGACGATGCGTACCGGGGGCGATGATATTGCGCAAGCCTTTGCGTTAATGGGGGTAAAACCTATATGGGCGGCGGGTTCGCATCGGGTGGTCGACTTTGAAATTATTCCAGGTATGTTATTGGGGCGCCCGCGTGTGGATGTCACGCTAAGGGTATCAGGTTTCTTTCGAGATGCATTTGCTAATGTGATGCGTCTGTATGACGCCGCCGTACAAGCATTAGCCAAACTGGAGGAGCCGGGTAATGACAATACTATCCGTCAACACATTAAAGTACGCATTCAAAGCTTAATAGCGGAAGGTATGCCAATGGAGCAAGCTGAACAAGAAGCGGCTTATCGTGTATTTGGCAGTAAGCCTGGTGCGTATGGCGCAGGGCTACAGGGTTTGATAGATGAACGTTGCTGGGAGCAACAAAGTGATCTGGCTGAAGCTTATGTAAATTGGGGAGGTTATGCTTATGGTTTACATAAGGGGAGTTTAAATAAAACTGATCAACAAGCGACCCCCGCTTTTTCAGCCTTCAAACATCAATTGTCTCAACTGGAAGCGGTTGTGCAAAATCAGGATAACCGTGAGCATGACCTTCTGGATTCTGATGATTATTATCAGTTCCAAGGAGGCATGGCGAATGCCGTCAAAACCTACCGCGGTCAAATGCCCATTGTATTTCATGGTGATCATGCAAACCCAGCTGCACCAAAGATTCGGACTTTAAAAGAAGAGCTTAACCGGGTTGTACGCTCAAGAGTACTCAATCCAAAATGGATTACGGCCATGCGTGAACACGGTTATAAAGGTGCATTCGAAATGGCTGCGACGGTAGATTACCTTTTCGCGTATGATGCCACTACAGACTTGATTGATGACTATCAATATCAACAAGTCACGCAAAGCCTTATTCTTGACGTGCAAAATCAGGCGTTTATGCGAGAACATAATCTATCGGCTTTGGAAGAAATGACAGAAAGAATGCTGGAAGCCACCCAGCGTGGTATGTGGCAAGCAGATGAGGATGAGAAACAAGCGTTGCAGGACTTATTGCTTGAGATTGATGAAGGTAAGGAAGGGTAAATGTGGGAGGCTGGTTTGCTCCATTGTCTATCACTGAAATTTAAAGTTGAACAGTAACAATGAATTAAGGAAACATAATGAATTGGTTAAACATTCCCGCAAAAACGTTTAATAAAGCAAGTGAGCAAGCGGCGCTGGCACGTCAAGGCCAATTAACAAAACCTCCCGGTTCTTTAGGTCAATTAGAAGAAATCGCCACCCGCTTGGCGGGTTTACAAGGCGAATTAAAACCCTGTGTCGATAAGGTCATGATTCGAGTATTTGCCAGTGACCATGGTGTGGTAGATGAAGGTGTTTCAGCTTTTCCTCAAGTAGTAACCGGTGAAATGGTAAAAAACTTTTCCGCGCAAGGTGCTGCAATTACGGTGGTCGCGGCATCGTTACAGGCGGACTTTGGTGTGATCAATCTTGGCACGGTCAATGAATTACCGGAGCTTCCAAAAGTACAAAATCAGAGAATTGCTGCTGGCACCCAAAATTTTTGCAAGCAAATGGCGATGACGGAAGATCAGTTAAGTGCTGCTTTGACGGCAGGTCAAGGTGTGGCTGTAGAAGCTATCGCGAATAATGTGCAGCTCTTTATTGGGGGCGAAATGGGGATTGGTAATACGACCTCTGCGTCAGCCTTAGCTTGTGCGCTTTTGAATCAGCCTGCTGAGGAACTTGTTGGACGAGGAACAGGGGTGGATGATGAGGGTATTCAACGTAAGCAAACTGCAGTGGCGCGTGCCTTAGAATTACATGAACTCAATACGAATAATGTGGATGCATTAAAAGCACTGCAATGCTTAGGTGGCTTTGAAATTGTGGGCTTGGTAGGAGCCTATATTGCCTGTGCTCAAGCCGGTATCAGTATTTTAGTGGATGGTTTTATCAGTTCTGTTGCGGCCTTGGTGGCAGTTAGTATTAACCCAACTATTCGTCCTTGGTTGTTTTTTGGGCACCAATCTTCCGAGTCAGGTCATGCTTTAGTACTCAATAAACTGGATGCTCAAGCCTTACTGTCACTTGATCTGCGCTTAGGTGAAGCGAGTGGGGCTGCTCTGGCAGTACCTTTAATGCAAATGGCCTGTCGCTTACATGCCCAAATGGCAACGTTTGAATCAGCGGGTGTCAGTGAGGCTTAAGTGATCATTAAAGAGAGAAGCAAAGTGAATATCAAGAATCACAAACAGGCCATTTTTCTTCGTTTACAACCTTTGCTAATTTGTATTCAGTTTCTGAGTAGCTTACCTGTTGGCCGTCTACCGATGCCAAAAGATGAAGATATTGGTGCTTCTCTAAATTATTACCCTTTGGTGGGTGGATTACTAGGTGTGATATTAAGTGCTTTGGCCTTTGGTTTAATGCAGGTATTTGGTAGCTTTCTGTCGGCTGCGCTTTTGCTCACGGCTTGGGTGTTGATCACAGGCGCCCTGCATATTGATGGCTTGGGTGATTGTGCCGACGCCTGGATGGGCGGCTTAGGCTCAAAAAAACGTACTCTGGAATTAATGAAAGACCCTACTTCTGGGCCTATCGCTATTGCTGTATTAGTCTTGTTACTCTTACTAAAATTTGCTGCGCTAGAAGCCTTGCTTTCTGAGTCATTGGCCATGAAAAGTTATTATCTCATTTTAATCTGGCCTTTAATGCTCTCCCGAATGAGTGCCATGATTTTATTTGCCACCACCCCTTATGCCCGAAAAAGTGGCTTAGGGAAAGCGATTAGCGAACACTTATCTATCAATGCGGTATGGGGCGTGTGTTGTGTTGTATTAGTGATCGCTTGTCTGGTGTTTAAATGGCAGGTGATTGGTGTTCTGCTTGTAGGTACTTTCGTTTTTATGTTTTTAAGACGTTTAATGCTCCGGCGAATTGATGGCTGCACCGGAGATACAGCAGGTGCCTTGATTGAGATAAGTGAAGTCGCGATATTATTGGCGTGTGTCGCAAGTTTTTAGGGACGGTAAATGACTAAACAAAATTTAAGCGGCCATTTAATGGTACAAGGCTGCACATCTGATGCAGGCAAAAGTATTTTGGTGGCGGCCTTGGGCCGCATCCTTGCCCGATACAAAATATCTGTCGCACCTTTCAAATCTCAAAATATGGCCTTGAATAGCGCTGTGACTCGTGAAGGGGGTGAAATAGGTCGTGCGCAAGCCGTGCAGGCAGAAGCGTGCTATTTGGAACCGAGCGTGGATATGAACCCTGTATTGCTGAAACCCAATAGTGATATCGGGGCTCAGGTTATTGTCAATGGACATGCCATCGGAAATATGGATGCGCGTACTTATCATGCTTACAAGCCTGAATTACTGAATAAGGTTGTCAGTAGCTATCGACGTTTGCAAAACCAGTATGAAGTTGTACTGATAGAGGGCGCAGGCAGTCCGGCAGAAATCAATTTGCGAGAACATGATATTGCCAATATGGGCTTTGCCGAAGCAGTTGATTGTCCAGTGATTATTGTGGCTGATATTGATCGTGGAGGTGTGTTTGCTCATTTGTATGGCACTTACCACCTGCTAAGCCCATCCGAGCAACAGCGTATAAAAGGTTTTGTTATTAATCGTTTTAGAGGCGATGTCAGTTTACTTACATCGGGGCTTGATTGGCTGGAAGATAAAACAGGCGTACCGGTTTTAGGGGTAATTCCTTTTTTGAAAGATCTGCATATTGAGGCGGAAGATGCTTTAAATATATCTCAGGCTACTGAAGATGAGACGTTAAATGGTGAAGCCAAACATAAACTCAAAATTGTCGTGCCGATGTATCCGCGAGCCAGCAACCATACCGACTTTGATGTACTGCGCTTACACCCAAAAATAGATTGTCAATTTATGCGAGATTCCCGCGACTTTAAAGGCGCTGACTTAATCATTCTACCTGGTAGTAAAAATGTACGTGGAGACTTACAAAGCTTAAAAGATTCAGGTTGGGAAGCCGCTATTCAACGGCATTTACGCTATAGCGGCAAAGTGATTGGTATTTGTGGCGGCTTTCAAATGCTGGGCAATTGGATACATGACCCTGAAGGTATTGAGTCTGCAGCGGGCTCAAGTAAAGGCTTGGGCTTACTTGATATGGAAACGACCTTAACACCGCAAAAAAGATTAAAGCAGGTTAAAGGTATTTTTATTGATCCTCTAAATCAAAGTAAACAATATGATATACAAGGTTATGAAATTCATGCCGGTGTTAGTAACGGGCAAGATTTATCATCATCACTATTTCACATTGCTCCGATAGACCAGGCAGCGCAAGACCATGAAGATGATAGAAATGAAGGCGCAAGAAATAGTGATGATAGTGTTTGGGGTAGCTATTTACATGGTTTGTTTGATGAGTCTGATTTTTTAAATTATATGCTGAGTTGGGCAGGCCTTGAAAATGCTCAGTCTGCTACCAAGTTTGATTATGCCCAATTTCGGGACCAACAATTCAACCGCTTGGCAGATGCAGTAGAAGCTGCGATTCCTTTTGAAAGCTTGCACCGAATAATTGCGCAAGGTGCGGGTAAGTGATGGTTTCATTGATGGGGCTTATGTTTGCTTTAGTATTAGACTTTATTTTCAGCGAAGCAAAACGTTTCCACCCTTTGGTCGGTTTTGGCAATTTGGCGACATTTGTCGAGCACAGATTGAACCGTCGCCAACCATCAAAGGCTTTAGGTATTTTGGCTTACGTACTGGTAGTCGTGCCCATTGTTGTGCTTTTTGTTTTCATGGATGTGCTGTTAGCATTTTATTTTCAGGACAATATTTATGTCGAAACCTTGTTCTCAGGTCTGATTTTATATTTAGCGATTGGCTGGCGAAGCTTATTACAGCATGCGCAAGCTATTTCAAAACCGTTAAAAATCAGAGACCTGAAAAGTGCACGATATGCTGTATCGATGATCGTGAGCCGGGATACACAAGCCTTGGATGAAGCGGGTATTGCCAGCGCTGCCACTGAGTCCATTTTGGAAAATGGCGCTGATGCAATTTTTTCGACTATTTTCTGGTTTCTCATTGCCGGTGTACCGGGCGTGGTTTTGTATCGGTTAAGTAATACTCTGGACGCCATGTGGGGTTATAAAACAGAGCGTTTCTTGCATTTTGGTTGGGCAGCGGCACGCATTGATGATGTGCTAAATTTTATTCCCGCCCGTTTAACGGCTTTAAGTTATGC